>ERZ1090861.1398-NODE-1398-length-12317-cov-9.074784_pt1 | contig 12317 bp, 20 predicted proteins | sample MGYA00478482_ERZ1090861 | MGnify/ENA primary metagenome ERZ1090861 (study PRJEB33644, sample SAMEA5815744) | chicken gut metagenome | biome: Chicken; feature: Gastrointestinal Tract; material: Caecum | place: Ireland | collected 2019-01-01 | study: A study of... | reverse complement strand
CGCTATACGGAGGGTTTTACGAAACAATAGAGGACGGAGAAGAATTTAACAAATACTCAAAAAACATTCTCGATAAAGTCCTCTCACAAAAGCCCATTTCCTAAAATCGCCGCGTAAAACAAAAAGGAGGCTTTCTTATGAGCAAAGAGCATGAGGCACTGGACAAGATTTTGAAGTTCATAGATTTAAAGATTGAGGCTTGCGGGTCATTTAAGGACGGGCCGGAAGGGGCTGCGCTCCGATCTGTTAGAGAATACATTGCAAAAGTGCAGGAGGAAACGTAGGCGCGAAAAATTGATTCGCAAAACAAAAAGGGGGTGATGCTTATGGTAGACGAAACCGCGTTACAGAATTACTTGCTGAAATGCGAGTTGCAGTACAGGGCGGAGCACGCTGATGGTGTTGAGCGCGTTGGATGGCTGATGGAGTACACACGGACGGTCAAGCAGACAGCCCGATTCTTGAGAGATATTGGATTCCGGGTGAAAGAGACCGTAGACGATGTAGACTGCGCCGGAGACAGTCACGCTTGGGTGGTCACAACCTCTGGTGTGGTGGTGTATGCTGATGGCAGTGGGCTGATAGGGAAGGAAGTGCGTTAATGCACAAGCTGACCAACAAGCAGTACGAGGCATACATGAAGATGCTCCGGGACAAGGAAGAGGGGCGGCTGCTTACCCCTGATGGACTGCGGCTGATATGTTCGGCCAACGAGTATGACCCGGAGAAGATCGGGCTGCATATGCTGACAGTGTTGGCGAACTGGAATAAGGTGGAGGTGTAGATGTGATACAACTGAAATATTGGCTGCAAAGTGCAGGAGAATGTGGGGTAAACATTCATCCCGTCAAGCAGATGGATAGACTCGGATATAAGATAATTCATGGAGTACCACAAACAGTAGGAGACCAATGGTGGTTTACTGTTGACAGACGGATTGACCCGCTTCCAGAATATTTGGAAGTTATGGAATATGACCTGAAGGATTGGGGATTCTACGATGAATGGGAAAATGGGATTTTGACTTTTGATGGACTTTCCTCAATTTGCCGCTCTTATAGTTTCGACTCAGAGAAAATCGGCCTATATTTTTTGACGGTATTATCTAATGGGGACAAGATTGATATAACTGAATAGCGCACCCCGCCACAGGGCGGGCGTAGACGGCCACTGGGTCACGAACCGGAAACGGGATGTGACCCTATTTTTGTTTGGGAGGTATTTTATGACGGTTAATGTGTTGGGGACGGAGTACGCCGTAACAGTCAAGAAATACGAGGAAGATGAAGCATTTGAGCGGTTGAGCATTGATGGGTACTGCGATGGACACATAAAGGAGATTGTCGTATGTGATATGTCCACATACAAGGGATGGGAGCATGAGCCAAAAGAGACCATTGAAATTTCGCAAAAGCAAACACTTCGACACGAGATAGTCCATGCGTTCTTTGATGAGAGCGGCCTTGCTTCCAGTTCACTTGGTATTGACGGACCGTGGTCAAGAAACGAAGAAATGGTAGACTGGTTCGCGTTGCAGGGGCCGAAGATTTACAAGGCTTGGCAGGAAGTTGGTGCTATCTGATGGGCATACATACTCTGGTAGATAAGGCGTTCCAGCGAGACCTGTCTGACCCGTCGGCGCTGTCGGATGCGTTTGATGTGTTGCGCTTGCTGGAAGCCCAAGACGGATTTGAAGAAGCGCACCGGCGCAACAAAGAAGTCCGCCGTTTGTCGGCAAAGTATGCCGCTGAACGGACAGACGTGAAGATGTTTGAATTGAACAAGCGGGCGCTGCTGTTCGACGCACCTTATGAGCTAGACGCCTATTTACAGTATCTTGAATGGAACCGCAAGCCGCAGGAGCGGTTTTATCTCCCCCGGCGCAGGATCATGAAGCGTGTAGCGGACGCTATGCAGAGGCTCGTTGATGGAGATTTGGACGAACTTTTCCTGTCAATGCCCCCTCGCGTAGGTAAGACCACTATGCTCATGCTGTTCATGACTTGGCTGGTGGGGAGAGACCCTGAGCGGTCTAACCTGTATTCCGCCTATTCAGACGTGATTACGTCGGCGTTCTACAATGGCTGTCTGGAAATCATCAATGACCCGATGACCTATCTCTGGCACGATGTATTCCCAGCGGCAAAGATCGTAAGCACTAACGCGAAGGACGAGACCTTCAACATTGACAGGAAGAAGCGATACCCGTCTTTGACGTGCCGGTCTCTGTATGGCACTCTGAACGGAGCCTGTGACTGCAACGGTATGCTCGTCTCTGATGATCTGATTGGCGGCATTGAGGAGGCTTTGAACAAAGACCGGCTCATGTCTGCCTGGGCGAAGGTAGATAATAACCTCCTTCCAAGAGCGAAAGAGACGGCAAAGGTTCTGTGGTGCGGCACGAGATGGTCTATGGTGGATCCCGCCGGTATTCGGATGGACTTGCTTCTGAATGATGAAACATTCAGAGGCAGAAGATACGAGATCATCAACCTTCCGGCTCTGGACGAACAGGAGCACAGCAAATTCCATTACCTGTACGGCGTCGGGTTCTCTGATGAGTATTACATCCAGAGACGTGCAAGCTTTGAGCGGAACAACGATATGGCATCCTGGTTGGCACAGTACATGGGTGAGCCTATCGAGCGTTCTGGTGCTCTGTTCGAGCCGCAGGACATGAGGTTCTACAATGGCGTTCTGCCGGATGAAGACCCCGTCAGGGTATTCATGGCGGTTGACCCGGCCTTTGGCGGCGGCGATTTTACCGCCTCTCCCGTTTGCTATCAGTATGCCGATGGCGCTATCTACGTTACAGACGTGGTTTACAGTGACGGAGACAAGCGGGTGACACAGCCTCTGATCGTTCAGAAAATCGAGGAACACAAGGTAAAAGCTGTTCAAATTGAGGCAAACAAGAGCACCGCAAGCTATAAGGACGAAATCGAGGAGCTTTTAAGAAAAAAGGGCGTCAGGGTGAACATTACCACAAGAACAGCGCCCAATAATACGTCGAAAGAGATGCGTATTTTCGATAAAGCGCCAGAAATCCGGGAGTTTTACTTTCTGGAAGAAGGGAAGCGGAGTAAGGCGTACAGTCAATTCATGCAGAATGTCTATAGCTTCAAGCTGACAGGGAAAAACAAGCATGATGATAGCGTGGACAGCCTTGCCCAAGCTGTCGAAATGATACGGAACACTTCCGGGGTCGTGTCTGTTGTCAGACGGCAATTTTAATCTTCAAACGATAAAATATTTTTATAGTTGACAAACCAGCAATAAAGAATTATAATTGAATTGGGCTATTATGCCAACAGTTCCTTTCCATCGCCCGGCTCCGTGGCGGGAAGTAACGGGCCACCTCCTTTCTCCTTGCCTCCCAGGGGCAACCAACCTGGGAGGCCCATATGCCACAAATGCTGCGTGAGGCTAAAGTGGCCGCAAGGGTATGCGCCCCAGAAAGCCGACAGGCACACGAAAGTGAGCTACAAGCTGCGGCGGTTAATGGATTCCGCTGATGGAAAGTCATCCTGGAGGGACTGCTGGGGATAACTGAATGGCGGTGCGCGATTGAAAGTAGAAATTACTGAAAAAGAGAAGACCGCAATCGAACAAGGGCTGAACAGAAGGGGCGTTTCTGAGGTCTCCGTAAAGGTGGAGAACGGAAGGATCGTCATTCTGCAAGTTGAAAAAAAGAAAATCGTGTAAGCGCCCGCGCAGCGGCGTGGGAACAGAGGACCAGAGGGTCAACTACCGAGGAATACTCGGCGGTTGGCCCTTTTTCTTTTGCCTGGAGGTGGCTGAGTGAGCGAAACGAATACCGTGCCCGGTTCTTCCGGCGTTTATCTTGGCCGCCGAAAGATTTATCTGTCCACGGAGGACATCAACCGGGAAAACATTGTCGAAATCCTGAACACGCTACTTCCTCTCCAGTCGGAGAACATGCTGGAGGAGGATTACCTGTACTGGTACAAGCGTGGGTTACAGCCCATTGTTGGCAGAACGAAGCAGGTCAGGCCGGAGATCAACAATCAGGTCGTGGAAAACCACGCTGCGGAGATCGTAGCGTTCAAAAACGGCTATTTTCTGACGAAACCGGCCTTTTACATCGCCCGCCGGGACGAGGAAAACGTCAACGAGCGGGTCGGCGTCCTGAACGAAATGCTCTACCTGTCCGGGAAGCAGAACGTGGACAACGAAGTCACGGATTGGTTCCACACTGTGGGTATTGGGACGCTGTATGTGGAGCCATACGACGACCCTGAGTGCCCGGTCCGGGTCTACGCGCTGGACCCACGCTCCTCCTTCGTGGTGTACAGCCGTAGACCCGGAAACGAGCCGGTTATGGGCGTGAACATGGTCGTTTCTGGCCGAACAGGGGAAACCACAGAGCTGACCATGGATGTGTACACCAAAGACCGGTATTACAAGGTCCGCGGCGGCGTGACCGGGCAGGTCATCACTGGAGCGCCGCTTATTGGTACGGCGATTGGCGTTCTGGAAGACCGGCCTAACGTGCTGGGAGACATCCCCATCGTGGAATACCAGTACGACAACGGGCGCATGGGGTCTTTCGAGGCGGTTATTCCACTGTTGGACGGTATCAACAACGTAGCCAGCAACCGGCTGGATGGCATTGAGCAGTTCATTCAGTCGCTGATGATCTTCTACAACTGCCAGCTTGGGGACGACCAGAACGGAAATCCCATTACTCCGGCCTATATCAGGGAAGCCGGGGCGATTTTCCTGAAATCCATCGGTCAGGACAAGGCGGATTTGAAAATCTTGTCTGAACAGCTCGACCAGACCCAGACGCAAGTGCTGGTTGACTACATGTATCAGCAGGTTTTGACCATCTGCGGAATGCCGTCTACCACGAAAGGCGGGACTTCCACCAGCGATACCGGGGCCGCTGTGCTGTTCCGGGATGGGTGGTATCAGGCGGATACATACGCACGCAACACAGAGGACATGTTTAAGGTCTCTAATCGCCGTTTTGACCGGATTTTCACCAAAATTCTGCGGATGAAGAACATTGTGGACATTTCTCTGGCGGATTTTGAACTTCAGTTCCCGAGAAATGAGACCGCGAATCTGCTTGTCAAGACCCAGGCGGCGTTGAATCTGAAGAACCTGGGCTTCTCGCCTGAACTGGCCTTTGGGAAGTCCGGCGTGTCTAGCGACCCCGTGGCCGATGTGGCAATGAGCCGGAAGTACATTGACCAGATGTGGGGGACCCAGGAAAACGCCGTTCAACAGTCCGAAATCCAGCGGAACGACGCGGAAGCGAACAGAGATACTGCCGAAGCGGCAGCAGACGAGTAAGTATTTATCCGGCCATTGACCGGTTAAACGGCAGGGAAGCCGAAAATCGCAAAAGGTGAAGGAACACCTGAAAAAATGCACTTTTGGAGGATAAAACCATGAAAATCGACACCAGCAGGATTGAAAATTACGCGAATATGACCCCGGAAGAGAAACTGGCCGCGCTGGAAGGGTTCGAGTTTGAGGCCCCAAAGCCGGACACCAGCGAAATCCAGCGGCTGAAAGAGGCGGTCAGCAAGGCGAACAGCGAGGCTGCGGACTACAAGAAGCAGCTTCGCGCCAAGCAGACCGACGATGAGGCCAAGGCCCAGCAGGACGCTGAGGAGCGGGAGGCCATGCAGAAGGAGCTTGAAGGTCTCCGGCGCGAAAAGGCCGTTAGTGCCTATCAGGCGAAGTTCCTTGGGCTGGGGTATGACGCGGAGTCCGCCGAAAAGGCGGCCAAGGCCCTGCAAGCTGGCGATTTTGACACGGTTTTCGCCACCCAGGAGAAATTCATCGAGACAGCAAAGAAGGACGCCGTGGCCGGGTCTCTGAAGCACCAGCCCACCCTGACTGGCGGAGCGCCTGTCGGGAAGGAGACGGTGGAGGACCCTGTTGTGGCGGCGTTCAGAAAATCCGCTATGAGTTAAGAAAGGAGACTGTATGCCTTACAACAACACCTTTGAGCTTGCCCAGCGGTTTCTTCCCATTCTGGATGAAATCTACAAGCTGGGTTCCCGCACCGCCATTCTGGATACCGCCAATGAGCGGGTCCGCTGGATCGGTGCTGACACTGTGAACCTGTACACCACCACCATGGACGGCCTGGGCGATTACTCCCGCAATGCGGGCTTTGTGACCGGCTCTGTGACCGGCGCGTGGGAGCCCTACAAGATCACTCAGGATCGTGGCCGTTCCTTCATGGTTGACGTGATGGACAACGACGAGACTATGGGCATGGCCTTCGGCACTCTGGCCGGTCAGTTCGTGCGGAACTACGTCACCCCGGAGATCGACGCCTTAAATCGTAGGGCCGCTTAATCGAGAGATTAAGTAGAAACTTACTGAATTGCTGGAAAACCCTAACGCATAAAGGCGAGGGCAATCAGCAGCCAAGGCTTACAACAAAGAGCGAAATCATAGGAGGTTCGCGAGATATGGAAGTGTGGAAAGACATCCTCGGAACGCAGTATCAAGTTTCCAGTGAAGGACGCATTCGCCGCGTGTTCAAAGATAAGCGAGCAATAGAAAAATATGGACCAACGCGGTGCTTAAAACTTCAAGTGCATCATGGTCATGGGACTGATTATATGGCCGTAACTCTTGGAGGAAAAAACGGTCCGAGGAAGCTGGTACATAGGCTTGTTGCAACTGCATTCATACCAAATCCAAAAAATCTTCCCCAGGTCAACCACAAAAACGGGAACGGGAGAGACAACCGCGTAGAGAACCTGGAGTGGGTCACAAATCGTGAAAATGCACTTCACGCAAAGGTGGCGGGACGGACAAATCCGTATCACCCTGGCGTTTGCGTTATGTGCGTAGACACTGGAATGGTATTTGGAAGCAGTTTCGAGGCCGCAGATTATGTCAACCGCACGAAATATCAAGACAGCCACAGAGTGAAATCTCTTGCGCAGAACATTCGGGCCTGTGCCCGTGGGAAGCGCCCCACCGCATACGGCTATCGGTGGAAGCAGTTGTAAGCAAGGTTCAACGACTAACCCGAAAGGGAGTACGCCCAAGCGGGCGGAAGTGGTAAGCCCCGGATAATCCGGGTGAAGATATAGTCTTATCCCTATGGAAACATGGGGCAGCCGAAAGGCGGCTACGGATTAGCGACCCGTAGCGAAAACAAATGATCGATTTGCGAAGTACGCCGCGACCAGCGGTATTAGCGCCGCTACTCCCGCCGACATCACTCCCGGAACCACAGACGTTCCCTCCCTCATTCAGGCCGCTGAGAGCACCATGGGCGACGATGAGGTCCCGGAGGAGGGCCGTATCCTGTTCATCAGCGAGAACACCTACGCTGGTCTGAAGGACAAGATCACCCGCATGGTGATGAACGGTGAGCGGGGCATTGAAACCGCCGTGGACTTCTACGACGGTATGCGGGTTATCCGGGTTCCCAAGAACCGGTTCAACACCGGCATTACGCTCCAGGACGGCTATTCCGCTGGGGAGGTTGCTGGCGGCTACACCGTGCCCGCCTCCACCTCCTACCCCATCAACTTCATGATCATCCACCCGTCCGCTGTGCTCCAGGTTGTGAAGCACGTCGTGCCCCGGATTTTCAGCCCCCAGGTGAACCAGTCTGCGGACGCCTGGAAGTTTGACTACCGGATTTACCATGACTGCTTTGTGGAGAACAACAAGGTTGCGGGCATCTACCTGCACCGTGCCGCCACGGCCAATACCTGAGAGGAGGGTTAAAGATGGCTGAGCCCAGAACTTTTGCTTTTACCAACGGTGACCTTCAGGGCGTGAGCGTGGCCTATGCCGCCAGTACCGCCCCCACCAAGGCGGAGTTTGACGCGCTGATCGACGCACTGGTTGCCGCTGGCGTACTGGCCCCCAACTCGGAGGATTGACCTATGAAGTTTGTCGGTCTAGCAGTTAAGCCGGAGGAAAAGCCGGTTGAGAAAACCGAGGAAAAGCCTGCGCGAAAACCCAGACAGCCGAAAAAGCAGTAAAAAGGAGGGTCAGATATGAGCAATGAGGAAAAGGCCGGGATGGTCCAGCAACTTATCACGGATATGTCTGTCACACCTGAGCTGATTGCTTCATATCTGGCCCTTGCTGCCGACAAGATCACGAAGCGGATCTGGCCTTTTGGTGGGCAGCCGCCCGATCTCCCTTGCCAGTATGACCTTGTGCAAGTCCAGCTTGCCGTTCGCCTGATTGCCCGAAAGGGCGGAGAAGGAGAAATCGCCCACTCTGAAAACGGGATTTCGAGAACCTATGACAGCGTGGACGATGAAGATATTCTCCGGCAGTTGACCCCGTATGTGGGGGTGGCTTCCTTATGATGAACCTTGCCAGGAATACATTCACAGTCTGGTTCCAGGTCTATCAGGGTGAGCAGGAGATCGTGGACGAATACGGGAACAAGACTGGTTCGTTTGCACCGTCCTACGGGCCTTTACAGTCCGCACAGATGGTGGTTTCCCCCAACCGGGGAGACGCATCCTTGGAGATGTTCGGCACTCTGCTGGACTATGACAGGACGGTTTCCACGGCGGATACGACCTGTCCAATCAACGAACAGACAATTCTATGGCTGGACGGCGCGCCCACTTCCGGCCCCTACACCCACTATGTCAAGCAGCGAGCCCCTTGGAAAAACAGCCTTGTGTTCGCTGTCAAGCAGGTGGAGGTCTCCAATGGCTAAAAACACCATCACGATTAGCCTTGGAAGTAAGTCCATCAGCAAGGCCATCAAGGAAGTCAAGGCTTACAAGAAGTGGGTAGAAAGCAAGGCAAATGAGCTGACCCGCAGGCTGGCGGAAATCGGCGCTTCTGAGGCGAAAGTTCGGTTTGGAGGGGCGCAGTACGACGGTGTGAATGACAGCGTTGTAAAGGTTGAACCCATTACAAACGGCTATCAGGTCGTTGCTACTGGCGGCGCGGTGTTCTTCATCGAGTTCGGCGCTGGCGTGTACTACAACGGCTCTGAGCCTTACCCGGAACCTCGCCCTGCTGGCGTTTCCAAAATCGGAGAGTATGGTAAGGGCTACGGTAAGCGGAAAGCCTGGGGCTTCTACGATGAAAGCGGAGAGCTGGTCGTCACCCACGGCAACCCCGCTGCCATGCCCATGTACCACGCTTCCAGAGCCATGCAGCAGGAGGTCGAGAGGATTGCGCGGGAGGTGTTTGCCCATTGATTGACATTGAAAGTACGGTTTTCAATCAGGTGGCAAACGCCTTTGACGCCGCCTACCCAAACGGTTCCCGGTACAGTGAGGAAACGTCCTCTCCTCCCCGGTTCCCCTGCCTGACGCTGGTACAGACCGACAATTACACCTACGAAGGTTCCCTGGACGCAGAACACAGGGAGCATGACGCCTGGATTGTGTTTGAAGTCAATGTCTATTCCAACAAGATTTCGGGCGCGAAGCAGGAGTGCAAGAAGGTCATGGATCTGGTTGACAAGCAGCTTCAATCTTTGAACTTTGTTCGCCTGTTCTGCAATCCGACCAAAAACGCAGACCAAAAATATTTCCGCATGACGGCCCGGTATCGGGCGGTTGTGAGTGAGAACTACATTCTGTATAGGAGGTAAATATGGCTATTGACCTGTCTACTGCTGGTGTGAGCCTGAATTACGCGGTTGAAGCGACTGCTGGCACCCGGCCCACCACCGGCTATACCAAGATCAGCGGCATCAAGGCTATCCCGGACCTGAACCCGGAGCCCGGCAGTCTGGAGACTACCACTCTGGACGCTCTGGAGTGGCGTACTTACATCGCTGGCCTGAAGGACGTTGGCGGCGCTCTGGCGTTTACTGCCAACCTGACGCAGGAGTTTATGACAAACTGGGATACGCTGGTGACTAAGGCTTCTGAGGGCGCTGAGGCTAACAAGCGGACTTGGTTCGCTATCGTTGTCCCCGGCCTGACCGACGCGTTCTATTTTGCCGCTGAGGTCTCTCCGCTTGGCCTGTCTGCCATTGAGGTTGACGCCGTGCTGGAGATTGAGCCTTATCTGACCCCCGTGGAGATTCACGGCTGGGATACCGCGCCTACTGCCGGAGCGTAAAGGAGGAAAATTATGGATAGACCCAACCCCATCAAGATTACTGACCCTGACTCCGGGGAGACCTATACCCTGGACTTTGACCGTGCCACGGTGAAGTTCGCCGAGCAGAGGGGCTTCAACATCATGTCCTACAAGGAGCGTCTGGAAACCGGAATCTCTGACCTGTTCTTCTATGCGTTCAGAAAGAACCATAAGAACGTCGCCAGAGACAAGACGGACAAGATCCTGGCCGACATGGAGGGGCTTCTTCCCGAGGAAATTGCCCGGCTGGAGGAGCTGTATGCCTCCTCTGTGACCTCCCTGAACACCGAGGGCGAAAGAAAAAACTCCCGGATGAAGGTGGAATTGTAATCCCGGAGGAAGGGTTTACCGCAACATTCCACCGCCTGTTTCCGTACTATCTGGCAATCGGCATGACTTATGAGCAGTTCTGGGAGGGAGATGTCTGGCTGGCCGAGGATTACTTCCGGGCCAACCAGCTCTCCGCCCAGCGAAAGTCAGAGGAAATGTGGTTGCAGGGGCTTTACTTCTATCACGGGGTATCGGTTGCGCTTGGCAATGCTTTCAGAAAGAAGGGTGCGAAGCCCATCAAGTATATGTCTGAGCCGATCCGGATTATCCCTGAGACTGAGGAGGAAAAGAAAGCAAGGGCGGAGCAGGAGAAGAAAAAACTTGTCGAATACCTGAACGGATTCAAGAAAAATTGGGAATCAAGGAGGCGGAAACATGGAGCTTGACAGCCTGGAAATCAAAGTACAATCCAGTTCCCAGGAGGCGGCTTCTGGCCTGGACAAGCTGGCCGCTTCCCTTGTAAACCTGAAAAGTGCGGCAAAGGGAGGCGCTGGTCTTTCCACCCTGGCAAGGGGGTTGGAGAGGATCAACGCCTCTCTTTCTGGTACTGGGCTGAACGGGAGCAAAATTCAGTCCCTCGTGTCTGCTTTGAGCAGCCTGAGCCAAATTCAGAAGGCAAGCGGTCTTAACTCCGTTGTTAATTCTCTGAAAAAGCTGCCGGACATCAGCAGTAGCCTTGAAAAGCTGGACTTGGATAAGTTTGCCTCCCAAATCCAGCGTGTGGCTGCGGCTATGAAGCCTTTGGCTACTGAGATGGAGAAGGTCTCCAACGGCTTCAAGGCGTTTCCTATTCGGATTCAGAAGCTCATTCAGAGTAACAACAGCCTGACGGCCTCCAATACAAAAACGGCTCGGTCGTTTAATCTTCTGAGCACCGGAATTAACCTGTATGTTCTCCAGCGTGCGGCGTCCATCATGTCCGACTGGGTGAAGGAGTCCAACGATTATGTTGAAAACCTGAACCTGTTTACTGTGGCTATGGGTGAGTACGCTGCGGAGGCAAAAGCCTATGCTGAAGAAGTTCAGGCGGCTATGGGAATTGACCCTTCTGAGTGGATGCGCAATCAGGGCGTGTTTATGCAGATGGCGTCCGGTTTTGGCGTCGCTACTGATAGCGCGGCGCTCATGTCCAAGAACCTGACGCAGTTGGGTTACGACATCTCGTCTTTCTACAACATCTCCATCGAGGACGCCATGCAAAAACTCCAGTCTGGTCTTGCTGGTGAAATCGAGCCTCTGCGGCGGCTGGGCTACGCTATTGACATTGCGTCGTTGGAGCAAGTCGCGCTGAACCACGGGATTACTGAGAGCGTAAATGCGATGACCCAGGCTGAGAAGTCTCAGCTTCGGTACATCGCAATTATGGAGCAAAGCACCAACGCAATGGGAGATTTGTCCAGAACAATCCAGACCCCTGCCAATGCGATAAGGATCTTAAATCAGCAAATCGTCCAGCTTCGTCGTGCTCTTGGCAATATGCTGATCCCCATACTTCAGCAAGTTATTCCGTGGGTTCAGGCATTTGTTGAAGTGTTGACAGAAGCGGCCCAGGCTATTGCGAACTTCCTTGGGTTTGAACTTCCAACCATTGACTACTCTGGCCTTGAAGGTGTAGCCGGTGGCGCAACCGACGCAAGCGACGCGCTGGATGATGCAGCGGAAGCGGCCAAAAAGCTGCAAGACTACACGCTTGGGATTGACGAATTGAATATCATCTCCCCCGCACAGAATGCAGCTGCTGGAGGCGGAGCAGGAGTATCTGGTGGCGATCTTGGGCTTGACCTGCCTGAATATGACTTTTTGAATGGGTTGACTGACCAGACTAATGAGTTGAAGGAAGCGGTTAAAGACCTTCTTTACAATTATGTCATCCCAGCTGGGGCTGCGTTTGCGGCGTGGAAAGT
>ERZ1090861.1397-NODE-1397-length-12327-cov-34.167291_pt1 | contig 12327 bp, 15 predicted proteins | sample MGYA00478482_ERZ1090861 | MGnify/ENA primary metagenome ERZ1090861 (study PRJEB33644, sample SAMEA5815744) | chicken gut metagenome | biome: Chicken; feature: Gastrointestinal Tract; material: Caecum | place: Ireland | collected 2019-01-01 | study: A study of... | reverse complement strand
GAGACAGACATAAACCCATAAAACCATATATACATATAACCATAAATATGTATATACATATAACCATAAAACCATAAATATGTATAATTAAATTACTTTTACATTCAAAGTATTTTTATATAAATTTACTTTTAAATTCAAAGTATTTACTTTTAAATTAAAAGTATTTACTTTTAAATTAAAACTATTAAAAAAATAAAAAAGAATACCCAAGCATTACACTCGAGTATCCTATAAAAAAGAGGGAAAAATGTGAATCATATCTAATCACTATTTCTAGTGTTTAGACCCGATAAACTCAACAAATATCTGTCGAGTATACTCACTATCAAACTTTATACGTTTTCTATCATATAAAGTAATCAAGCGCTCCAATATATGTTTAGGTATTAACCTGGATTTATCCGTCATTTCATTTATGTTCCGACAAAACACCTTACTTGAATTTAATGTTTGCCTATTTTCAACATATATCACGTCACCTACATACAAAGCAACTCTATACGTAGGCATGTCCAATACGCAAAATAATGGTAGATTAGGTGGTTTTCTATCGTAATATAAGTCATCCATTGATATGAATTTATTGGATGCTATTGTTTCCTCGTAAGGGGTATTTTTAATAATTTTACCTGATATGCTTTCAAATCTTCTATCATTAAATTCCTTACTATCAGGTAAATATAGCATACACGCTAGTTTTTCTTTATTGAAATAATACCCATGTTCTTTTATATTTTTAAAGAATAAATTTAATATTCTATCTCCTTTATCCAAAGCATTTGCCGTCATAATAATTACAGTATCCTTCCTTAATCTACAGATATTTTCAACCGTGTTTACGAACTGTCTAGCTCTATCTCCTCGTACTACTTCACCAACTTCGGGAATGAATTCATCAAACACAATAGTTTTAATCTCTGTAAAGGCGTTACCTTTTAATTTATAAAATGTTGAAAGTGCCATTAAATACCCTGCATGCTCAAACGGTATATCCTCTTCACCGTCATCAAATAGTTTATAATTAATTGTACCGTCTCCACTTATTTTAATGTCATATCTTTCGTTAAATGTATTCGCATTTACAATATCTTCGTAGAATTTATAACCATCAAATTCTTTTAACGTATCAACGGCGCTTTCGGTTGGACGTACCCAAGTAAATTTTTTCTTTTGTCTAAATAATCGCTTTAAACAGTATCTTTTAGCCCAAAAACTTTTGCCTCTACCTCTTGCACCTACAATAATGAATACCCTATATCCACCTGAATAATAGCTAAACAGGTGATTTGCATTTAAATATATGTTATCATATTTCATATGTTATCACCTCAAAATTAGAGATGTAAAACTGTTATACGCAATCACCCGCCGACAATTGCTATTACTATAAATGCTCACTCCTCGTGACACGTACGCATCATCTAGTGTATAACTGAAGTAATACACCCACTACCCTAATTATATACTATTTATTCTTTTTTGTCAAATCATTAAACTTATCTTCAATCTCGTCAAGTTTTTCATCTAATTTTTCTTCGTTTTCTTTGCCAAGTTTTAATTTAGCGTATAGTTTTTTGAGTAAAGGAATAATTAAACAATTCATAATTATGACTATAAACGCAAGTATTATTTCTTCCCAAAATTCATTTGTAGGAATAAAACTTAAAATAAGGAAATCTAATAATGATTTATAAAAATTACGCATAAAAAGCACCTCACTATAAAATTTTTGTGTATATTAATTCAGAGCTATTTAGACTAGCACTTCGAACGTACCCTCTTGAACTCGTTGCAGTGAATATCCTTAAATATGCATGGTAACTATCTACATTCGTATCAGTCGAAGTACATCTTAAATTTATACTTCCGTCGCTAGCAGGGTTTTTAATGGGAAGACAAGTTATTTTTGCAAAATCAAGTTCAAATACGATACAAACGTATAAATCAGCTACTTTATTTTTAATATCTGTGCTCGTAGACGTAGAACTTATAGTATACGCAATAGTTATTTTATATAGATATAATATATTATCTTCTACATCGGATTTATACGTACCAATTACTAATTCCATGTTATAATCTCCTATCGACATCCGAAACGTTAGGTTAGGGTTGGTAAGTGGAGTACCTACATCTACGTTAACAGTAACCTTACTTAAAGCACTACCTGCAGTTGGTGTAACAACTGTAGTTCCATTATCAGTTATATTAACTGTTTTTTCTTCGGTTGGGGTAGGTGGTACCGCAACATCAACCACCACTTCATTTAACACTTTACCTGTATCAGGATATACATTTAAAATTTGATTTTGTGTAACACTAAGTGATTTTGACTGCTCCTCTTTAGGTAGGGGGGCACTCCCTTCAATTCCTAATATTTCAACACCTGTTTTAATATTTTCACTTTTTAAGTTGTCATCAACAATTTCAACGTAGTCAGCATCACCAACAGGTATTAAACCCGTTTTATCGATTTCTAAAACGGTATACTCGTTTTTAGTAGTATTACTATATTTGATAAATAACCATTTGAATGAATTTAACATATCATTCTTTTTCTGCGGTGTCATAAATTGCTGTGATGCTTTATACCAACCGATACCATTGCTAATGATTTCAACGATGTTTTGATTGGTTGTACCTGTTGCAAACTGTGTTTGTGTAGCGGATTGTTGAAGATTTTCATTAACGGGATAAATACCCGTATTTAGTTGTTTGCTGAATGACTTGTTTTTATTATTGTCGTCTACAATTGTTTTAAAGTATTCAATATTTGCTTTACACCAACTAAAGAAATCAAAACCAATCTCTTGTATTTGATTTGTAAAATTATCCTTAAAGGATGCTATCCCTTCTTCCGAGTTTTCAAAACATGCATTACTATTTTTAAAACGTCGCCAAATCGGGGTAAAAATGTATACCCCAAACTCAGTAGGTAAAATGTAGTCCTCATTTAACATTTCGTTGACAACCAATATCATTTGACTAATAAATGTATTGATATTGGTATAAATATCAATTAAATTAAATGTTAATTTTTTACTCATTGTTTAAACCTCCTTTGCTCGTCATCCCTTCACGCTCTGCGTACGTGCTATCCTCGATATCGTTATGAGGGGCTTTATTTTTGTATGGTTCTACATTTATTTCAATGGTGATTTTGCTTAGTACGTCGTTATATTCAGGATAAATTTCTTTTAAATTTTCTAACCATTCTTTTCTTAGTTGTAAACCTGTTTCAAGGATAAGGTTTGTTTGGTACTCGTTACCTGTTAACTCTCCCGTTGCGATGCGTTCCATTTTTTCAAACATTCCGTTATTTTTTATTCCCATGTTATAACATCGGTAATTATTAATAGAAGAGAATAATTGCATGATTTTTTCAACTTCTAATTCAATACCTGTATTAAAGATTGAATTTTTCATATTACCATCATTTATGGCAACGATTACCGGCTCGTCGCTATTAATAGACGAGTAAATGTCTTTTCTTGTTTGCTCTACTTGGTCCTCACTTTCAACCCCATACATTAGTTTTTTCACAGCGTTAATTAAGTTAATTTCACTCTTTGAAAGAATACTAGACATATACTCGATAATATCCCTTTGTAACACGATGCGAGGTACAACCATACCTGAATTTAGAAGTGGACTTCTGTCATGTAAAATCACTGCTTTTGCATTTTTATTTACTTCACCATTTGGATACGTACCGAGGGGTTTGACGCGAAACGGTTCTCCATTTACTCCCACGGGTTGTACTTCTGTTGGATATCCAAATGTATTTAAATCACCGTTGTTTGCATACGGTAAAACATAAAAATTCCCTGCATTGAAAAAACCACATAAAGAACCTTTATAATATAACATTCTTTCAATATACATTGGCGGGATATTTTTCGGTAAACCCTCCCACTTATAACGTGATACAAATTGTTGTACATCTAAATCAATTAAGGAGTTAGTATAGTTCCTATTAATCGGTTGACTTAATACTTTATAATTCCCTAATCTCTTTTTCAGCATTTCAATTTGTATTCCTTGATTTTTTATCATTTCTTCATAAGTTAAATATTTCTTTTTACCCATTGAATGTCTCCTCATCTATCATATTCTGGATATTATTTTCGTTAAAATTATTATCATTTAAAGTATAGGATGTTGTATTATAACGTACTAATTTACACCCGTCGTTAAATAAACGTGATAATTTATCCAGTTGTTTATAATCTAGCATTCCTGCTTCTTTTGGTTGATTTGGTTGATTATAGTATAAATCAAAATCACCCTCAACGTACTTCAAATATGATTTATCGTATTTATTACTAGTGATATTGATGTATTTGTTTACATTATCACTAGAAATATATTTATTTAAATGTAATCCCTTATACAAAAAATTACGCAATAACAATTCTTTTTGTAAATCAGTTGCGGAATACCACACTAAATAAATACGAGGTTTTAGAACACTATTATATAGCATAATATCACTTGATACTTGTATTAGTTCGTCAGGTGAATTTTCTATACTTTCTAACTGATAATTTAAATTTCTTTTTGCTGTAGCAAAGTCCATTGCACCTGTTAACAAGTTAGTTCTAAATGACGTAGCACTCGCCATAATATCTTGTGTTGCTTTAAGTAACGACGTTTCGCTACGAGCTTTCTCGAAAGAAGCTAATCCCTTTACAATTATTTTAGATAAATTATTTTTTAATGTATTCATATTTGATTTGTACCAGTTTGTATTACTACCTAAAAAACGATTGAGAGCGTCCACAGTATACGAAAGGCTAAAATTCATACAGCCAACTAAGTAATTCATTTGATTAGCTGGAACATTTTTATATAATGAATTACTTGTATTACTAGCAAAATCAACATAATACGTAGATGTTTCTAAAAGTTGAGGCATTACAACTTTGAATAATAACTCTGTGTAACTACCTAACCATATCAAATTTAAATTTTTTCTATTACCCATAAAATCATTAATTGCGAGTATATTGGTATTACCTGCTATGTATGGATTTTCGGTTGTCGCTAAATCATCATTAGTAAATACATATGTACTATCACTCATTTTAGGATATCCGGTAAAATCAGTCGTTATAGGTTTGGATATAAAACTTCCGTTTAAATATTTTACATAAAAGAAACCAAAACCTGTACCATATGTATTTGCGAAAGTTGTGTTATTAATAATTAAATTTGTATCATCAACAGATGCACTACCTGCTCTCATAAACATAGAATAAGGATAACATTTGATAGCATATATCCTCGATTGGTCAATAGAGTTGAGGAAAGTAAATAAATTTTCAATGCTTATTGTTTCATCATCTAAACCTGTATTTCTATTGATTAAATTATATACATTACTTGGAATAAAAGGACATGATAACACTGCATAAGGCAGTGACATACCCTCATACGTTGATTTATTTAAAACAACAGATTTTGCGTCAACTGTGTATGTATCGGGTTGCAAATAAACAACAACCCAAAATCTAACGTTTTGATTTAACCAACTTGTTAGAATTTCTAATCTGTAATCTTGCTCAATTGCCTTCAATCCTTTTGTCAAAGGCATTACAACTTCTTCACCTAATGGAGTATATAAATCCGTATCACCATTAATAGAAAAATTTGCTTGACCCGACGCGTTTAAAATACTATCATATGCATACCCGTATCGTATGAATGTTTCATGTGATTTCAAAAGTGATATATCAATTGATTGTTCGACATTAAACGATGCTTTAATTATATTGTATATTGTTTCTACTGCTTCAATACGTACTTTTTTCGAGGACACATACATTAATTTTTCAATTTTGTATATCCTATAATTTTCGTCAGTATTATCCGAAAAATAAACAGCATTATATTTATTCCACAACACGTTAAAAAATGAGTTATCATCTATATCGATTATAAATGATATAGAGGTCGGTTCTACATTTAAATAATTTCTATAAGTAATGTTATTAATAAAATTTACGTTAATTATTTCAACAGAATTATAAACTCCTGTGTCTTTTACTTCTTTACCGTTTGTAATCAAATAATTTTTATTTAAAAAGGGGATATTCGCTAAATATATGGAAAAAGGAAGTGCCATTGTAGCACCTCCTATTCAACGTGAAAATTAGTACACTTTATTAAAACAGCTGGTGCACGTTCAATTTGGTCACAGTAATACGAAAAATGCAAGAAGTCCTGTTGGTTTAAATTAGACGCATCAAAGAATGAAGTTGCAACTTGATAAAAGTAACCATATTGAATTTTATCTTTTGATAAAAGTAATACCTTGCCGTCGTCAATTGTTTCGTTTTCGATAAAATTCACGTTAATTTTTTGTGTAATTTTATTTGAATTTAATAAAGTTGCAAGAGTATCAACATCCATCGATGCCATTGTAGAAGGACTAATTAAACATACAATATTATCAGGTCTTTCATATGCTTCAAATGTGTCATTATCTGATGTTTTATCTGTTACATTGAGCTCATAACCCAATCCTAACTTTTGGATAACAGATAAGAGAGTTCGGTAAATTAAATTCGTGTTGTATGTTCTAACGGCGTTTAATTCAACTGCGGTTGGATTTGTTGTAGGTTTTGTTAATCCTGCAACTGTTTGGGTGGTCGGGTTATTTGTTAAAATTTCAGTAATAACTGTTTCAATATCCAATTTTAATTGTAGACGTTTCGCAATACGCATGTTATTTAGTAAATACGAAATAAGATTAGCCATTGCGTACTCATCTTCAAATCCGCCACGCATCAAATATCTATTCACGGTTAACTGGATATATTTGAATTTTGTAACAGGGATATATTGTTCTTGTATTGTAGGTGGAACGCTTGTTAACAAAGTGGATGTATTTACAACTAAATCTTTTACGACTGGTAAATCACTTGTTAAAACAAGTTTACCATCGCCGTTTATTGTGTCGTCACTTCTAAATGCTTCTAATAAAGCGTCAATATTATCACCTAATCGGTAGTTATCCTTGTAAAAGGTATAACAAATTAAATTTGATAATGTGCCAACAAATTTATTGGCATTTAAAGTAATTGCCATATTCTATTTAACTCCTTTCATAACGGTGGGTAGTATGTAATTTTGTATCATTTGTTGAGCTGTTTTGTCGTCTTTTTCATCATTAATTTGTTTCAAAAACGACATTACCTCTTGCTCGGTTGATGGAGAACCACCGAATATGCCGTAATATTCGGATGGTTCACTTTCTTTCTTCATTCTCAACAATGTAGCATACGTCCTGCGACATATTTCAACATTGTTTAAGACTTTTTTAGTTTTTTTATCACGCATTGGTTTAATAATCATTTTCCATACCCTCCAAAAAATCGTAGTCATCAACATATTTATCTTTTTTATTCTTTAGTTCTTCTTTTATTTTGTCGACACTTTCTTCTAACTCCTTTTTTTCGTTTTTTAAACGAGTATTTTCATTCACCAATTCATTATATTTACTTTGTAACTCTTCTAATTCCATACTATCACCTTCCTTATTATAACATATTTTTTTATTTTTGTAAAGAATTATCTATCTTTAAAAGTAAAAGTAGTATTTGCTAAAATTAACCCACCTTTCACACGTACAGGACGTAGTTTACCTGTAAATGTTTCACCGATTTTAAAGTTATCTAAGTTAATCTGTTTTTTTACTTCATTAGGTGCACCGCACACTTTTATCAATACGCTATCATCCTTTAATACCCCATAATAAGTTTTTTGGGCTATTACTTTGAAAAGTTTATATTCTTTTTCTAAGTCCCAGGCCCCAAGTTTCTTTTTATCGATTTCTAAACCTACTGCATCTCCAACAGTTATAATTGAGTCGGTATCGCAATAAACAAAATTATCATAATTATTTTGAATATTGATGTATAAATCATATCGGGAGTATGCTGTTGTTAGCGACGCATTAATCGTATATATCGGGTCGTCGATTGTTTTGTTAATCGATTTAAAGCACAGTATACCCGTGTCGTCTAAATACGGCTCAATTGTGTAGTGAACAGGATTGGTCGCCCATTTTCCGTAAAACGAATTTAACCTAAGTTTAGCTAGTAACCGTTTTGCACCCTCGCTATTTTGTTTCAAGAGGTAGTTTGTATCGATAAACTCAGTAAATAGTTTCGTGGACCCTCTAAACATTAAATAGTCGATAAATTCGATATATAATATATCATACGCATCATACAATAATTTCATATCAACCATAGACAAGTATAATTCAATAATTTCATCTCCTGTATCTTCAATATACTCGTTTTTTAGTTGCAAGAAACGTTTTAACATCAAGCATGGAATATGATTATCCTTTAACTTGATTTGACATTTAATATGCTGAATGTACACCGGATATTTTTTATTTTCTGGATATCTACCCTCACCCTTCACAGGAACGCCGTACGCGAATAATTCTTTCTGCATTTTAGAAGGATACATAGAGTTTTTATCATAACATTTGCAATTGCTCAATAAAATATTTTTATATTTTTTATTCACGATGCATAAACCGCCCAAATACGATTTTCTAATATAGTCATCAGTTTCTTTATCCAGTACAGGAAATAACTCAGCAAATGTTTTCTTTGTCATTGTTTTCTTATAACTTTTGAAACTGTCACTTGCTACAGTTAAAGACGACATCCCTTCTTGGTGAAATTCTTTTAGAACGCGTGCCATAATTTCTGTATCATGATTGATATAATTTATCTCTTCTTCCGTCGGAATATAACCTAATGGTCGATGCTTTTTATAATCTATTTCACCCTTTAAAATTGGGAGGTTCCAAGATTCCGCTATCTCGGCAACTGACGAAGCAATTTTCTTTTGACTATCTCTAATCTCAATTTTTGCGTTATTTTTATTCCTAATGGTAATTGAAAAAAATTGTTTTCTACTATCAATTAAGGAATTAAAATAATACGGTTGTATTTCTTTGAATTGTTTATCTGTCCAAGTATAGCCATGTGTTAACAAATACGAAATTAAAAAAGAACCATCAAATTTTAAGTTATGAAAGTAGTAGATAACGTCCTCTTTTATTTCATCAAACACATACTGAAATAAATCATCTAAACTTGTACCATATCGATGTTTGAAAGTAGCGCAGGAGCAGATATCCCATAGCCAAACGCTTGTTTCTTTATTCGCTAAATCTATATCGGAGTTTCGCGTCTCAAAATCAATAGTATAAATATTTTTAACCTTGTGCATAATCGTTTAAAATTTCTTCGAACTCTTCCTTTGTTTCAAACAGTAATGAAAAAGTTGTTTGAATATCACCAACTTTCGGTGAGGGAGTGAAAAGAGTATACAATACAGAAAAATCATTAAATAATTCACTGAATTGGTCGTCTGATAAATTATTGATAATATCTGAGTAATCAACATTAAATATATCATTCAAGTTTTTTATTAAATTATCTTTGTAATTATCTATAAATACATTTTTGGATGTGTTTACGAATGTTTCAACTCTTGATAGTCTGTCCTTAAATATGGCATAGTTATCAATTGTTTTAATATTAATACGATAACCTTTGCTAATATTATTATAGAATTTATCTTTTTCAATTTTTTTGTTTGCCTCTCTTATGAAATTACGATAGTCTCTTATCTCGTATCTAAACTCTTTTGCTTTTGCTTTCGACATCGTATTTTTTAACTTTTCAAAGAGTATTTTTTCTTCTCCTGTTAACCTAATTCTTTTTGCCATAAAAACCCCCTAAAATGGGAGTTTATCTAAATCAACGTTGTCAGATAGAAATTTATTTAATTCCTTATCATTAGCTTCTTTAATTGCTTTTATTTTGTTTTCGTCTATATCATAATCTTCGACTCTGCCGACCCAAATGACATCGTGTAGATAAATCGTATCGTTATCTTTTGCTTTTTTACGTTCTTTAGCAAAATTAATTTCATCATATTCGGCATATAAAACGTAATGTCCTTTTTCTTGTGGTCGGCAAAGATTAGTTTTCTTAAACTTAACGATAAAATAATCGTTATTTTTATTTTTTGTATAATAAGTACAAAACTTATTATTATCAGTCACTACTTCTCTTGCCGAAATTGGAAGTCTTATTAAATTGTAGTCTTCTCTTAATTCTTGGTTGTCCAAACTTCTTAATTTTTCATTTTCTTTTTTTAACATTTTTTAAATTCCTTTCTTTTTTTTCTTTTAATTCTTCTTGATATTCTAAGCAAATAATGAAACACTTTTATTTCTTTTCAAGCATGCATATGATTTTCTATCTAAATATATTTGCATGTCATTCACATTTTCTTCCCCTCCCTTCAACATGTGTATATAATGAATACATATACTCACCTCGTTTTATATAAATGAAATAGAATAAACTATATCTGGCAATTTCATTAATTTCAAACAACTTTCAAAACAAGCTTGTTTATCTTCGTCGATAAAAACTCTGTCATTATCATTATATAAACGAAATTTTATCTTTTTCCGATAATTAAATTTAGAAATGTCATCTGTTTGAACAATCTCTAAATATTCTCGATAACCTAATCGACCGAATCGGTTGATTGGTTCTCTTTTTAAAACAGTTCTATAGTAAACAGACATTAGCAATCCTCCTTTCTATAAATACATGTGAAATCATCTTTTTTGATTTCGTTACCAAAAACGTTTAAAACAATTAAATTGTTCTTAAATGCTCTACTAATAATTTTTATTGCGTTCACTGTGTTTGTTTTAGTTGTTTTGTATAAAGTGCTTATATATAAATGTCCTGTATGGATTGTAACATTTTCTACAACTAAGTTAATATCCTTCAACTTTGTGAAAGATTTTTTATCACATTCTATAGCAAATACATCATTCGCAATGTGAGTAATAATTGTTATTTTACAATCATCGCTTAAATTTAAATTTTTTAATTTCATTTTTAATCTCCTTAGTAAAACAATTTTTTAAATATACATTCTAAAACATTAACAACAATGCTATTACCCGCTTGTTTATATAATTGTGTTTTAGAATTGACTTTAGCAACTTTTTCAAAATCTTCGTCACTAAATCCCATTAATCTCCAATATTCTTTAGGTGTCAAATTTCTATAGGAATTTCCAAATCTAACACATTTCGGACCGACAGAATCATGAGCACACAAAGTGTCACAATAATCTTTTTCTTGAATTCTTCTTTTATTTTGCTCATAAGAACTTAATTTAATTCTATCAACCTGTTCAGCAGTAAGATAATATTTCTTATCAACTTCATAATCTAGCATATCTTTAAGTTTCAATTGAAGTTGAATAGGACTAGGAAAACAAAAAGAACTATATTCACCTAAAACAGAAACGCAAAACAATCTTTCCCTATTTTGAGGAATACCATAATCTTTCGAATTTAATACTTGATAAAAATTGTTGTATCCCAATTGTCCCATTGCTTCTAAATATGCATTGAAATTATGAATGTGCTTTTTAGATAATAGATTTTTAACATTTTCCCAAATAACATATTTAGGATTTAGTTTTTCTATTATTCTAATATTTTCATACATTAAGGATGACCTTGTGCCACTTCCTTTATCACCACCTTTGCCATGACCAGCAACCGAAAAATCTTGGCAAGGACTTCCCGACATTATTATATCAACTTCAATCTCTTTATCCCATTTTGTTATATCTTGTGAGTCAAAATTCGTTTCATTTATAGCATTATAACTTGCAACTGCATATTTATCAATTTCAACATAGTCTACTACTTCAAAATCAATACCTAACCTTTTTAAAGCTGCAGTACATGCTCCAATGCCCCCGAACAATTCAAGAAGTTTTAATTTTGAATTATTCATTATATCATACCTCCAAATAAAATTTTACTTCAAGACCCATTTTTCGTGCTTTTGAAATTAATTCTTGTGTTCCTATATCATTTATGCTACAAAAAATTGAAACAAATGTATCGTAAATAGCTATATAATCTACTGTAACAGTTGTTGCTTTTAGAATGTTAAATTCGGGTGCCTCAACTTTAATTTTAAAGCATTTGTAATTAAGAACTCCGTAAATAATTACTTTTTTAAATGTTTCAACATTATTTAATCTCATTTTTTTTTTCTCCCTCTGTCCAGTGGCTAATCCAATTTATATTGGTATTGCTCAACTACTGACATAAATATTATAACACAATAACATAAATAATACAATAGTTTTATACATGAAAACGTTTTCATTTTATAAAAAATTTTTTATAATATAATTACATATAATACTTTAAATTAAAACTAATTTAAAAATACCTGT
>ERZ1090861.1395-NODE-1395-length-12345-cov-8.912042_pt1 | contig 12345 bp, 8 predicted proteins | sample MGYA00478482_ERZ1090861 | MGnify/ENA primary metagenome ERZ1090861 (study PRJEB33644, sample SAMEA5815744) | chicken gut metagenome | biome: Chicken; feature: Gastrointestinal Tract; material: Caecum | place: Ireland | collected 2019-01-01 | study: A study of the... | reverse complement strand
GGGGGGGGGATTTTTGCCGCGCGCCTCACTTATTTTTTATCAAACTCCGGATTGCGGAATTTTGGTTCGGGGCCGTCTCCGAAAATTTCTTTGATCTGCTCTTGAATGGAACGGGGATCGTTTTCATCGAAAACTACTATGTTTTTATATTTGCGTCGAAAATCGGTATACCGCTTTTCCAATCGTTCATACATTTTGGGGAGAAATCTTCCTTCGATATACTCCTCTACAGTAAGTCCCAAGCGCCGCGCCGTCTTTTCGGCTTCCCGCTGTATTTTCTTTTCATCGGGATGCGAAGGAGGTGTTTTCAATTCCTTTTGCCGTGCGTTTATCTTCTCGCAGAGTGCAAGATACAGCCACTGCATTTCGTCGATGTGCTCCGCAAACTGCAAGCGAAAAGTCAGTTGCTGCCATTCAGCAAGGGCAGTCAATCGTCTGTCCAATTCATCATCCTCGCAGTGATCAAAGGAGCGCAGGATGAGATATTGCAGACAGAATTTGCTGTACTCACGGTAGCTGTAAAACCATTCGAGAAACGCCTCTTGCAGATCAGGTCCGCAGATACAGCGGAACATATCAAAGAGGATATCCTCATCACCGTCCGTGCGGTGTTGATCGAGGAACTTTTCCCATTGCTGTTCGGCATACGCTTCGCGCTTGCTTTGATCTTCCCGTTTTAAGTCGGAAAGTTCAATAACTTTCTTTATTTTCTGCAAATGCTTGGAGACATAGCTCTGCGTATTGCCCAAAAATTTTGCGATCGTTTCCTGGTTCTTTCTCTCCAAATAATACATGCGGAAGATGGTTTTTTCAACGCCTTCAAACTGAGAGAGTAATTTTTTCAGATCGGTACTTTCCTCGTATGAGCGCAGTTTTTCATCCATTTTCCTGTCGGGCAGATCTTCCGGTTTTTGGGGCTTAAAGACATGCCGATGGGGCGACGGCTTCAGATATCTGACATTGTGATCTTTTTCCCTTCGTTCCAGATTATAAAACTTTCTGTCCATTTTCACCATCTTGGTAAAAAGTTTTGTGGAGAGTTCTGCCGATGTCAAATGCCCTTCGCTGTCGTAATAGTAATAGATGTAGGTACCGCGCTTACTCCCCGGTTGCTTTTGCGCATTCAGTTTATATGCTCTGTTTTCTGCCATAGCCGTTCTCCTTGTACGCTTTTATTGCAACATAGAAAACATGACAGATATAGTCATATTTACAAAACTTTTTTGAAAAAATGCGGGAATGAATAGGACGATGCCTAATAAGAAGCAAATACCGAGAGTTGGGACGAAATTGCCACAAAAACCGATGCCTAAGCAGTAAACGGGGGGGGGGAAAATACCCACCGCCGTGGGCGCCCGCGTTGTCCTTCCAAACAGCGCAGCGGGGTGGCAATTTGCCGCCCCGCTGCTTGCTCTGTTCCGGCCATTGTTCGCGCTCAACACGCGGGAAACCCGCGTTTGAAAACAGAAACCTCAAAATAGATATGGACAGAAATTTAGCACGACCCATTGCAATCACATTATAAATATGTTATAATCATGTTATAAGATGAATGGAGTAATCGGTTTATGGGAATAGGGCAGAAAATAAAAGCTGTCAGGCTGAAACTGCACATGAGCCAAACTGAGTTCGCGCAGCTATTCGGCGTCAGTTTTGCCACGGTTAACCGCTGGGAAAATGGCAAGACGACACCCAACTACCGCGCCCAGCGAATGTTTGACGAGCTCTGCAGGGAGAAAAATATAATCATAGAAAATTTATATACATGACAAAAATTGTCATGTATATCGTGGTAGAATCCAATCATTCAGATGGAGAACTTCAATGGAACTTATCGACAACAAGGTAAGACTATTAGGCGATGATCTAAAGAAGGAAATTGGAAGAGGGGCGAAGGTCAAAATTGTGGCCTCCTACTTCTCTATTTATGCATTTGAAGCATTAAAGCGGGAACTTTCCGAGGTTGCGGAGTTGCAATTTATTTTTCCGACGCCCGCCTTTGTGCAGCAGAGTGTGAAAGACAAGCTGAAAAAGGAAACACGAGAATATTTCATCCCGAAGCATTTACAGGAGACTTCTCTCTACGGCACAGAATTTGAAATACGTCTCCGCAACCAGCTCACGCAGAAAGTCATTGCGCGTGAATGTGCTGAATGGATCCGCGCCAAAGTACAATTCAGATCAAATATTACTGAGGAGAGACCACAAAATTTTATTTATGTAGAAAACGCACGCCGCAAGGCAATCTATATGCCAATCGAGGGCTTTACTTCCGTTGATTTGGGATATGAAAAAAATAACATGATGTTCCAAGGCATCATGAAAAATGATGAAGATAGCTATACAAAATTCTTCTTCAATCAATTTCAAAATATTTGGAACGATCACACCAAGCTGCAGGACGTCACTCAGGCGATCGTCGACTACATCTCGTCCGCCTATACCGACAACTCGCCTGAATTCATTTACTTTATAACGCTCTATAATATTTTCAGCGAGTTTTTGGATGATATTATGTCAGAAGACTTTATGCCCAACGAGGGTACGGGCTTCAAAAACTCGCTCGTATGGCAAAAGCTATACAGCTTTCAGCGCGATGGTGCTATCGGTGTTATTCAAAAGCTGGAAAAATATAACGGTTGTATTTTGGCGGATTCCGTCGGTCTTGGCAAGACTTTTACGGCGCTTGCCGTAATGAAGTATTACGCCTCCCGCAACAAAAACATTCTTGTGCTTGCACCAAAAAAATTAGCGAACAACTGGAACCAGTACCGCGACAACGTGCGCACGAACCTGTTTTATAAGGATAGAATCCACTTCGACGTTCTTTACCACACCGATCTCGGCAGAATGCACGGCTTTTCCAACGGGCACGATTTATCAAAATTCAACTGGGATAATTACGACCTCGTTGTGATTGATGAGTCGCATAACTTCCGCAATGCCAACAGTTACCGTGACAAGGAGACGCGGTACGACTTTCTCATAAATAAAGTATTAAAGAGCGGCGTCAGAACAAAGGTCTTAATGCTTTCGGCGACGCCCGTAAACAACCGCTTTACCGATCTCAAAAACCAACTTGCGCTCGCATATGGAGATGACTATGCCGAATTCAACGAACGGCTCGATACTTCCAAAAGTGTCGATGTCGTTCTATCCAACGCACAACGTGCCTTCAATGAATGGACAAAACTACCCAAAGAGCAGCGCAAAGCGGCAGACTTGATGTCGAGATTGGATATCGACTTTTCCATTCTGCTCGACAACGTCACAATCGCCCGCAGCCGCAAGCACATTACGCGTTATTATGACTCGTCCGAAATCGGTTCCTTCCCAACAAGACGCAAGCCCGTGTCCTATTACTGCGATATTGCCCGCAAGGAGGATACGCTTTCCTATAACGATATCTTCAACACGCTTATGGGTTTGACGATGGGCGTGTACGCGCCGATGAACTACATTCTGCCCAGCCGTATATCGAAGTATGAGGCTCTGTACGATACGCAAGTCGGGCGTGCCACCTTGAAACAGGTCAACCGCGAAAAAGCTCTGCAGCGGCTTATGACCATAAATATGTTAAAACGCCTTGAATCGTGCGTCGACTCATTTCGCAAGACGGTGCGCAACATCTGCGATGTAAACAAGCGGACATATGACTCGATCATTCAGTTCGAAAATGACCACGCCGCCTCGAGAACGCTTGAATTTTCGCAGATTGACGAGGAGACGCTCGACGACGAGGACTTCGATATCACCAACGATGGCACGCTCGGCAAAGTTCGGATAGATTTTTCCGATATGGATCTCTATCTTTGGAAGCGCGACTTGAAGTACGACATTGAAACGCTTGAAGCGCTCTATGATCTCATGTGCTATGTCACGCCCGAGAAAGATCTAAAACTGCAAAAGCTCATCGAGATTGTCGAGGACAAAATCGAGCACCCGTTCAACCCCGAAAACAGAAAAATACTCATTTTTTCTGCGTTTGCCGATACCACAAACTACCTATACGAAAATCTTGCGCCCATACTGCTCGAAAAGTACGGACTTTACAGCGCAAGGATACAGGGTGCGAGCAGCGGCAATGCAAGCAATATCTGCGGCGAGAAAGATACCGACAGGCTTCTCACGCTCTTTTCGCCCATTTCGAAGGAGCGAGACGTTGCCTTCCCTGAGGATAAAGATTTGAATATCGATGTACTCATTGCAACCGACTGCGTGAGTGAGGGGCAGAATCTGCAGGACTGCGATATTTGCATTAACTACGATATTCACTGGAACCCCGTGCGCATTGTGCAGCGGTTCGGACGAATCGACCGTATTGGCAGCAAAAACCAGTATATTCAGCTTGTCAATTTTTGGCCGAATGTGTCGCTCGACGAATATATCAACCTCAACGCCCGCGTCGAAAACAGAATGACGCTCGTCGATGCAACGGCGACGGGCGACGACAATATTATTGCAAGCGAGCAGGCAGACCTTGACTACCGTAAGGAGCAGCTTAAAAAATTGCAGGAGGGCAACTTGCAGGATTTGGAGGATGTGGACGGCAGCATCACCATAACCGACCTCGGGCTCAATGAGTTCCGCATGGATATGGTTGCCTATATCAAGGAACACGGCGAGCCTAAAAATATTGCACACGGACTATATTGTGTGGTGCGGCACGACGACGAAAAGAACATTCCCAAGGGCGTGATATATGTGCTTAAAAACCGCAACCCGTCCGTAAATATCGGCGATAAAAACCGCCTGCATCCCTATTACCTTGTCTACCTTGACGAGGCGGGCAACGTCGTGTGCAACCATATGGACGTGAAAGCCATTTTGGATATACTCCGCACAACGTGTAAACACCACACTGAGCCGATCGCCGATCTGTGCCGCGCATATAACCGCGAAACAAAGGACGGCTACAAGATGGATAAATACAGCCGCCTGCTCGATAGGAGTATTGAGTCGATTATCGACGTTAAGGAAGCCAACGATCTCGACGCCTTGTTCAATACAGGGTCAGATGTATTGTTCAACTCCGGCATTCAGGGATTGGATGACTTTGAGCTCATCACGTTTGTAGTAATAAAATAAGGGCGCACTATGTTTGAATTCAGTTCCAAAACACAACTAAACAGGCAGTTCAAGCTCTCCGACTTGTTCCGGCAGATGGGTGCAAGCAGGGAAGTAAAAAAGGATGCGGCGGGAATAGAAAAAGTAACTCTAACAAACGTAATCTCGCCAAAGACTTTGAATTGCGGGGCGGATAGAGAGATAAAGGAAATTTACGTCTTTGAAATAGACGTATCCTCGCAATATGTGCCTGAGCTGTTCATAAAAGAGCTCGATAAAAGCATCATGCTGCACACGCTTTTTAATGTGCGCTGCGGCGAGCTCGAGCTTTCTATGCTCTCCTATAAACTTGGTAGCGCAAAGGGCAAATACTATGCCACCAACTGGGAGACGGAGGCGGATATTCCCGTGCCGCTCGTCGATAATGTGCCGCAGATGTACAAGTTCATTCTGTCAAAATTTTTGAAGTACCCGCCCTTTGAGCAGGAGTCGCCGGGCGAGTATACCAAGCGGTATAATCAGCTTATAAAGCTCGATTTTCAGATAGGCAAAACGCAGTCGGCAATCGAGCACGAATCGCAATCAAAGCGCAAGTTTGAATACAATGCCCGGCTGAAACAATATAAGGAAGAACGAGAGAGGCTGTTGGAGGGGAAATAATGGAGATTAAAGATTATATCAGGGACGATATATGGAAAGCCATTGAGCAGCATTACTGTGCTGGTGACTATACGGAAGCATTACGTGATGCGAGTTTTTTATTGAAAGATATTTTGCAGGCAAAGAGCGGAGAATATGACAAAGACAATACAAAACTCGTCGAAGCCGTGTTGTTAGGGCAAAATCCTATTCTGAAGATTAATAATTTTTCGACTCGGACAGAAAGGGATATGCAAAGCGGTGTTGCTTTCGGTATAAAGGGCATCTTCATGCACGTGCGCAATCCAATTAGCCATGAAAAAATACTGTATGACAAAAAAGACGCCGATGCAATTTTGCTGTATATCGATTATCTTGTCCGACAAGTTGATAAATCCTATGGGGTAACATTAATTGACGAATGGTTACCATTACTTGAAGACGATTCATTTACGGGCACCGAAGAATATGCAGAAGAACTTATAAAAGAATTACCGAAAAAAAGGACATATGAGTTGCTGGAAGCAATTTATGAGAATAGACTTACAATAACAAAATACAAAACTCTCCACTTTTTAAGGCGTGTTATAGGTCGCTTGACATCAGACGAACGAGAGGCGTTTATAGGGAAATTGAATATCGATCTTGCACAAACGCATGGCGGAAATGAGCTGTCAATGTTCTTTCATTTCTTTGGAGAATATTTTTATAAAGACTTGAAGAAGGTTGTAAAACTCAGAATTGAAGATGTTGTTTTGCAGGGGATAAAAAGTGCAACTTATAACGGAAATAGTTCTGCGGGGAAAAATGCGGCTGTCGCAACATGGGCAGCGGATTTTATTGAAAACTTCGAAACAAAAGAAAAATGCGTGAAGGCAATACGAGATAAGATTTTCGAATCCGAGGAGGAACAAAAATATGTCCTTAAATTTTTTAGATCTTTTGTTGACTTAAATTCAAAGGAAGTCCTGTCAGCAATGGAGAGTCAATTAAAGAGGCGACTTTCATGGGATAAAAATGCATATGAGTACGTAAAAAAATTTTTTTATGATAAACAGGACGAACTGTATTTACAATTTAAAGAAGAGATAGACTGTTTTGAAGAAAAAAATGTGGAAAAAGAAGATCGTATTCCGGATAAAATCGATATGCCATTTTAATGAGGAGTAAGACAATGGATAAACTTGACATGAAAACAGAAAATATTACGCAGGGGAATATTGAAAAGATAAGGCAGCTTTTCCCCAATGCAGTGACGGAAGCGAAAAAGAATGGCAAAACGGAGCTTGCCATTGATTTTGACATGCTCAAGCAAGAGCTCAGCGAAAGTTTGATTGACGAGGGCAAAGAGCGCTACCAGATGACGTGGCCGGGCAAAAGACAGGCGGTAGTGCTTGCCAACACCTCCACCACCGACACGTTGCGCCCGTGCAAGGAAGAGAGCGTCGACTTTGATAATACGCAAAACTTATACATAGAAGGCGACAATTTAAACGTTTTAAAGCTGCTGCGCGAAACTTACCTCGGTAAAATAAAGATGATTTATATCGACCCGCCCTATAACACGGGTAACGACAGTTTTGTTTATAACGACTGCTATTCAATGGACGAGGAGGAGTTTTTAAAGGCGGGCGGCTATTACGACGAAAACGGCAATAGGGTAATCGACGTAAAAGAGAATAAAGAGAGCAATGGCAGATTCCACACCGACTGGCTGAATATGCTATATCCCCGCCTGCGCCTTGCCCGCGACCTTTTGACTGACGATGGCGTAATCTTCATTTCCATTGACGATAACGAGCAGGCAAACCTCAAAAAGATTTGCGACGAAATTTTCGGTGAGAATAGCTTTATCGGAATATTTAAATGGAATAGGGTTGCAAAGGCTCCTAGTTTATCAAATTCTATTCGTACAAAATATGAATATATATTTGCATATTGTAAAAATAAATTACCTCCTCTCTACGGAAAAGAGTCATACAATAAGCAAGGCCCATTATGGCATTTACCCAATAAAAGAGCTGAATTAGTTTTTCCTGCACAGAGTATAAGAATTTCCCAAACATTTAGTAAAGGGTATTATGGCGGAACATATCAAGTAGAGTTACTTGACAATATGGTCTGCAAAAATGGATACAATGAATGCTCAGTAAGAATTTTAGCATGTTCGGCATGGGGGCAGTCGAAAATAAATGAATATGTCAATAGCGGAAAAACTTTTGAAATAAAAAAGAGTCCATTGACAATGTATACTGATTTGTCAAGTGAAGGAAATTATATTGCACCATCGGATTTGATAAGCGTTGAAGAATGTGGAGTAAAAAGAAACACCGATGCTGACGAAGATATGAAAAAGATGGGGATACCGTTTGACTACTCGAAACCTGTTTCATTACCTCAATATTTAATTAAAATAGCAACAACGAAGGATAAAAACTCGATTATCCTCGACTTTTTCAGCGGGTCGCGTAAGCGCAAATTTATTATGGTGCAACTCCCCGAAAAGTGCGACGAAAAGAGTGAGGCGTACAAAGCCGGCTACAAAAACATTTGCGAAATCGGCAAAGAACGCATCCGCCGCGCAGGAAGAAAGATTTTAGAGCTTAGTTTAGAGAGCTTAGAAAAAGAGGGAGTGATTGAGAAATATGCAGGAAAATTATCAGAAATTAGAAGTTTGGAAGAAGTCTATGGAGTTGGTGGAACAAGTTTACCCGCTGATAAGACAACTGCCGAAGGAAGAGACGTATGCGTTGGCAGACCAAATGCGGCGGGCAGCGGTTTCGATTCCGTCGAATATAGCGGAAGGACAAGCTCGGGGAATACGGGAATTTATCCAATTTTTGAAAGTGGCAAAGGGCTCACGGGCAGAACTGGAAACACAATTATTACTATGCGTTCGCTTGAAGTACTTAACGGACTCGGATATCGAGTCTGCATTGAGCGCATTAGAGGAAATCAGCAAAATGATATCCTCCCTGATTGCATATCTAAGCTCCAAACTCTAAACTCTAAGCTCTCAATAGATATAGGTTTTCGCGTGTTAAAGCTCGATTCTTCTAACATGCAGGATGTTTACTATAACCCCGCCGCAGTCAGCCAAACCCTGCTCGACTCAACGATCGACAATATCAAGCCCGACCGCACTCCGCTTGATTTGCTGTTCCAGGTAATGCTTGAATTGGGTGTGCCCCTATCTGCAAAAATCGAAGAAAATTCGGTAAACGGCAAAACATATTACGCAGTGAACGGCAACGATATTATTGCCTGCTTCGATGACGACATAGACGAAGAAGTTATAACGGCAATCGCCAAACAGCAGCCGTTATATGCTGTATTCAAAGACCAGTCCTTCGCCTCCGACTCCGTCGCCATCAACAACGAACAGCTCTTTAAAACCTATTCCCCCGCAACAAACATTAAGGTGGTTTGATGTTAGCTGTTTCTATTATTTTCTTTTTCGTCGTAAGTGCTGCATTAACACCGTTCATTTTTGCTGCATACGAGTTAATTGTTTTTAAAATAATAAATAGTAAAATTAGCATAGGGAAGAAAAAATTTTTAAAGACAATAGGACATATTATTTTGCTGTTAATATCACTGCCTTCCATTTTTGCTGTAATGTGTTTAGCAGATTTTATTTGTACCACAGAACTTGGCTGTTATATTGCAGTTTTAGTTTATACGCTTATATTTTCAATTTTATCTTCAAGTAAAATATATTTATCGCCTGATATTAAAGTTGATTCTGCATTAAAAGCGTTCAAAAAAGGTTTCACGGTTAGTAGCATAAGACATATTTTTTCTATACTGTATTTGAGAGTCATAATAGAGGTAGCTTATCTTGTTGTTCTCATCTTAGCACAAATTGAAGAGCTAGGCTTTTGCACATTCCCTGAAGAAGTTTCACTCTTTTTTACACTAAATAAATACGGTATTGTTATAATGGTTGCTGTAGAAAAAATTATTAAAAGCATTGCACCGGAACGAGAACGTCGCAAGATTTTAAGTGATACATTTGTTGAACAAGAAAAGAAAGAAGAAAAAGAACGTGAAGAAGTACGGCGGTCTTTCAAAGAAATATGGGCAGCTATTAAACAATTACGGCAAGAACGCAAAGCAAAGAAACGGCAAAGTAAGGAATGGGATAACAAATGAAATTCAAATTTAAGATACAACAATATCATATGAATACTGACACAACTAAAAATTGGCGAGGAAGTTATGGAAAATTTTGAATTGCTTGTAAATAATTTAAGAAAATACGATACTGAGGCAAGTTGGTTTGAATTTAAATCTAGCAATTATACTCCAGATATGATTGGTCAAGATATCAGTGCATTAGCAAATGCGGCGGCATTTTATGAAAAATCGCGAGCCTATATGGTTTGGGGTATTAATGACAAAACTCACGAAATAGTCGGCACTGAATATGACCAGTATAGTCTAAAGGTTGGCAGTGAAGAAATTGAAAGCTGGTTACGGAAACTGCTATCAAAAAACGCTGAATTTGAATTTCAGTCTTTCATAATGAAAGATGACCAACAAATTGATAGGAAAATAACTCTATTAGTAATTTATAAAGCAACAAACCAAACTGTAACCTTCAAAAAAGTAGATTATATTCGTGTAGGAAGTTACACCAAAAAGTTGGGCGATTTCCCCCAAATGGAAGTTCAGCTTTGGGATAAAATACGCAATTCACGTTTTGAAGAACAGTTTGCAATACAGGATTTGTCTGCTGAAGACGCATTGAACATGTTAGACTATTCACAGTATTTTGAACTAAAAGGGCAACAGCTTCCTACAGAGAAATCTGGAATACTACACTATCTTATTGAGGAAAGCATTATTGTGAATCTGGATAATGGACTTTATGCAATTACGAATCTTGGAGCAATTTTATTCGCAAAAAGACTTTCCGCCTTCCCCCGATTAGAGCGTAAGGCAGTTCGTGTAGTTCAATATAAAGACAACAATAGACTAAATATGTTGAAAGAAGATGTCGGGAATAAAGGTTATGCTATAGGCATTAATGGATTGATTAAGTATATAGAAGCTCTATTACCTTCACAAGAGGTTATGAATGGAGCCATTCGAGAAACTCAAACGGCTTATCCTATGATTGCTGTAAGAGAGGCTGTTGCAAATGCTTTAATACACCAAGATTTTTCAATTACAGGGACAGGCGTTTTAATTGAAATTTTTTCATCAAGAATTGAAATCACAAATCCCGGAACTCCTCTCGTTGATATTAGTCGTATTATAGACAATCCACCCAAATCACGTAATGAAAAACTTGCAGCATTAATGCGTAGACTTAGAATGTGTGAAGAACTAGGGTCTGGATGGGATAGAATTACAATTTCTTGTGAAGAAAGACAGCTTCCAACCCCCAAAATTAATATTTATAACGAAAACACCAAAGTGACACTTTACGCCAAAGTCAATTTCTTCGATTTGACGCAAGAAGAAAAACTTTGGTCATGCTATACGCATGCCTGTGTAAAGTATACCCAAGGGGAGTTTTTGACAAATAGTTCTTTAAGAGAACGTTTCGGATTAGAAGAAAAATCTTCTGCTAGTATATCTAGGCTAATCAAAGACGCTTGTGCTGCAGGAGCAATAAAGAAATTAGAGGACACTGCTCCGCGTTATACAAAATACGTTCCATTCTGGGCATAATTAACTTGCTGGTAACTTGCTGGCAACTTGCAGAATAGATTTTTGAAGAGGTAAAATCACTATATATTGCGCCGTATCTACTTATAAAGCGCAATATATTGCATGAGTTTAACTTGCGCTTAACTTGCACATATTTTGCATACGCACATAAAAACACTTTCACGGATAGAAACAAAATGAAATTCAAATTCAAAATACAACAATATCAGACGGACGTGGTGAATGCCATTGCAGATGTGTTTGCGGGTCAGCCCTATCGCAGTCAGAATAAATACACCCTCGATAGGGGCATAGTTAAGCAGCAGGCGCAGATGTCATTTTTTGAGCCGGGCTCTGCCGCTGCGCCCGAAAATGACGACATGGGTTTTGCCAATGCGAGGATAGAGCTGACGAGCGAACAGCTTTTAAGCAATATCAAAAACATTCAGGCGCTTGCCAATATCAATGAGTCGCAAACGCTTTCGCACAAGTTCGGCGCGGTCGATCTGGACGTGGAAATGGAGACGGGCACGGGCAAGACCTACGTCTATATTAAGTCCATGTTTGAGCTGAATAAGCGTTATGGGTTTTCTAAATTTATTGTCGTTGTGCCGAGCATTGCTATTCGTGAGGGCGTGAAAAAGTCGTTTGAGATGACGCAGGATCACTTTATGGATACATATGGCAAAAAGGCGCGGTTTTTTGTGTATAACTATCTGAATGAGTTGGAGCAGTTCTCCTCGTCAAGCGCAATTAGCGTTATGATTATAAACATTCAGGCGTTCAATGCGCGTGGCGCGGATGCGCGGCGTATCTATGAGGAGCTGGATGATTTCCAAAGCCGCAAGCCCATCGATGTGATTGCCCGCAACCACCCGATTATTATTCTCGACGAACCGCAGAAAATGGGCGGCGACGCCACTCAGGAATCGCTTTTAAGGTTTAATCCGCTCTTTTCCATGAACTTTTCGGCGACGC
>ERZ1090861.1391-NODE-1391-length-12371-cov-8.628613_pt1 | contig 12371 bp, 8 predicted proteins | sample MGYA00478482_ERZ1090861 | MGnify/ENA primary metagenome ERZ1090861 (study PRJEB33644, sample SAMEA5815744) | chicken gut metagenome | biome: Chicken; feature: Gastrointestinal Tract; material: Caecum | place: Ireland | collected 2019-01-01 | study: A study of the... | reverse complement strand
AATTTAATTTTTCATCCAAAGTTAAAATTTTTTCTTTTAAACGATCGTCTTCTTTCACACAAAATTGGTCAATTAACTTTTCAAAAGAAGGAGTAGGATGTTGATAATAAGAGTCAAAAATTTGATCTAAAATTTCTTTTTTCTTCAAACTTAAAATACTTTCTTCCATCACTTTAATATTTTTTGATAAGGATAAAACGGAACTATATTTTTTAACAATCGCCAGAGAAAAAGCATCAAAGGTTGTAATATAACTACTATCTAATTGATCGAGTTGTTCTTTTAAGTTTTCTTTCGCCAGTTTTTGCCGAATTCGTTCTTTCATCTCCATGGCGGCTTTATTGGTAAAAGTTAAGATCAAAAGTTCTCGAATCGAAATTCCTTCTTTTATTTTTCGTAATACCCTTTCGGTTAAAACCGCCGTTTTTCCAGATCCTGCTCCGGCACTTACTAAAATGTTCTCCCCTTCTAAATCAATCGCTTGTTGTTGTTCTTCTGTAAATTTAGGCATACTACACCTCCTTCTCTTCTTTTTCTAAATAGAGATTATCTTTTTCATCGTGAAAGCAAAAAGAAGAGAAAGCACAATATTCACAACTGATATTTTTTCGCTCTACGATTTTCGGCTCTATCATAAAGTCATTCTTCTGAATTGCTTGACTAAACTCTAAAATTTTGCTTTCTACCAAATGTACCATGTCTTGTTTTTCTGCTTCATCAATCACTTTGGCCCGACTACTAATCGTATTTTGTTTGGTCACAGAAAGGCCTTTAATCCATTCACTCTTATGATAATTTTCATCCAAGATTTCTAGCGTTTCTTCTTCCTTCGCACTAACACCAAACAGTCTTAAATCTTTCTTTTTCTCTTCTTCGTCCTTCGCTGAAGATAATAATTTTTGATAGTAAAATCCGGCCAATACAGGATGTTCAAAAAGACCACTTTTTTCTACTAAATATAAATAACAAGGTAATTGCATAAACAAGCCCTCTTTTAAATAATCCAGTTGAAGCTTGATCTGTCCTGTTTTATAATCGATAATAGCATAGTAAGTTTTCCCACCAAGGGTCCGATATAAAATTTTATCCAAAAAACCTTTTAACGTAACTCCTTCTTCCAGAGGAATGGTTATTTTTTTCTCCAAAAACTGAGAAGTTAGTCCCGTAGCTTGTTCTTGTTCTTGAATTGTTTTTACCAAAAACTCTAGTTCTTTCCGTAATTTTTTCATGAAGAACTTTTCTTTTACTTCCAGATTCTGTTCTTTTAAAATGGTTTGATAACTCTTTTCAAAATCAAAATCTTCCCGATACATACAAGATAAGACATAATGAAAAATATTCCCTAATTTTTGGGCAAAAGAAGAAGTAAATTCTTCTAAATGCAAGACATACTTAGCATAATAGCGGAAGGGGCAAAGAGCATAGTCGGAAAGATGGGAATAAGACAAAACAAGGGGCTCTTTTTCTTTTTGAATCGGATGATACAAATGATCATAAGACCGATACAAAGAAGCAGGATAATAACGTTCCAAAAGAGGCAATAAAGGAGACTCTTCATGATAAGTATAATATTGATCCAATAAAGACGCATAAGTAAAACGATTATAAGAATCACTATAATTATAGTCAAAGGGCTCTTTTTCTTGTATTGTAAGAGCAAGATCTTTGATCATACTACTAGGATAAAACACCTCTTGCAAAGAAGTATCTTTATAAGATAATGTTTTATGAGGAATACTAGCACACGCCCAAAGAAACTCCTCTTTTCTCTTCTTATTCCATTGATCACTTGGTAACAAAGAGATCTCTTTTTTCATACTATCATTCAAATAATCTTCATCTTTCTTTAAGCATGGTAATTTATTTTGATTCCATCCTAAGACAAAAAGATAATCATTTTCCGTAAGAACAAAAGGAGTTTCTAAAGCCTCGTCACAAAGCGTTACCATATCTTGATATTCTTTTGTTTTTAAAGTTACCTTTTTCAACTCTTCTTGTAATAAAAGGTCGTAATAAGGACTACTCTTGGCATACTCTAAATCTTCTTCGATTTTAATTAACTGTTCTTTGATTTCTTGATTCGTTATTTTTTCTAAATTTCTTTCTCGAAAATAACTTTTTCCTATTTTGGTCGTCAAAAAATTCTCTTCAAAAGAAAGAAAAAGAGGAATATCATACTGTTTAAAAATATGATGTAAAAGATAAAAGTAAGAAGAATCGACACCAGCTAAATAAATATGTTCATAAGATACCCCTTTTTGATTTAACGATCGAATCTGTTGAGCCACTCCCACCACTTCATCACGCATCGTATCATAATGATAAACTTCTTGAATCGGATTCTTTCCTTCTTCCCTAATAGATTCTGCTTTTAACTCTTTTAACATTTCTTCTTCATAAGATTCTAAGAGCAAATAGCCATCTACAAGTACTTTCTTTTGTTTTACAAATGGAACGAAACTCTCATCATATTCCAAATAACCTTTCTCTTCTAATTGCCGCTTATAAAGTTGAATTTTTTGTAATTTCGTACTAGAGTATTCCTGCTCCAAAGAAATCGAATAAAAGGAACGAATCATTTCCTTCGCTACATCAAGCGTTTCCCCTTGTTCTAATAAGTAAAGAAGTGCTTCTTTCTTCACCCGAAAAAAATACTTTTCTTTTACCGATTCTAAGGTATCAAAAGTAATGGCATATAATTCTTTTTCTTTCGCTAACTCTTCCAATATTCTCATTCTTCTAGCCACAGGAGTAATAATATAATAACTTTCTTCGGTTGAAAATCTTTTCATAGAAGCACTTCCTTTCTATTCTATTATACACTGGAATTTCTCTTTTTTCGAAAAAAAAAGAAGTTCTTAAGCTTCTTCCTTCTCTACTACAGTTTTTCCTTTATAGGTTCCACAAGTAGGGCATACACGATGTGCTTTAATCATTTCCCCACATTTAGGACATTTTACCATTCCTGGAACTTCTAAAGCATTATGAGATCTTCTCATTCTCTTTCTTGTTTTAGAAACTTTACGAAATGGTACTGCAAACATCTGAATATCTAACTTTAGCATTTTCTTCACTCCTCTTCCATCTGTTCTAATAATTCTTGGAACGGATTATTTTTCTCTTTCTTTTGATAATCCTCTTCCGTCATTAATTTCCATCCATCCCCTTGATATTGCTCTAAATTTTTCACCTGTGTGTAATGCATAGGGATCTCTAGTACTATATTTTCCCACAAAATGGAAAGAATATCAAGATCATTTTGATCTTTTTCTAATCTTTCAGCAATATTTTCTTCCATTTGAAAGGAAAAAGGATATGGGATCTCTTCTAAGGAGATAGAATCTTTCAAAATCATCGTCGAAGAAACCGTAATATTCATAAGAATACTATCTTCTGACAAAAAAGTAATTGTTCCTACGACCTTAACTGGCTTTAAAGAAACAATATCGGTATTCTGATACCATTCACAAGGAATTTCAAATTCTTCATCTACAGTCAAAGAATTAATTTCCCCTCTTAATAATTTTTGAATGTTCATATTTATCACCTAAAATCATATCCCCTACCGCTTAAGGAAACACATACATTCTAGCATAAGCGATGGATTTTTTCAAGTAGCATCCTTAAAAAAGCTTCTTACCAAATGAAAGAAAATATGCTATGATGCATCATTGTTAATAATCTCTTTATTGTACGACTTTTCGCAACACCTATTTGATCTGTTCTTTCACCTTGCGCATTCCTTTTTTAATATCACTCTTAAAGAAACGATAACTCGTAGAAATCAAAATATAAACTGGAAGGGCAATAACAATACCAAAGAAGCCACCTAAAGTACCACCAATGGATACCACCATAATGGTAACAAGTGGATTGATATTGTTGGTTTTACCATACACTTTTGGTGAAATCAAATAACCATCTAACTGAGGGAAAATCAAACAAATAATTAAAGTAGCAATGAAAACGCGTGGACTAACAACGGAAGCGGTAAGCAGTGCCAAAATGTTCGTAAACAAACCACCAAAATAAGGAACGATGGTCGTAAGAGAAGCTAAAACCCCAAACAAAAGCCAGTTCGGATGTCCGGCAATCAAAAAGACAATCGAGTATTCAAAAAACTGAATGACCATAAATAATCCAAGTCCTTTTAAATAATTACTAAATTCCCGATCTAATGTTTTCACATATTGGTAACTCTTATTGCGATAACTTTGTAAAAGTTTCTTAAAAAACATCCGAATTTTATCCATATAAGCAAGAAAATAAATCGTTACTACCAAAACAATCACTAAATTGCCCAAAAAAGACATCGTCTTTCCTACAAAATCAAACGTTCCTTCTCGTGTCAATTGTGCTAGTCCATTAATCGCATTTCCTAAAAAGGAATCAACACTCTCTTGCACAAAAGTCAGATCCCAATTAAACTTTTCTCCCACATCTTCTATCACCGTTCCAATGGAAGAAGCAAAGGAAACTAATTGATTGTATAAAAGAGGTAAAGTAATGCTCAAAATGGCAATAATAATAACTAAAGTAGCCAATACTACAGTCGCCACTGCCAAGGATTTTCGCACTCCCTTTTCTTCCAGTTTTCGCACAAAAGGAGAAAGAGCATAAGCAATTCCAAAGGCAATAATAAAAGGCAAGCAAACACGGAAAATAGTCATAAAAATATTAAACCATGTTCCAATGTTCGTTACAATAATATAAAGCAATCCCATTAAAATCAAAAAATTTAATAACTTATAATTAATTCGATTGCGATACATAAGATCCCTACCTTTCTAAGAGAATTGTAACCGGTCCATGATTGATAAATGAAATATCCATATCTGCCCCAAAAACACCTGTTTGAACAGGAATCTGTTCCGATAACACTTTATTGAAAAAATCATACAACAACACTGCTTTCGGACCTTTCATCGCCGCCAAATAACTCGGACGATTTCCTTTTTTACAGTCCGCATATAACGTAAACTGGGAAATGGATAAAACTTCTCCCTTCACTTCTAAGATCGAACGATTCATCACACCTTCATCATCATCAAAAATACGCAAATTCACAATCTTATTTACCATCCAAAGAATGGTTTCTTTGGTATCTCCTTCTGTAAAACCAACGAGAAGCATCATACCCTCTCCAATTTCACTTTTTACTTTATTGTCAATAATACATTTTGCATTCTTGCATCTTTGAACAATTACTCTCATTGCATTAACCTTTCTACATTAACAATATATGGTTCTTTTCTTAACTCTAATAATAATTTTTCTAAATGATCGACATTTTTAACATAAGCTTCCATTTCATAAACAATTACCCGTTCTCTAGAAACAACTTTTACCCCATCGATATTTACATTCATTCGACTCGTTTTCTGAATAATATCTGCCAGCTTATTTTCATTGGTATTGGAATATAAAATTAATGACACTTCGTATTTGCTAGCAGGGGTATTACTCCAAGCAACTTCGACACAACGCTCTTCCATCATGGCTAAGTTGTGGCAATTACTGCGATGAATACTGATACCATTTCCTCTTGTAATATAACCAATAATATCATCACCATAAACAGGATCACAACAAGAAGCGAGACTTACCTTAATTCGATCAATCCCCGCCACAATAATATCAGAGGAACTATCCTCTTTCATCACCACCGGCTTAATCTTAACTTCTTCTTTCTCCTCTTCCGGTTGAAAAACAATGCGCACCACCGAAATAGGACTGTATTTACCATTTCCCATTTCTAAGTATAATTCATCCAGATTGTCTAATTTTAGCGTTTCAAAGACCAGTTTCTGATTTTCTTCTTTATAGAACTCTTGAATACTACATTTCTTTTTTCTTAATTCTTTTTCAAGAGCCTCTTTTCCACGCTCCATCAAAATTTCTTTTTCATTTTTACTAAAATAACCCCGAATTTTATTCTTTGTCTGCGTACATTTCACAATATTTAGCCATTCTTTCGAAGGATGAGCATTTTTATTGGTATTAATCTTAACAATATCATTGTTTTGCAACTGATAATCAAGAGGAACAATATTATTGTTTACAATGGCTCCTACAGTCGTTTCCCCTACTCTCGTATGGACTTTATAGGCAAAATCAAGCGGTGTCGCTCCTCGAGGTAATTCAATTACGTCGCCCTTCGGAGTAAAAGTATAAATATTGTTATTTAAAACTTCCTCTTTAACACTATTGATAAACTCTTCACTACTCATTTTATCTTGCGATAATTCCATAATTGATTTAAAGAATTGAAGTTTCTGCTCCGTTGTATTTTGCATTAATTTAGAAGCATCTTTATGCTCTTTATAAGCCCAATGAGAAGCAATTCCATTCTCTGCTACTTCATCCATTTGATAGGTTCGAATCTGTATTTCAAACAAATAACCATCGACACCAAATACGGTCGTATGCAAAGACTGATACATATTAACTTTCGGCATCGCAATATAATCTTTAAAACGGTTTGGTAAAGGGCGAAATTTCGAATGAATAATACCAAGCGCCAAATAACAATCTTGCTCGGTATCGACTAAAATACGTAATGCTAGCAAGTCATAAATATCACTAAACTTCTTCCCTCGATCAAGTTTATTATAGATACTATAAATACTTTTCGCTCTTCCTTTAATCTCATGGGAAATATGATGATCGTTTAATAAATCTGATACTTCCTGCATCATTTCATTGACGGTACGATCCCGCTCTACTTTCGTTTTATTTAATTTCTCCGCAATATCATAAAAAACAGTAGGTTTTAAATAACGCAAAGACAGATCCTCTAATTCACTTTTAATTTTATGAATACCCAAATGATGTGCCAAAGGAGCAAAGATCTCTAACACTTCTTTGGCTTTTCTCTTTTGCTTTTCTTCTGGAATGGCCCAAAGAGTTCGCATATTATGAAGACGATCGGCAAGTTTAATAATAATAACCCGCACATCTTCACTCATGCCCACAATTATTTTTTTATAATATTCAATCAAATAATCATTATCCGTGGAAAAATGAATACGACTTAATTTACTAACCCCATCAACCAGTCTAGTGACAACCACCCCAAAGTGCTCTTCCATTTCTTTCTTGGTACAATCACAGTCTTCTAACACATCGTGTAATAATCCTGCCGTAATCGTTTCACTATCGGCATAGATCGTCGTTAGGATAAGAGCCACATTCAAAGGATGATTAATATACTCATCCCCTGATTTCCGATATTGTCCAGAATGCTTTTCTTTGGCAAAAAGATAAGCTTCTTTAATTTTTTCAAGCTCATCTTTTTCTTTGATATATCCTTCCGCTTTGGAAAGTAACGTTTCAATTGTTATTTTATCTTTAGAATGGGACAAAATAATTCCTCCCCTCGTTTAATCATTGATTCCTTTAATAATTTTTTCTTGAACCTCCTGTTTCTCTTTCTTCTTTGGCTTCTTTTCGTTTTTCTTTCTCTTTTCCAACTTTATATAAATGTACCCTGCTAAGAAAATAGAAGAATAGGTTCCAGCAATTAAGCCAATCACCATAGCAATATTAAAGGTAAATACCCCACTGCTACCAAAAATAAGCAAGGCAATAATTGGAAGCAACGTCGTCAAAGAAGTATAAATGCTTCGACTCATCGTCTGACCAATACTAAGGTTCACGATATCTTCAAGTTCTCCTTCTTTTAACTTATTGCCATCCTTTTTGGCCATATTTTCCCGAATACGATCAAAGACCACAATCGTATTATTAATGGAATACCCAATAATGGTTAGAATAGCCACAATAAACATAGAATTCACTTCTACTCGGAAAATGAGTACTCCTGCTACCATCATCAAAGCATCGTGAATCAAACATAAAACCGAACTAAGACCAAAATGGAATGTAAAACGGAATGTAACATATAGAATAATACCAATTAAAGAAAGAGCAATCGAAAGAATGGCATTTTTAACTAGTTCTTGCGCCACAATATTACTTACGACCCCAATATCAACATCAGCTTGATATTTATCCGTAAAATAATTTGTCACTTCAGAAATCTTATCTTCTGTTAACACATCTTCTACTCGTACGGTAATCTCTTCGGTATTTTCTTCCAAAGAAACTTTGGTTAGTCCTAAACTTTCTAAATCTTGATCCAGTTCTTCTTCGGAAATGGTATCAACACCTGCTAACGTAATATCACTACCAGCTTGATAATCAATTCCTAAACGGAAGCCTTTGACTCCAAAAATAATCGCTCCCACTAAGACACAAAGACAAGAGAAAATAGCAAAATATTTACTTAGTTTTAAATAATTCTTTGGTTTCTTATTCTCTTCTTCTGTTGTTAAATCTTTCTTGCGAACATGTAAGAAGAAATTAAGCTTATCATCAAAGAATCCGGTCTTTACAAAACCTTTCATCATCACTCGCGTAATACCGACCATCGTAACCATCGTCACAGCAATATTGATGATAAGCATCGTTGCAAAGCCCTTGACACTACTTTCTCCAAAAATAAACATGATAATCGCAACGAGTAAAGTCGTCAAGTTCGCATCTAAAATCGTAGTGAAACTAGCTTTACTACCATTTTTAAAAGCTGACTCCAAACTTCTGCCTTTTTGAAGTTCTTCTTTAATCCGTGAATACGTCAAAACATTGGCATCAACAGCCATTCCAATTCCAAGAACAAGAGCAGCAATTCCTGGCAAAGTAAGGACTCCTCCAACTAACCAGAAAACAGCAAAAACAAGAAGGGTATAAAGTAAAATACAAACAGCAGAAATAAAACCTGCAAAATGATAGACCAAACATAGAAGAAGAGCGACTAAAACAACGCCAACGACACCAGCCACAAAGGTTTTTTGTAACGTTGCTTCCCCAAAAGATGCTCCTACCGTTTGACTAGAAACTTCCGTTAACTGAGCAGGAAGAGAACCGGAGTTAATCAAATCAACCAAATCACTTGCCTCTTCTTCTGTAAAGTTTCCTTGAATGATTACATCACTCGCAAAAGCCTGTGATACCGTAGCAGCACTCAAACAATGAGAACTTTCCGTTCCACAAGTTGCCCCAGTCGTAGCATAACTATCATAACCTTCTTCAAAATCAAGCCAAATCACGATCATGTTATTTTCATAATCTTTAACCCGATTAGTTACTTCATAAAAGGTATCTACATCGGCAATACTTAAAGCCACCGCTGGACGCCCACTACTATCCGTAGTAAGACGGGCTCCCCCACTCTCTAAGACTTCACTTGTCATCAATAAATTATCATCCGTATCGCGGAACGTAAGAGAAGCAACCGTTGACAAAGTCTCTCTCGCTTCTTCCTGATTCGTAACACCCGCAAGTCGAACCCGAATCTTATCATTTCCTTCTAAGATGATCTCTGGTTCACTTACCCCAAGCGAATTAATTCGCCGATTCATACTATGGTAAGTAGAAGTTAATTTATCTCGCGTCATTTCACTACCATCTAGTGGTGTTACTTGATATAAAATCTCAAATCCACCTTGTAAATCAAGACCATATTTCAAATTTTGAAAGACGGGTTGAAAAACAAAACAAATTGCTACCGACAAAGCGGTTAAAATAATTGTTCGTAAAATAACCGCTTTTAATTTACTTTTTTCTTTCTTCTTTTTCATTTGTATCACCTCATATTACTTCTAAATTCTTATTTTGATTTCGCTTTACGCGAGAAAGATTATCTCGTACAAAACGTTCCAAAACTCTTCCATCGGCATGCATAATATCACTCACAATATCCGATAACTGTAAATCTTTTGCCTGACTCCACTTTTCTTTAATAAAGTAATTCCAAATATCTTCTTCCTGAATATAAGAAAAACCGAGTCGCACCAGTTCTCTTCTTTTAGTTTTTAATGCTGGTAGTACATGCTGATAAAGCTCTTCTTTTGTTTTAAACTCAAAATCCATCTACTTCACCTACCAAACTAACAACATTATAGCGCATTTTCTCTTTCTTTGAAAACAATTTTCATCAATTATCTCTAAAAAGTTAGATATTTCTTCTCCAAACAAAAAAAGAGACGTCATCTCTTCTTTTAAATGGATCAGTTACTAAATCGTAGGAGCGATCGTAACCGTTCCTCCTGTCCTGTTTGCTTCACTTAGTCTTGTTTCTATCCAAGTCTTTGCGATTTCGTCTTTGACAATAACATTGATAGTGACAGAATTAGGGCCTGAGGAAAACATACCACTATAACTTGTAGCATTGAATGTTGCATTACGCATATCAAGACTAGTTAAATTGCTACAATCTTGAAACATAGAACCCATATTAGTAACATTTGAAGTATCAAAACTACTTAAATCTAAGCTGGTTAAATTGCTACAATAAATAAACATATAACTCATATCAGTTACTTTTGAGGTATCAAAACTACTTAAATCCAATTGAGTAAAGCCAGCACAGCCATAAAACATATAACTCATATTGGATACATTTGAAGTATTAAAGTTTTCTCCAAATATTATGCTTGTTAAACTGCTACAATCTCTAAACATATAGCTCATATCCGTTACTTCTGAAGTATCAAAACTACTTAAATCTAAACTCGTTAAACTGCGACAATTAGAAAACATATAACCCATATTCCTTACTTTTGAGGTATCAAAACTACTTAGGTCTAGACTTGTTAAGTTACTACAACCAGAAAACATATAACTCATATCCGTTACTTGAGACGTATCAAAACTACTTAGGTCTAGACTTGTTAAGTCACTACAACCAGGAAACATAAGACTCATATCCGTTACTTGAGACGTATCAAAACTACTTAAATCTAAACTCGTTAAGTTGCTACAATTAGAAAACATATCACTCATATTGGTTACATTTGTGGTATCAAAACTACTTAAATCTAAACTCGTTAAGCTGCTACAAAATCGAAACATAGAACCCATATTTGTTACGTTTGAGGTATCTAAATGACTTATAATCTCTGCCATTTCTGTATCTGTTAAGCTGCGACACCGATAAAACATATAACCCATATTTGTTACGTTTGAGGTATCAAAACTACTTAAATCTAAACTCGTTAAACTGCGACAATCAGAAAACATATAACCCATATTCCCTACTTTTGAGGTATCAAAACTACTTAAATCTAAACTCGTTAAGTTGCTACAATCAGAAAACATATAACCCATTTTTGTTACGTTTGAGGTATCAAAACTACTTAAATCTAGGCTCGTTAAACTGCTACAACCTCTAAACATCTCATCCATATCCGTTACTTGAGACGTATCGAAACTACTTAAGTCTAGACTTGTTAAGTTACTACAACCTCTAAACATATAGCCCATATTCGTTACTTGAGAGGTATCTAAATGCCTTATAATCTCTGCCATTTTTGTATCTGTTAAGCTGCTACAATCATAAAACATATAACCCATATCCGTTACTTCTGAAGTATCAAAACTACTTAAATCTAGACTTGTTAAGCTGTCACAACCAGAAAACATATAACTCATATCCGTTACTTGAAACGTATTAAAACTACTTAAATCTAGACTTGTTAAGCTGCGACAACTAGAAAACATACGATCCATATCCGTTACTTTTGAGGTATCAAAACTACTTAGATCTAGACTCGTTAAGTTGTAACAATTCCAAAACATAGAATCCATATTCGTTACTTGAGAGGTATTTAAATAACTTAAATCAATACTTTCTAAACTAGTAAATCTATAAAATAAGTAGTTAGAGCTTTGGTTTGCTATTATCCCACCAGTTCCTCCAATCGTTACTTTATAGGTTCCTTCTCCTCTGCCATCATCTTCAATATAAGCAATGACACTGCCATCTCCAGCTGCTGACACATCCCACCATTCTATTGCATCGGTTGGTATCATGATATCATTTTTTGTTACGATAGTGGTAATATGGCTTTTATACATACTATTATGATAATCATTAGTAGAACTAGTAGAATAACTTCTCATAATTGGATCGCCCATTTCGTTTACCGTTCCATCCATACTCTTCGCTACGCTTACTTGTCCCCATTCGGCTCTTAAGATAACGTCACTTTCTGGCATAAGGAAGTAATCATCATTTATTTTGGTCACTCCTTCCGTTACTAATACCCATCCTTTAAAGCTCCAACCCTCACAGCTTGGCTTTTCTTCACTAATTCCTACAGTTGTGAATACTCCATGATTTTCTTCACTTGGTACATTCTCTACTACACAACTATCAGGTGCATTTCCATCATAGATTACTTTATAGTTATCTGCTAACACGGGTGTTTGTTCACTGGTGATATCTTCTTCTGTTTCCTCTATTCTAGAAGTAATCTCTTCTTTCTTATTGGTTGGATAAGTTCCACCTTGATCATGATATTCTTCTT
>ERZ1090861.1390-NODE-1390-length-12373-cov-7.597581_pt1 | contig 12373 bp, 6 predicted proteins | sample MGYA00478482_ERZ1090861 | MGnify/ENA primary metagenome ERZ1090861 (study PRJEB33644, sample SAMEA5815744) | chicken gut metagenome | biome: Chicken; feature: Gastrointestinal Tract; material: Caecum | place: Ireland | collected 2019-01-01 | study: A study of the... | reverse complement strand
TAGACTATGATCCGAACAGCGCGGAGTCTATCGCGTTCTTCAAAATGGTGCAAAACAAGCTGCATTATGCCGCGCACGGTCATACGGCTGCGGAGGTCATTTATGAACGTGCAGATGCGGATAAGCCGTTTATGGGACTGACTGCATTTTCGGGCGATTTTCCGACTGCTAAAGACATCGGCATTGCAAAGAACTATCTGACCGAAGAGGAATTGCGCGTGTTGAACGGCATTGTTTCCGGTTATTTCGATTTTGCCGAGGTGCAGGCGATGCGTCACCGTCCCATGCACATGAGTGATTATGTGGAGCATCTGGATCGTGTGCTTTCCTCCACCGGCGAACAGCTGCTTGTCGGCGCAGGAAAAGTGAGCCATAAGCAAGCCATAGAAAAGGCAAATCGCGAATATCAGCGGTTTGTGGTGCAAAATCTCTCTCCTGTGGAAGAGGCATATTTGCAAACGATCAAAGAGGTCGAGAAAACCGCCAAGAAGAAGGCGGAGGAGGAATGAGTAGGGGAGTCGCTGCGAATACTATAAAGTCTTGAACTCACAACACATGCGCTGTTGTAAATGATGTTTTTAGACGGTGTGACTTGATTTGCAAGGCAAGAAACATGTCCCTTATTTTGGAAATAACTAACGAAAAGGAGGAACGCTGAAATGCGGACTGCTATTAACAAAAAAAGAATAGTTCCATATGCCGTATGCGCGTTTTTCTTTTGTTTAGCGGGCGTATTTCAGGCGGTAGATTCGAGCCTTCCTGTTTTTTGGCACGCTTTGTTTGCTTTGTTGGCGCACACGATACTGATTTCTCTCGTGGTGGCGTGGGGCGTTTCTCTTATACATAGAATGGTGCGGAAAGATCTGCGTGCATATTTCCTTACGGTTGCCGTGCTGATTTTGTTTTTCCTTGTGTTGCGAATGATAAAGTACGGACTGACAAAGGACGCAGACGCCCTTTCGCGCTATCTTTGGTACGCATACTACGTTCCGCAAATGTTTATTCCGCCGACGATTTTGCTTGCGGCGTTCAGCATAGAGAGCAAAAAGGGCAAACCGCTCGCAAAAGCGTGGTATCTCTTATATTTACCCGCCGTGATATTGCTTCTTCTGATATTCACAAACGACGTACACGAATGGGCGTTCGCTTTGAACTTCGAGAACGGTTTTTCCTACGAGCATAGAACCGTATTTTATATCGCGTTCGCGTGGGAGATTGCCGTAACGTTTACAAGCCTTATCGTGCTGATTTTGAAGTGCGGCATATCGGCGTGCAGGCGTAAAACGTGGATACCCGTAACCGTTTTCATTGTGTGCGTGGCTGTTTTCATCGTATGCTTTTTGACGGATACGCCGGCGTTCAAAATCCCGGAACTGTTGTGCTTTACCTGTATCGTAATGATAGAAAGTTGTATCGCCATAGGTTTGATTCCGTCCAACTACGAATACGAAAATTACTTCTATCATTCGGCATATTCGGCGGTTATCACGGATGAAAATTTTAACGTGATTTATAACTCCGAAAAATCTGTTTTTACGGATAAAATCCTGCTCGAACAAGCAACGAAATGCCCTGTGATGATAGATGAAAACACACGGCTTTCGGCAGCAAAAATACACGGCGGATATACTTTCAGAATCGAAGATTTATCCAAGGTCAACGAGATAAACGCGGCGCTTTCCGAAACCAACGAAAGACTGTCCGAAGAAAACTATATCATCGAAGCGGAGAACGAACTCAAAGAGCAAAAAGCGCAGATTGCAGAGCGAAACAAACTGTACGCAAAGACGGATGAAGTTACCTGCGAAGAACTGAAACGCCTTGATGCGCTTTTGTCGGATATGTACCACAAAACGCAGTTAAACAGCACGGAATATATAGATAAAATGCGGTTTGCGTGCATTTTGGCGGCTTATATCAAACGCAGAAGCAACCTTGTTATGCTTGCCGAAAAGCAGGAAAATATAGACGTAGGTGAACTGTCGCTTGCGATAAAAGAATCGCTTGGGTTTCTTTCGCTTACGGGTGCGGAATGCACTTTCGATTGCGCCGTTTCGGGTAAAATCTACGACAAAAACGCAGGTGTTTTCTATGACTTTTTCCAAGCCTGCATTGCAAATTACGAGGGACTGCCGAGCGCCGTTATCGTTCGTCTTTCGAGGCGTGGCGATAATCTCGTTTTGCGTATCGAATGCGACAATAAAGCGAAAGAAATTTCGGAGAAAGTAAAATCGAAATTTGAGAAATACAACGTAACAATTCAAACGGACGACGAAGAAGTTTATTACTCGCTTACTTTGCCCGAAGGGGGTGCTGTATGAGATTTATAGACGCACCGTTTTATGTAAGACAGATGATTGTCGTTTCGTTTATTTTCACGTTCGTTCTGGCGATTATCGGGTTGTTTGCGTCGGTCAGATTTTACAAGAAACGCCGCTATATCGTTTTGCCGGCGGTAACGTTTGCATTGTCGTTTCTATCGGTATTCCTTACAATGTGCGGAAGTAAGCTCTATCGTGTAGGGGAATCTGTATTCGAGCCGTCGCTCACGATAATTTCTTTGCCGCTATGGTTGCATTGCGTTGTTGCTGTCGTATTGCTCGCTCTTGCGGTTTACGGACTTGTCAGCGCAGTGCTTTGGAAAAAGAAACACATCTCGCCGGTATCCATAAAAGAGTGTGCGGACACACTTCCTGTCGGAATATGTTTTTACGAGCAAAGCGGACTCGTGCGGTTTTTCAATACCGAAATGAACCGTCTTTGCGTTCTTGCAACAGGTAAGGCACTTTGGGACGGCGCAAGTTTTTGGCGGAAGATCTCGCAAGGCGAAATAGAAGAAAGCTGTCTGCCGCTTCAAACGGGAGAAAAACCTATTGTAGAATACGAGGGCGGCAAAGTGGTATCGTTCAAGAGATACTCGCATGAGATAGACGGTAAAACAGTTTACGAAATCGTTGCGGCAAACGTAACCGAAAGATACCGTCTTACCAAAGAGTTAGAGCAAAAACTCGAAGAACTGAAAGCCGTCAACAAACGCCTTGTCGCATACGGGGATAACGTTGTGCTCCTCACGAAAGAAAAGGAACTTTTGGCGGCGAAAATCCGTATCCACGACGATATGGGCAAACTCTTGCTTGCAACAAAACGCAGACTTGCCGAACCGCTTGACGCAACCGAGCAAAAGCAAATGATATGCTTCTGGCAAGCGGAAATCGCCGCACTGAAAAGCACTCATCCGCGCACAAAGAAAGACAACTTGCAAGTGATAAAGGACGCGGCAAAACTCGTTGCCGTAACCGTGGATTTTTGCGGCGAAAAGCCGAAAGCCGATACGGTAAGCGAAAAAATACTCATCGCCGCAATGCACGAATGTCTGACGAACACCGTTTCGCACGCAAACGGTAAGACGATGACGGTTACGGTATCGGAGAAAAACGGCAAATATACGATAGAAATCACCAACGACGGCGAAAAGCCGAAAGGCGAAATCATAGAAGGCGGCGGACTTTCGGGGCTTCGCTTGCTTGTAGAACGGGAAAACGGCACGATGATTATTCACAGCGCACCGCAATTTGAACTCATTATCGAACTGCCGCAAGGAGAAACTTTATGAAAGACGGAAAATACTCAGTCATGATAGTCGAAGATCAGCAAATGCCGAAGGCGCTCTTTTCGCATTTTGTGGAGTCGTCGGATAAATTCTATCTGCAAGTGGCGATAGAAAACGCTTCCGTTGCGGATATTGTCTGCACACGCACGCCCGTAGATTTGATACTGATGGACGTGGTTACGGAAAACGGCGAAAGCGGACTCGAAGCGGCGGCAAAAATCAAGGCGAAATTCCCGAAAACGAAAATTATCGTCGTCACGAGTATGCCTGAGTGTTCCTATATAAAGCGTGCAAAACAAATCGGCGTTGAAGGCTTTTGGTACAAGGAAGTGAACGAACAGCCGATTCTGTCGCTGATGGAACGAGTTATGAATGGCGAAATCGTCTATCCCGACAGTCCGCAACCCGTCAAAATGGGACTTGCACTCAGTACGGAATTTACCGAAAAGGAACTTGAAATCCTGCGCCTTATGACGGGCGGATACAGCAATACGGAAATTTCCGAAAAACTCGGCGTTTCTTCGGGCGTCGTCAAAAACCACGTTGCGGATATGCTGTTTAAGACGGGTTTCCGTTCCCGCACTCAACTTGCCGTAAGAGCAAGAGAATCGGGGCTTGTGATTCTCGACAAAACCGACGACGAAATCTGACCTATAATGCAATCAAATATATAGAAACAGGCAGTCGCTTACCCGCGGCTGTCTTTTTTTTGCAAAAATTTTTTCTGAAAAGCATAAAAAACTTGCCAAAGGGGTGCCGAATGGCACTCCCCAACCGCATACCACCTTTGATAAAATATATATGCAAAATGTAAAATCAGGCGTAGGGTACGCAAAGGAGAAAGGATATGAAATGAAAAGAGTCGTACTTGCAATCAGAAACAGACTTATTTTGGAAGCGGTGACAAACGCCCTGAAACGTGCGGGGTTCTTTGTGGAAAAATCTTCTTCGCAGGAAACTGAGCGTATCCTTACGTTGACGAACGCGCTTGCGGCAACAACTCTTGTAATGGACGTTACAAGGTCGGGCGACGGCACGTTCGATATGCGAATGAACACCGCGCACGAAGTCAGGAGGCGGAACCCAGAAATCAAAATTGCGCTTCTTTGCGACAACGTGTCGGATGAAAGCAGCGCATACAAAGTCAAGTGCGCCAAGGAAGAGGGGGCGATCGACGCGTTCTTTTATGAATCCGTCCCGTCCGACTATCTTGCCGACGCGCTGGACGCACTGTGATAATTTGAAAAAGGAGAGAAAACAATGAAAAATCAAAGCGGAAACGAAAAGTGTATGAAAAGTTTTCTTAAAACCAAAATTGCAATGCTTTTGTTAGGTCTTGCGATGTGCCTTTCGCTTGCGTTGGGCGTTGTTTTTGCAAGCCCGACGGCTACCGCAAGCGCGGAGACTGCGCTGGCCCCTTACTCTATCATTTACATCGAAGGCATCGAGGGCGGACAGCTCAACAACGGCTGGTATCTGGGAACAGACGGCTATCATACATATATGGGCGATCCGTCCACGGGGTATGTTGCCAAGTATAAGGACGGCATTTTGACGCTCAACGACTACGACGGCGGCGCGATCGGTGCAAATGCGCCTGCCGCAGGCTTTTACACCGTCGAGCTGATCGGCGAAAACGTCATCACAACCACAGGGTCAAACGGCTTATATCTGACCGACTCTACCGGCGCACGGTTGACGGTAACTTCGGATACGGGCGGAAGCCTTGCCATCAACGTGACAAACGAAAGTTCCGTTTGGGGAATTAATGCGGCAAGTGAACAATATAAAAACAATGTGATCATCGGCGGCAATGCCAAAGTCAGCATAGACGTAACTTCGAGCGGTGCAAATGGGGAGGCGGACGGTATAATTGCCAACGAGTTGACAGTCGAGGGAAAGGCAAATCTCGACATCACCGCCAAAAATACCAACAGCGCAACGTCTGGTAATTCTTGGGTAAAAGGTATTTTTGCCTATTCTGCCGTACGGCTGGATACGGCGGGTACGATAAATATCGACGTGAGAGAGGCGGGCGGTGGTACTGCCGTTTATAGCAATGGTATTCAAACTATGAGTGGACCTTCCGCATTTCAGCTGAACAAGGTCGGCAATATGACGATCCGATGGAAAAGGGAGAGGGCAAACGGCAATCCTTTCTCGCCGAAAAATCCTGAATTTTTACAAGACCACGCGATCAATGTGGACGAAACCAACTGCTTTGCGTCCTACCGCTTCGGAAAGCCTTACGAGGTCAGCGTCTACAACGGCACGCTGACGGGACCGGGCGTGCCGAATGCAAATGGTACGGCAAATTTCCTCGCGGGCGACGAAGTGACGCTGTCTTCCCCCGACTATACGGTGAGCGATACCGATACGACGGTGATTCCTTTTGCAAAGTGGACGGCGGACGAAGGCACGATAACAAACCAAACAACGCAGAACGGGGCGAAATACACCCTGCCGGGCAGTCCGACAAAGGACGTCTTGCAGGTAAAGGCAACGCACGGCGCGTTTACAAAAACGCCCGAATTTGAGAGAACGGCAGAAGGCGAGGGTGTTATAACCTGTAATGTTTTCAATGACGGTGTAAACAATTCAGGGTGGTTTAAGCTCAGAAGCACCGCCAATCTCGAAGAAGATGTATATAGCAGCTTTTATAAAGCTGACGATCTCATCTATAAGAGCGATACTTATGCCAGTAGCGTTCCTGCGGGCGAGTACGTTGTCGTTGTCGATTATAACAATGTTGAATTTTACAGTGAGCCTTTTATCGTGGACTATACCGAAAGGAAAGCCGACGTCGGCGATGTTACCGTATTCGGCGAAAAGGGCTTAAAGATAACGGATACCGACGTTTTCGTTACGCTGACGGGGTATACCTTTACTTCTTATATCAACGGCAACTGGATCACCAATCTGCCGAGCGGACTTACCCAAAAGCTGACGAGGATAAGCGATACCGAGGTAAAAATAACGGTGAGCGGAACGCCTGCGGCAGAGGTGAACGAAGCCATTGCCGTTACAATTCCCAAAAACAATCTTGTGGAAGCGGGAAAAGATATCACCGCCGTAAGCAACGCGAATGCAAAGTTCGAGATCGTCGCACCGCTCATCGCCATTTCCGTACCTACGCCCAAACCCAACGTCGTTTATAACGGCGTGGTGCAGTGGGGCTTTGAAGAACAGAGCGGAACAGGATTTTATCTTTCCGAGGGGTATTCTGCCAAAAACGCAGGCACTTATACCGCGATCGCAAAACTTCGCAGCGGCTATAAGTGGGAAGACGGCACGGTAGAGGATAAGGAAATCGAGTGGGCCATTGAACAAGCGGAGATCCGCGCATATATGTTTGAATTTGCACCGCCTGCGGGCAGTCTTGTCTATGACGGCGAGGCAAAAACGGCAAGCGTTACGGTTACATCTGATTACGAAAGCGAAGGATTTACCGTTACCGTCAAGTATCAAAAAGACGGTGCATTCGTATCTGACCCGACAGACGCAGGCACATACACCATATATGTAGAAACTACCGAAGCACACAACTATAAGGCAGGCAAAGATGTGACCGACAGCAGTTGGACTTTCACGATAGAGCGTGCAGAGCAAGCCGCGCCCGAAGCTGCAACCTTTACGGCAACCGCACCCACGGCGGAAGGCGCAAGCGACGGCAAGATAACAGGCGTAACCGAAGCAATGGAATATAAAGAGGCGAGTTCTTCTGCGTGGACTGCCGTTACGGGCACGGAAATCACGGGACTTGCCGCAGGCAACTACGAAATCAGATTTAAGCAGACGGATAATTACAACGCAAGCCCGTCCGTCAGCATAACCATACCCGACGGCGGTGTGGCAACGTATACTTTGACCGTTGAAAACGGCACGGGCGGCATTATTGCCGAGGGCGCAACCGTTACGATAAAGGCAGACGAAATAACGGGAGCTGAGTTTGCCCGCTGGGAGATAACGGGGCTCAATACTTCGGGGTTGGATTTGACAAAGGCAGAACTCACATTCACGATGCCTGCAAGCGACGTTACCGCAACTGCACTGTATAAGTATATCGACTATACGGTAACCGTTGAGGGAGGCACGGCATATACAGACGGCGAGCCTGCCGAGAGCATAACGGCAAAATACGGCGACTTTGTCAACATTGTCGCAGAAGTGCCTACGGGCAAAAGGTTTGTCAAGTGGACGAGCGACATCGGCACGGTGGCGTTTGACCACGACAGGCAGGAAACCACCACTTTTGAAATGCCTGCAAACAATGTTACCATAACAGCGGTGTTCGAGGACATCGACTATACAGTAACCGTCACGGACGGCACGGCAGACAAGACGATTGCGCACTGCGGCGATACGGTGTCGATTACCGCAGGGGAAGCAGCCGAGGGCAAAGTCTTTGACAAGTGGACTTGCGAAACGGACGGCATAACAATCGAGTTTGCAAGCGCAACGAGCGCAAGCACTACGTTTATAATGCCCGCAGGAGATATTACAGTCAAGGCAAATTACAGGAACGTGGAAGAGGCTCCGTCCTTTGAAGTCAAAGTCAACGGCGGCACGGGCGCGGGTACTTACAAAGAGGGTGAAAGCGTCACGGTAACCGCGAACGAGCCCGAAGAGGGCAAGATTTTCAAGGGCTGGAAAGACGGGGACGGCAACATCGTCAGCACCGAAAAAGTTTACACCTTTACCGTAAGCGGTGAAGTCAGCTTGACCGCGGTATACGAAGACAAACCCACGGGTGGCGACGGCACGGGTGACGGGACAGGCGACGGCACGGGCGGAGATAAAACCCCCGAACCCGATAAGGGCGGTTTGTCCACGGGTGCGATTGTGGGAATTGCGGTAGGTTCGGTTGCAGTTGCAGGAGTGGGCGGCTTTGCGATTTTCTGGTTTGTGATCAGGAAAAAATCCTTTGCCGACCTCATTGCAGTGTTCAGAAAAAAGAAATAACAAAACGGTTTCTCATCGCAAAAGAGCGATTGGAAATAAAATAAAAAAAAGGAGATAAGTCTATGAAAAGGAAGTCAATGATTACAATGCTTGTAATCGCGCTGATGTTGGTGTTGTCACTGACCGTTCTTTCCGCCTGCGGCAAGAACAAAGACGATCCGCCCGCCAAATATTCCGTAACCGTTACAAACGGCACGGGCGGCGGCGAATATGCCGAGGGCGCAACCGTGACAATCACGGCAAACGCGCCCGCAACGGGCAAGGAGTTCACGAGCTGGACGTTGGAAGGCGTAACGGTAGAAAATACTTCCGTGGACGAACTGACCTTTACGATGCCCGCAGGCAATGTTACGGCGACAGCGAATTACGACTTTATCGACTACACCGTAACCGTCACGGGCGGTACGGCGAACAAGACGACCGCACACTACGGCGACAGCATTACGATAACGGCAGCTGCCCCCGAAACGGGCAAGGAGTTTACGAGCTGGACGATTGAAGGCGTAACCGTGGACGACAAGACCAAAGCCGAAATCACCTTTACGATGCCTGCAAACGCAGTCACCGCGACCGCCAATTACGGCGACGTTCTGTACGAGTTCGCTTTGGAAAACTGCACGGCAGACAAAGAGACGGCAAAGTTCGGCGAAGAAGTCACGTTCACGGCAGATGAGATCATAGGCAAGAGGTTTGATAGTTGGAACATCAAGGGAGTGGACGATCTTACGGGATTGGATCTTACAAAATCTCCGCTTACGATCACCATGCCCGCCAACGACATCAATGTAGCCGCTGTTCTGGAAGATATCGACTACACCGTAACCGTCAACGGCGGTACGGCGAACAAGACGACCGCACACTACGGCGACAAAGTAACCATTACGGCAGACGACAAGACTGAGATCGGGCAGACTTTCAGTCGCTGGGAAATCAACATGGGACTTGATTCGTCGGGCTTGGAATTGTCAAATTCCGAACTAACCTTTACAATGCCCGCAGGCGATGTTAAGCTCACGTCCATTTATATTTACAACCAATATTCTATAACCGTCGAGGGCGGCACTTCGTCGCCAACAAAAACAAACTATGGCAAAGAAGTAACCATTGAAGCCACCGTTCCGACAGGTCAGGAATTTGTCAAGTGGACGAGTGAGGACGGCGTGGCGTTTGCAGAAGAAACAAACGCGAAAACCACATTCACAATGCCTGCAAAAGCAGTTACCGTAACCGCAGTATTCAAGGATATCGACTACACCGTAACCGTCACGGGCGGCACGGCGCAAGTGAACGGCGGTGTCGCATCTGCCTCTGTCAAAGCGCACTACGGCGAGGAAGTCACGATCACGGCAGAAATACCCACCGGCATGTCATTTGCAGGCTGGACATTGGAAGGTGTAACGGCCGAGACAGGCGGTTTTTCCATTAACTTTACCATGCCTGCAAACAATGTCACGGCTACCGCGAAGTATGTGTATAACAATTACAACGTAACAGTCAACGGCGGTACGGCGCAAGTGAACGATGGTGTCGCATCTGCCTCTGTCAAAGCGCACTACGGCGAGGAAGTCACGATCATGGCAGAAATACCCACCGGAATGATATTTAAAGGCTGGACATTGAAAGGTGTAACGGCCGAGACAAGCGGTTTTATCAGCAGCTTTACGATGCCCGCAAACGATGTCACGGCTAAAGCAAATTACGTGTATAACAATTACAAGGTAACAGTTAACGGCGGTACGGCAGACAAAACGACCGCGCATTACGGCGAACAAGTAACAATTACGGCAAACGAACCCGGAACGAACAAAGAATTTATCGGGTGGAACTCGCCAGACGGCGTTGTGTTTAATAATAATACAAGTATAGAAACCACATTTATAATGTCTGCAAGCAATGTTACAGTGAATGCCGTGTTCGGAGACATCAACAAATACTCTGTACTTGTCAATTACGGCACAAGTGGCACAAGTGAGGCGCAAACCGCATATTGCGGTGATCCTGTAACCATCACCGCAAAAAATATTGAAGGCAAAATATTTGTTCGCTGGGAGATTACCGGTCTTGATACGGAAGGATTAGATCTTACAAAGAGCCCCCTGACATTTACAATGCCCGAAAATAATGTCACGGCTAATGCAATATACGAAGATTTGATTACGCTCACGTTTGAAGGAAGTACCGCCCAATCCGAACCGTTGACGTATCGAAAAGGTGCAAGTAAAACATTCAGAATCGAATTAGGGGACTCGCAAGAATTATGCGAATATGATATCAGTCTTACCAACAAAAGCTGCACATTTAAGGTATATGATTCAATAGGGAACGAAATCGAGCCAACCGACAACGGAGACGGCTCTATGAGGATTGCTGTAACTCGACAAGATACTTACACGATCAGGGTGACCTACGAAGGTACATCTTCAAGCAGTCAGTGTACAATTAAGATAACGGCAAGTAGCCCTACGGTTTGAGCCTGACGTATTGTAGAAAGTAAACACTCGGGCAAGCGGGCATTCGCCCGCTTGCCTGTGTGACTTTTGAAAAAACCGAAATTTCTTTCTTGTATGGACGCACGGTTTCGGTATTTGACCGGAGAATTTTTATGAAAGCAATCAAAAGACTTTTCATCAGCCTTGTTGTCATCGTGGCGGTTCTGGGCGTTGCCGTGATCGGCGGTTATATCTACGTGCGATCTGCCTACGGCATCGACCTTTTCCGCACGGCAGGGCAATTAAAAACGCTCACCGAGCAGGTCAACGAAACCGAACTTTGTCCCAACGCCTACGGCGAAGAAGATTTTGTCGATCTCAAAAATTCGGTCAACTCCGAAATAGAGGGGCTTGTCAAGTTTGAAGAGGGAAAGGGCTACAATGGTTATACCCTCGATTTCAACGCTTTGATAGGTGCTGAACTTTCTAAAACGATCGCTCTTTCCGAAAAACAGGTGGGTGCGCTGGCACAGACCGTATTTTTTGAGCAGACGGGCGGTAAAATCCAACTGGGCGGCAAGCAAACGGATGTTACGATCGTGCAGACGGATTTTTCGGAAATTGCCGAAAACGGCAGTGCGGACTTTAACGTCGTTGCAAAAATAGACCTTACGCCGTTCAAAGCCGATATGGGTGATTTTCCGTATAAATATTTTAAAAAATATATTCCGGACAACCTTTACGTTTCATCCGTCGTGCGAGTGGATAAGACAGAAGAAGACGGTTTTTCTTATACGGTATCGCACAAATCCATCACGCTCAACAATTTGTCCGGCGACGATACCGCGGATTTGTTCAACACCCTGAACGCCGTGCTGAAAATCGGAACTGCCGAAAATTTGAATATGCAAGTCGGAGAAACGGCTGTAAACGCGCTTATAGGCACGGAGAAAAGCAACGGCTTCGCTTATTCTCTTAAAGCAATCGGCGCAACGGCGTTCAAATTTGAAACCGCAATTGACAACTTACTGCAAAAAAATTGCGACGTAAAGTTGCGTTTAATGCAAAATATCCCCCACAAAAATTAAAAGGAGATAGCCCGTTACGAGTAATCGCAACGGGCTATGACTTTACAGGGTAGTGTAGCACTTGCCTTCCACCGTAATGCGGTTGCCCTTGATGTCGGGTTGTCCGCTCTTGCAGGCGCGGAGGATGATGTGGACGGTGTCCCGTTCGGCTTTCGGCATATCGCCTTCATCGAATTTCTCTTCATTTCCGACTTCTATTATCTTGAAGCCTTTTTGGATGAGGTAGGCAGAGAACTGCCACAGCTTTTCAAAGTAGCCGTTGCTGTCGAAGATAGCCGAAAGGT
>ERZ1090861.1389-NODE-1389-length-12402-cov-10.577549_pt1 | contig 12402 bp, 1 predicted proteins | sample MGYA00478482_ERZ1090861 | MGnify/ENA primary metagenome ERZ1090861 (study PRJEB33644, sample SAMEA5815744) | chicken gut metagenome | biome: Chicken; feature: Gastrointestinal Tract; material: Caecum | place: Ireland | collected 2019-01-01 | study: A study of... | reverse complement strand
GATGCAATTGATGGATATTATACTTACTATTTAGAAGAAGATGAAATGTCTGTTTCAAAAGATAATGTATCTACAAATTCAAATGATGTAAATAAAGATTATTCATTAGTTAACCATATGGGGCAAAAATATTTGTATAGAAATGCAATTTATGATGTTGGTTATGCAACGGAACAATCTTTAAAAAAATATGCATGGAAATTAGACGGACAAACAAATAGGATATATTCTTTAGATGATTATGTTGTTATTAAAATGCCTACAGAAGGTAATTCAGATGGTATATTAATAAGTAACGATAATAGCGACCAAAGTTTTGTTAAAATCTATTATAAAAATGAATCTGATTTAACACCAGTGTATGAAATTGAGGGTGATCCTACTTCAAGAATAACTGGGTACACTATTACTAACCCGTATGTGGTTATATATGAAAGAGAAGTCACTCCTGGTGTTTACGAAAACCCAGTACATGTTAGATTAGCAGATGAAATTACTATTTCTGTGGGTGATGACGGCTTGTATGAAGAGGCAACAATGGTTTTGGTTACTGGTAAATATGCTGAATATGAAGGTATGTTCAGATTAAAATCTGCTTCGTCTACTGCTCAAACCACATTAACTTCATTAAGACGAGTACAGTTTAGCGATATAACCCTTGCACAGATTTACCAAATTCCTAATCAAAATTCTGATAGCTATACTACTTTATATGTCGGAGAAATATTAGACGAATGTTATACTATTGGTTTTGACGAAGATGACAATAGGGCTTATTATACACTTAATTCAGGGTATAATGATTCCAACTTGCAATTGGATAGAGGAATAGCTTTATATGTTTATAATCAAGGAACAAATGGAAATAGTTCTACAATATCAATAAACCCAGATTATATTTTCCCAGAAGGAGAAGATATAGCAGAAAGTTCTCTTGCATATTTAGTTTACAGAGAAAAGGATGATGCTTACATTATAGGTTATTATAGAGCAGATAGAAGAATTTCCGCAGATGAAAATGTGGCTAAAATCGATAGGGAAAATAAAACTATTACTGTAAATTATTGGAGTATAGGTAATGATACTAGCCCATGGGCGATTGACCCGGCTATCAATGATGGCTTGCCTTATCTTAAAAATCTTCCAATAGAATTTAGCTATATTGATTATGATGTTGCTACAAAAGAATATTCTATCTATACAACTCCTATAGAAGCTGAGGGTAAAACTTTAGCTGAGGGCGAAAGCTTTGTTGCTTTCAATGACGGTTATAGGGTTGTAGATGATACAGATATTCCTTACATCGGCTACATCCAAAATGGCGATAACATTACTTATGTGGTTTACTATGATGAAACCAATAAAAAATATTGGACATCTTGGAAGGACTTTAATGTGACTGAAACAAAATTCTCTTCAGATTTCTATACCTATTCAAGCAGAACTAACGGACTTTTATTCCTAAAACTTACTAATTCTTAAAATTTAATGGAGAAAAGAATGAAAAAATTATTCGGGGTATTGTGTGGTGTTATACTTGCAGTCAGTGGGCTTTTGCTCACTGCCTGCGGTGATCCATACCAAAACATGAAAATTGTTACAGATTTTTCTACACTGGAAATGACAGTTGGCGAGGAGCGTCAGCTGACTGTTTCCGTGGAAGGAATTTCTGGAGGCGTAAGCACAAGCGTAAATTTAAGCCCCGATGGGGAATTTGTCAGTGTTATTTCATCGGAAACGCTAAATGCTGGCAGAACTCGTTTTACAATAAAGGCCCTTGCAGTGGGCGAGGGCAATATCTCCATTAGAACACTAGAAGGTGGAAAAACCTTAAGTGTTCCTGTTAAAGTTAGCGAGAGTATACAAAATTTCTCAAGAAATAGCCAAAATGCCTTTGTAGTAAGGGAAGCTGGCTTTGAAATGAATTTAGATCCAAAATCCTTATTCACATTTACTCCTGCTAGCACAGTTCAAACAGATCTAAACTATTACTACACTGTTGGCGATGTAGACTATCTTGTTTCAAAAATCGTCTGCGAAAATGTTTTAGAAGACGATGTTGAAATTTTAACTATAAGGGTTTACACAGCAACCGATGAAGTATTTAATGTACTCACTCCAAACTTTACCTTAAAAGCTATATCCGTCCATAACACGGCACTAGAGCAAACCTTTACTGTAGATATCATTGAAGATATTAGTGTAGAGGGCTTAAGGCTTGTAGAGCGTGGTGGACTAGTTATAGCCAACCCTGTTCTTATTGTTCCAGTAGGGGAACAGGCGGGTGATGGAGAACTAAGTTCACTTGAACTTGTTTCCAACGATTCTTCAAGAGCTAATGCAGTGTTAGAGCTATCCTTAAATTCAAGTGCTACAAATGTTACTGCTTCAGCTAGCACAAATTTTTCAATTGTAGAAATTGAAGAAAAAACAAACAATTCCTTTAAATTTAAAGTTCAAACTGTGTATGTTGGAGAGGATGTTTTAACAATAACCCTTAACTATGAAAATTATGAGGGCTATTTGGTTACTCTTCAATATGCAATAGATATTGTCAGTGCGCCAAATTCTATAAGTGTAAACGAACTAGAAGATGGTGAAACAATTCAACTTTTTGATGTAAACTATAATGTCACAATTGCAAGCGTGAGCTTAACGCCAATAATCTATTCAACAGATTCCACATTTACTCAAGTGAATATAGATTTTTGTGATGCAAGTGGCAATAAAATTGAAAATTGGACAGACTATTTAACTCTTTCATACAATAATGTATCCAGAGAGCCTAATGCCAACGGTTATGTAGTTCTTCCAAATGCCGATTTTGAAAACAATGCTCTTATAAGCCCATTAACGCTTTTAGGTAAAAAGGTGTATGATGGCTTAAACGGGCTTTACATACGCTTTGAAGTTTCCAGCCCTTATATTACAGCAGGAAATAGCATACAAAAAACTTATCAAATAGATATAGTTCCAGGCGCTGAGGAATTTGAAGTAAATTATCCAAATACTCAAGATGTTTTATATCTCGACTTAAACGATGCCGAGCCTACAAAAATTTTTGAAGGCTTTACAATAACTGAGGATGCATATTGGGGTATTTTCACCTATCGCTATTCAAATGCAAACTATTTTACAGTTGAACAGGTGGTAGAGGATGGCGAACCTCAGCTTGCACTTAGAATCACACCATTAGCAGTGGGAAGTGGGGGAAAAGTTACAATTTATCTTCCAAACGGCAGGTCTGCCGAACTCAGAGTAAATGTAGAAGCCTCTGTTACCAGCTCGGACTTTGGTGTTGAGATGAATGACAACATAGTAAACTTCCAAGAAACTGGTGATAACGCGTTTAGCATGACTTTAATGGATAGAAAGGACTATTCTGAAACGCTATTTAGATTTTTAGCATCACCATCTATAGCAACGCTATATTCAGGAGAAGTGAATTATAACATAAACCCGGATGAAGTAGCATCCTTAGATTGTGAATATTCAAACTTTAGTAATACTTTAAGTATATCACCATATCTTGCCACAGATGTCTATGTATCCAATTTTACAGTAACACTAACAATAACTCTTGGTTCAATCACAAACTTTGTTAGAAATGATAATAGTAGTACTATTGTATATACAATCAATATTTTATGTTATGTTCCAGTGCAAAGTGTAAGTTTTCAACAAGAAAATGCTGGAAACTACCAGAGTGTAACAAGGCTCCCTATCTACAATCTTAGCACTGCATGGGCGTATGGTGTGGGCTATTACTATGGTATTGAAAGAGAATATTCCATGGTAACCTTATATCCAACACTTATACTTTCATCGGGAGCAATGCTTAGAGGAGAAGATATTTTAGCTTACCTAAGAAATGTAGATAGTTCTTCTAGTTATGTTTTTAGAAGTTCAATTACAAGCGATAACCTTGTGCTTGTTGACGGAGTTATCCAAGGAGCGGATGAAACAGCATATTCTACAAGGCTTATTAATTTTGGTAGTTACAACATAGATCAAAACGATTTGAGTTTAAGAATAATATGTAACGCTAACGACATAGCTTCAACCCGCGACTATTGGTTCTCTTTTAACTTAAATTTAATGGGTATAGATTATTACACTGTTACAACTCTTGAACTTCAAGAATTCACAAGATTAAATTCTATTGGGCTTTATAACTATCAAAGCACAATATATCTAGATGATAGAAACCCTAGTTATTCAAGTGGATATTTCTTAAACCCAACTAACGCCGATTGCACGGAATTCGATTTAAAATTTATCCCAGATGATACTACAAATATAAATATTATCAACTTTACCAAAACTGATAATGAAATTACAATATACTATAACAGCACTTACGGGGCTGGCAGTGGTAGACTTTATCTCGTGCCAAAAGATTGGTATACAACTAAAGAGGAAGAAGCCAACGAACTTATTGAAAATTCTCAGAGCTTGCAGTATATTACCATAATTGCAAGTAACGGAACGGAAGAGCATCCAATTTATATCAATTCTGTAGATGAGTTTATAGAAGTAGCATCAAACTCTGAAAGCCTTTCAAAGCATTATGCTATATCTACAATATTAGATTTTAGTGGTAGAAATTTAACTACTTTTGGTGTGCTTAGAGGTTCAATTAAAGGCGTAGGTTCTGGAGCAGGGCTTACAAACTTAAATATTTCAAATGCTACAACCATTGGTGAAAATAGCTATCTAGGCTTATTTGCCTATGTTGAAGACGGCGCAAGCATTGAAAATCTTACAATTTCTGGCACGCTTTCAGCTACCACTTCAGCAAAATATATAGGCTTAATTTGTGGTGAAAACAGAGGAACACTTTCTAACCTTTCTGTATCACTTTTAAATGATTATACAAATAGAGCTGAGAGTTTAAGTATAACCTCTCAAGAAAATGTGTATGTAGGTGTTATTGCAGGCTTGTCTAGTGGTACAATATCAAACTCTAATGGCAAAGGGCTTGTTTCTATTAAAGATATATTCTATGTAAGCAATTCAGGCGCGCTCTTAGATGGCGATTTAGGAATCTATGTTGGCGGTGTAGTGGGCTATAACAGTGGAACTGTCAGCTTGGATGATACTAAATATTCAGTTAATGCAGAACGCGATTTTACATTCACAGGTAAAATTCAAACCTTTAACACAAAAGCGTTAGGTGGAGTGGCTGGTATAAATGTAGGCTCGCTAAATGGCTTAAAAGTTTCTGGAAGTTTAGTTGCACTTTTAAATGCTAACAATGTTGGGGATAATGTTGGTGGCATAGTTGGTTTAAATGCATTTAGCCAAAGTGGAACTGGTGGAACTATTCAAAATTGTATCACAAGAGCATATGTAGAAGCGGGCAACTATGTTGGCGCTATAGCTGGAAAAAATACATATTCAATAGGTTCTGGCACAGGCACTGAAGCAATTAGCGGAACTATTGAAAATAATACAGTTCAACTTTGCTACAATGGAACATTAAATTATCTAATTTATGCAAAAACTGGAACTTATGCTTATACCTTTGCAGGTGATGATACCTTAGAAAGTTTAAGCGCTACAAATAAAGCATACTACTATAGCGAATATCCAGAAAATGAACCTATAAGACCAATTCTATATATGAACGATTCTGGAACAAGAGAGTATAAACTTGGAAGTTTTGAATTTAGCGAGGAAAGCATTGAAGTAGATGTAATAAATTCAACGCTTTTAGCTGGCGATGATGTTGTAAGCTATATGTTCTACTACTCAGCAGAAAATTCTTCAGAACAAACGCTTATTTCAGCTCTCAACACACAAGAGTTTCCAGTTAAGTTTATAAATCCAGAAAATGTAACATTAACTTCTGGAGATAGCAAAATTTTAACTTTTGATGAAGACGGTAATGCAAAACTTTGGGGAACAGGGCTTGTAGAAATTACAGTAACTTCAATTTTAAACACTGATGTTAGAATGACTGTTTATGTGTATGTTTTAAATGTTGCACAAGAATTTAAAGTTAAGCTCTATAGCGAAACATATCTAGCAAATCAAGGTTCTTACATTGGAGTTAAACTAAACGGCTCAATAGAACTAACACTAGAATATTCAACACCTAGTGTTACGGAAATTGATGGCGTTCAAATAACAGATGACTATGGCATTCCAACTGCGGTAGAACTTATGGACAATAAAGATTTTAGTGCAAATGTAACCTTGACAATAGATGGGGCTCCTCAAACTGCAGTAACTTCAAGTTTGATTGGTCAAACACTTGTTTTGAAGGCAAATCAAGATGAAACTAGAATAATAGATTTAAATATTTCACCAAGATATAGCTTTTATGTAAACGGAAATGAATATACTTTAGATTTTAACTTCCTAACTGGAGATAAAGATTTCAATGCTCTAGTCATGGTTGAAAAGGGTACAACAAATATTCTTTTAAATACAGCTGAAATTTCTGTTGAACCAAATGACGAGTTTACTATAAATCTAGAGGAATGGATAACAGATGATACAAGCGACTATATTGAAATCACTTACGCTAAAATAACCGATACAGGTATAAATTACGACTATTTTGATGTGCTATCTTCTACCTTAGATAAGGAGACCATTACTGATGGTGGCACAACAAGAGTAATTTATAGATATAAAGAAGGCGTTATGCCAAGCTTTACATTCAGATATAATATATTTGATACTAGATATAGCCAAGGTTATGAAGGCGTTTACTATATTAACTTTACAGCTGAAAATGGTTATAGACAAACTCTGATTGTAAACCTTATAACTCAAACAGTTAATAGCATAACTTATAAAAACTATTATGATATAGATATCTCAGATTTTGATATAACAGCTGAATCTATTGATACTATAAGTCCAGATGGTGATAATTTATTAGAAATTTTAGTTTATCCTAATATTGCAGATTTTGACTATTTAGAGCTTACAAATTCAGAAGATAATTATACAAATGGAAATAATGCAATATTCTCACTTTCAGAAATTAGAACAAACGATGGTACTAGTCAAGTAGTAGACAAGTTTGGGGCTCAGAGCATAGACGGAGGCATAAGAATACCAAAATCACAATTTACAGACGGAAAAGTATATGTAAAATATAACATAGCTTCCAGTGCTCAAGATGGTTCAATTGCTACATTTAATATAGTAGCTTATAAAGATGGCACTATACAAAAGAGTTCTACTTGCAACATTGAAGTTAGAATTAAAGATGGCGTTTATGTAACAATTATTGGTAAAGAAGATGCTATAGAAGGTGAAAGTATATTTGTAGCAAGAGGCCTTACATATAACTTAGATGTTCAAATAGTTGGCTTTGAAGAGGATGAAGTATATTTTGAAAGCACAAATAGTCAGTATGCTTCAATTTCAAAGGTAGATAACAACTATGTTCTAACAATAAATTCTACAATAAACTATGTTCAACCTAACGAGGCAGGATATGCAGTAGAGATAGATTGTTATGGTGAAAAAGTAGTTAATGGTAAAGTTTATACAAGCGGTGTAAGAACTTTAAAACTTATGATTGTAGATTATGTTATCTTAACGGACAACATTGTTCCGTATTCCTATGAGGAAAACAATCAAAATGCTAACATTGTTATAAGAAATTCTGAAGCAGAAGTTGTAAATGTATCTATAGGCAATAGGAGTGAGCTAAACATTGGCTTTGTAAATGGAAGTACAATTGAATATAACACTCAAGATCCAACTATTGTTCAAAGAGTATCTACCTTAGAGCAAACCTTAGCTCAAAATGGTAAATGGTATATTAAGGATAGAACTTCATCTGATAGAACATTGCTTACTACTTCAAATTTACCAAGCAATATGTATTATAGAATGGAATATAGTTCTCAAACAGGCCTATACAGCATAATTCCACTATATATTAATTCAGCTAATAATTCAAATTATTATCTAAGTTATGAAGTCTACTATACTTATAGAAATGGTGTTGTGCAAGTAGTAAATGATAATATAGAAGATTATGAAAACTTTAATACAGATTTCTTAATTGAAGCATATCAAAGTGGCAATGAAAACAATGAAATTCCTATTTCAAACTATGAAGAACTCATGGCTATGCAGGCAGGCGCTTACTACATTTTAGTAGACGACATAACCCTTGAAGAAGATTTTACTCCAATAGGTGTAAGCATAGCAGGGTTCAATGGAAACGGTCATACCATTACATTTAGAGCTAACTGGAGTGTTGATGGCTTGCAATATACTGGACTATTTGAAACAATTTCAGAAGATGCCATAGTTAGAAACTTAAAACTTGCATTCAATAGCAGTGCAAACACAAATGTTATCGTAACAAATACCAATGATACAAGCTATTTTGGTTTCTTAGCTGGTAGAAATTTGGGAACAATAACAAACTGTGAACTAGTTGGTAATAACAATAATATCTATGTATCTATGAATCCAAATTCTAATTCTACAACTTATGTTGCAGGTTTAGTTGGTTTAAATGAAGGGTTTATAACTAATTCTCGTGTGGTAACAAATTTAGTTGTAAGAAGGTCTAACTTAGCTGGTCTTGTAGGCATAAACGAGGGTAGCATTGCTAGTAGCTATGTTAAAGATTCAAATTTAACAAATGAAAGTACTATTTCAAGTACAAATAAAACAGCAGGTCTTGTTGTTGAAAACGGAACTTCTTTAAATCAGGATATAGAAATAGGTGGGCTTGATGTTCCTCAAATTCTAACAAGCTATGTAACTGGAACTTGCTCCACATACATCTATGCTGATGAAACAAATAAAATTTGGTCTAATGTTGAGGTTTCAGGTTTCGTTTATAATAACATGGGTGTTATTTCAGACTGTTATTCAAATATTCCTATAAACTCTCAATCTGTGAGAGCAGGGTTTGTGTTTAATAATGCAGGGCTTGTTCAAAATAGCTATTCAACAAGCACTTTCTTAAGCCAGAATAGACAAACAGACTATGGTTTTGTATACACAAATAATTATTCAAATCAAACTGGGGAAATAAAAGATTGTAAATATCTGTTAGGAAATAAAAACAATGGTATATTTGTTTCAAATATACCTGGCTTGCAGGCACTAACAGAATTAGATTTTGGCAATCAAAACTACTTTACAACTTATGCAATGGCTGACCAAACTGAAAAAACAAAAGGTGTTTGGTTCTATCCAAATGCAAATGAAGAACCTGATTTTAAATTGAATGGCGAGTCTATGACATTTACCTATGGCAGACCTGAACTTGTAGCTCCAAACATTATAGTAAACACAAGCCAGGTTTTAGAATCTTCTTCTACAGATACAACAACTGGTGAAGAAATCTATCACTATTCTGGCGGTGAAGAACAGGGTTCTAAATACAACCCATACATAATCACTTCAGCTGAAAATTTTGAAAGCTTAATATTAGAAACCAATGTAAATAATAGAAATAATAAATATTTCAGATTTGTTAGAAACATCGATTATGTTGAAGAGGGTATTCTTAGTTCCGCACTCTATAGAACTACATTTATAGGTGATATAGAGGGTAACGGTATGACAATCTCTGGCCTTGTAATAGACACTCGTGATAACTTAAATTATGGTGGACTATTTGCAAAAGTTGGAGAGGGGCTTGCCTATGTTGGCTCAATTAAAAACTTAAATATAAAACCAAAATATATCAATATGCCAAACACCTCGGCAGTTGGAACAGTTGCTGGAGCATTAGAAAGTGGGTTCCTATTCAATGTAAGGGTTGACGGTTTTGAATATGATGCCAGCGGTATAGTTATTGTTGGTAAAAATATAGTAGGTGGCATAGTTGGAATAGCAACAAACACATACAAACTATATAATGTGGAAAGTTCTGTTTCTGCAAGTGCAACTTACCGTTCTATAAACTATGGAAGCTCATTTAAATTCTATACCTCTTATGGTAGCAGTTTAAATAACATCTCCTATGCAGGCGTGATAGCTGGTATAATTGAAGGCGAAGGTATTGTTAGATACGCCAGTGCTACTGAAACATCAAGAGCATTAGCTGAAGTGGCAGGTCTATATTTTGGACGCATAGGCACAAATTCAAATGTATCTAACCTAGATATAGAATTAATTACTGGTCAATTTGTAAATGCCGCATACTATGGTGGAATTTTAGCGGGAGAAGTGGCAGGAGTAGTAAACAATATTACTATAACAGGCTCTACAAGTAACTTCTTTAGATATGTGCCTTCAGTGCCTTCTGCAGTTGGCGGAATTGCTGGGTATATGTCTAATGGAACAATACAAAATGTAAATGTATATGTAGATTTAATTTTCCCAAATCTTGAAGTAGTCGGCGGTGTAGTTGGCGAAATGATAGGCGGAACTATTACAAATGCTCATAAAACAGGTAACATCACTGCAATGGGAGTTGCAGGAGGTATTGCAGGCTATATCAATGAAACCTGCTCGAACGATAGTACAATTGCAAAGCGCAATGTTACAATACAAAATTCAACTGTAACAAATGGCAGAATTTTAGTAATCAACGATAATTTCCTCTCAGCTTATGTTGGTGGTATTGTTGGTATAAATGAATACGAGTTTGCACTCGAGGATGGTTCTGTAAATGCATTAACATACCCTGAAAGACAGATCGTGAATTGTTATGCAGAGGTCAGCCTAGAAGTAAACGCAACAATGTATAACGGACTTATGAATGTGGGCATGGGTGGCATAGTTGGAGCTTCCTTTGAAGACCTAACTAGAACTCAAAGTACAAGCAGTGGTATAGCAATCTACAACAATGATTTTAAAACCATCTATATGCCAGAAAGCGCTATTAGCGAAGATTATGTTACAGAAAGTGGTGAAGAAGTATACTTTAGTTCAAGATGTACATATACAATAAATATTCAAAACTATCGCGATGGTGGACAAGTTAATGTTTATTATAGTGGTATTATTGGTATAGGTGATGCCTATAAAGAAAATTTATTCTTTAATGAAGATAACAGTATTTACCAAACTGAAATTAATCATGAGCTATATTACTATTTCGACAACGCTACTGGAACTAACAATCCAAATAAAAATCTAACAGATTCTTCACAGAATGTTATCAATTTAAGCATTTGGGAAGATGGGGCAGATGAAAATAAAACATTGATGAAAACCCAGAGACATCAGAAAATAATGTCAATCTTGTTAGAATATAATAAAAAAATCACGGATTTCCGTGATTTTTTTTACTAATTTTTAAAAATTTTTAGTTAAGTTAATAACTTCACTCTTTATTTTTTCTACAGCACTTTCGCCATTTTTGACAATTTCATATATAAACCTTGCTATCTCTTTCATCTCATTTTCTCTCATACCTCTTGTTGTAACTGCAGGAGTGCCAAGCCTGATTCCACTTGTTACACTTAAAGGCTGTTTTTCATTTGGTATACCATTCTTGTTACAAGTTATGTTCGCGCTATGAAGCATATTCGCAACATCTCTGCCGTTAGCATTAAAAGGAGTTAGGTCAACTAAAAGTAGGTGATTATCTGTTCCGCCAGAAACAAGCTTAAAGCCATATTTTAAAAGTTCATCACCTAAAACTTTTGCATTCTTAACAACTTGTTTTTGATATTCTTTAAATTCAGGGCTTAAAGCCTCCTTTAACATAACGGCTTTGGCTGCTATCACATGTTCAAGTGGGCCTCCTTGCAAGCAAGGAAATACTGCCTTATCTATATCCTTTGCATATTCTTTTTTACAGAGTATTAACCCGCCTCTTGGTCCTCTTAAAGTTTTGTGCGTTGTAGTAGTAACAAAATCTGCATATGGAATAGGGGATGGATGTACCCCAGCTGCTACTAAACCTGCAATATGAGCCATATCAACCATAAGTTTAGCCCCGACTTTATCTGCAATTTCTCTAAATCTTTTAAAATCTATAATTCTTGAATAAGCACTGCCACCAGCTATTATAAGTTTTGGCTTGTGTTGAATGGCTAGGCTTTCAATTTCATCGTAATCTAGAAGCTCTGTTTCAGAGTTTAGACCATATGGCACACAGTTAAAAAATTTGCCTGAAATATTAAATGGCGCACCATGTGATAGGTGCCCACCTGCAGTTAAGCTCATTCCCATAAAGGTATCACCATGCTTTAAACATGCTAGAAAAACTGCTAGGTTGGCATTAGAACCTGAATGAGGTTGCACATTTGCGTGTTCTGCTCCAAAAAGTTTCTTTGCCCTTTCAATAGCAAGATTTTCAACTTCATCTATATTTTCACATCCATTGTAATATCTAGCGCTCGGATAGCCTTCCGCATATTTGTTTGTAAAACAACTTCCCATTGCTTCCAGCACTGCTTTAGACCTGTCTCTTATACACATCTGACGCTGCCGACGATAAGGCTCGTGTAG
>ERZ1090861.1388-NODE-1388-length-12414-cov-10.291205_pt1 | contig 12414 bp, 11 predicted proteins | sample MGYA00478482_ERZ1090861 | MGnify/ENA primary metagenome ERZ1090861 (study PRJEB33644, sample SAMEA5815744) | chicken gut metagenome | biome: Chicken; feature: Gastrointestinal Tract; material: Caecum | place: Ireland | collected 2019-01-01 | study: A study of... | reverse complement strand
GTATTAAACGAGCCAAATATTTTAAGGGTAAATAAAAGGCTTACCAAGGAGAAAAATTTTCAAATAGAGTTTAATAATATAAACCTATCATCTGGTGGCGCCTCTTTAAAAATTACACTTTATTTTGAAGTTTTATAAAAACTATGCTTTTTTATTTTATTTTTTTTAAAAAATGTGTTAAATTAATATCAAGGGTAAAAGCTAATGAAAAGAAAATTTCTCTTTTATTTGTGTAGTTTAATGCTTGTGCTAGCGCTTGGCATAGGTTTTGTAACCAAGGCTCCAGTTTATGCAAATGTAAATGCTCAAACTTATGAAGAAATCACGGAGGATACTTCAGGTGATGATGCCACAGGCGAAGAGCCTACCGATGATACCACAGGTGATGGTTCAGGAGATGAGGTTGTAGAGGGCGAGGTGGAGCTTGCACTCTATTGGGCGGAAGATTCTTCTACAGAACCTAGGTTTGTAGCTCCAGAAGCAGGAAACTACTACGAGTTTGAATATAACATGACAGATGTTTTTGAGCTTAGGGTGTACTCTCAGCTTGAGTCTACCGACCGCGTGCAGTTCTATTATTATAAAGATGGAAACTATAAATACATAGAAATTCCAAATGAGGATAATTCTAGATCTATAGATATCAGCACTATATTAAAGTCGGTGGGAATATTTAAGTTTTTTGCTAAAATAAACAATAATCTAATTGGTGAAAATAACATCTACACCATAAACATAATTAATTCGCCAGAAAGTTCTCTAGTTGTTGGCATTTCTTATGAAGAGATAATTGGCGAGGCTGGCACGATGAATAGCTATAGGTTAATTCTTTCCAACACAGGTAGCACAACCTCAGGCTTTAACCTAGACGACTTAACAATACTTTGGTATATTGTAGAGGGCGACTCAGCCTATCTAGTTCGCTCAGGCAACTATGCTACTTACACTCCAGAAGCAGAGGGCAGGTTCACAATTAGGGCTGATGTGCTTTCAAATGGTGTTAGCATCCTCGGCACATCAAGAATGCCAGAAGTGGAAATTTTAGCTAGAAGCAATAATTCAGCCAATGTGCTTATGTATGTTTTAATAGTTGTTGGCGTGCTATCTGTTGGGCTTGTTATAAGCATTGTAATTAAAGTAAAGAGCGAAAAGGTTTGGTAGTCTGGGCGCAGAAAAACTGCGTCTAGTTGCGTTTACTGCCAAACAAGCCCAAACAGTTGCGTATGTCTTTGTACGCGCCTGCTTGGGCTTATTTGTCGAGCCTTGCTATACTTGTTTTTGTGCGCCCAGACGACTGCACATTTTTTTTGCGCCTTGAAACCTTATTGCCCAGATTTTTATCAAAAAAACTCCAGCGCCTGCTTTCGTTATTTCAACCGAAAGAAAACGGTGTTAAATTTTTTAATTAATTTTAATGCTAGACGAATAATTAATATTTCTACAAATATTGTTATGAAGTGGAGAAATCTCGGATACTTTTTATTCACCTTAATTCTCCCATTTAACAAAACTTGGGGTTTTAGAGTATTTATTAATATGATACTTTTTAAACTTTACGAGCCCATGAAAAACCATCTTTCCTTTGCTTGCGGTGGTGAGGCTAAATTTTTTACAGAGCCCAAAACGATTGATGAATTTACAAAAACAATTTCTGAGTGCAAAAGGCTTAAGAGAAAATATTTTATTTTAGGCAATGGCACTAACACTTTATGCCCAGACGAGGGCTATAATGGTGTGGTGATATCAACTAAAGCTTTAAACAATATTTTGCTTACCAAATATAACGACAAAGTGTTTATAACGCTAGAGGCTGGCGTTAGTTTATTTAAGCTAAACAAACTGCTCGCCGACCTTGGAATAGAAGGGCTAGAGTGGAGCTATGGCATACCTGGAAGCATTGGCGGTGCCGTTTTTATGAACGCTGGAGCGTACGGGCATGATATTTTTGAGTTTGTGGACTATGTTGTAGTTTACTCGCGTGGGAAGAGTAAAAAAATAAAAAAAGAGCAGATTAAGTATAGTTATAGAAACGGAGGCCTAAATGGAAAGGTCATTTTAAAGGTTGGGCTAAAGCTTATTTGTTCCTGCCCAAGGCCAATAAGAGAAAAACAGCTTTACTATATGAAAAAAAGAATAGAAAGTCAGCCATTAGACTATCCAAGTGCAGGGAGCGTATATAAAAGACAAGATAAAAATATTCCCGCTGAAATTATTGACAAACTTGGGCTTAAAGGTGCTATAATTGGAGGAGCAAAAGTTTCAGAAAAGCACGCAGGCTTTATTATAAACACAGGGCACGCTACTACAAAAAATATATTAGATTTAATGGAAAAAATTGAAGCAAAAGTGCTTTTAGAAAGAAATATAAAGTTAGAAAGAGAAATAAAACTTATGTCTTAGCCTGCTTTTAAGGCTGTTAGGACAAGCTTAAAAGGAGAAATATGCTACTTTACGGTGATTATCATACCCATACAATATATAGTCATGGCAAAGGTGACATTATAGATAATGCTCGCGTTGCGCAGAGAAAGGGCTTAAAACAGCTTGCCATAACGGACCATGGCTTTGATCATAAGCTCTATAATGTGGATAGAAACAAGCTTCCCGAAATGAAAGAAAAAATTTTACAAGCAGAAAAGGAAACGGGGCTAGATATCTTTTTAGGGGTTGAAGCAAACTTTGTGTCTTTAGATGGAACTATAGATGTGCTTCCAAGTGATATGGAAATGTTAGAGGTCATCAACCTTGGCTTTCATCGCTTTGTAAAGAGTGGTATTAAAGATAAATTTGATCTTTTTTATCCTAACATTCTTCATGTAAAAACAAAAAGCCAGATAAAGAAAAACACAGATATGGTAATTAGGGCGCTAGATAGATATCCTATAAACACACTTGTTCACCCAAACTATGGCTTTCAGCTAGATATAGCTCGCCTTGCGCCCGTGGCGAGAGAGAGGGGAACGGCTATAGAAATTAATGGAAGAAAAAATTGTTTAACAGATAAAGAAATATTGCTTTTAGCGGAAAAAGGCGTTAAAATGATATTGAACTCCGATGCTCACCACCCTGAAAAAGTGGGAGAGGTGAATGTGGGTTTAAATATTGTGGAAAGGCTAAATATTCCACACGAACTTATTGTAAATTTAGATAAAAACTTTTTAGTTAAAAAGAGGAAATAATGAGCTTTTCAAGAGATGCAAAACTTCAAATGCTGTCACTTACTCCACCCACAGATTGTTGTGGGTTAGCTCTTTTATGCGGGCTGTTTCATGCATCTGGCGAAATAGAGATAACCTCGGGCAAAAGGCGTGCCTACATTTTAACGGACATTCAAGAGATATATGAGTTTATAAATAAAATCTTTCATAATCTATACGGCGACTTTATGGAACTTGACATAGAGGATGACTACAAGATAAACAAAACTGTTTATTATAGAATATCTCTCCCAGAGGATAGTACGGATAAAATTTTAAAAGATTTAGGCTTTATAGACGCCGAGGGTACTTTAAACTTAAGCGGGGAGATAGATGAATATCTAATTAAAAGCGAGTGCTGTAAAAAGAGCTTTGTTCAAGGGGCGTTTTTGGGCTCTGCCACCTCTAGCATTCGCTTAAGCGAGGAGGCCTCTAAAAAGACGAACACGGGCTATCATATAGAGTTTACATCTCATAGTCACAATTTTTTACAGGGACTCAGTGAAATTTTGGCAGAATTTAATATATTTCCTAAACTTGTGCAAAGGAAAAATTTGTTTGTGCTATATTTAAAGGAGGCAAGCCAGGTTTCCGACCTTCTTGCACTTGTTGGAGCGTATAACTCAGTTTTAGAACTTCAAAACGAGCTTGCAGTTCGTGAGCTTAGAAACAAGGTAAATAGACAAACAAACTGCTTAAACGCAAACATCTCTAAAACAGTAGAGGCTAGTTTAAAACAACTAGATGCAATAAACACAATTGAAAACACAATAGGGCTAGATTCTCTTCCGTCCGACCTTCAAGAGGTTGCACTTTTAAGGCTTGCCAACACGGAAGAGAGTTTAGATGAACTTTTAAAATTATCTAAAATAAAACTTACTAAAAGCGGGCTAAACCATAGGTTTAGAAAGCTTATAAAAATAGCAAATGAATTGGAGGAATAATGGAGGAAAAATTTGTACATCTTCATGTGCATACAGAGTTTAGTTTGTTAGACGGCGCGGCAAAGATAAAACAGCTTGTGGCGCTCTCTGCCGAGCGTGGCAATAAGGCTGTAGCAATCACAGACCACGGCAATATGTATGGCACACTTCAATTCTATACAGAGTGTCTATCCCACGGCATAAAGCCCATCATTGGCTCTGAATTTTATGTCTGCGAGGACCATAAACAGCGTGGCGGAAAGCCAGTTTTAAACCATTTAATACTTCTTGCAAAAAACAACGAGGGCTATAAAAATCTTTTAAAATTAAGCTCAATTTCCTTTGTAGATGGCTTTTACTATAAGCCAAGAATAGATTATAACCTCCTTGAACAGTATCACGAGGGAATAATCTGTTTGAGCGCATGCCTTGCGGGCAGTATACCTCAAATGATACTCCAAAATAGGCTAGAAGATGCAGAAAAACTTGCCCTTAGATTAAAGGGGTTGTTTGGCGATGATTTCTATCTTGAGATACAAAACCATGGCATAGAGGAACAAAAAATTGTAATGGTAGAACTTGCCAAGATGAGTAAAAAGCTGGGCATAAAGCTTGTTGCCACCAACGATGTGCACTATATAAACAAGGAAGATGCAGAGATGCAAGATGTTTTAATGTGCGTTCAAATGGGTAAGCAAATAGATGACCCAGATAGATTAAAGTTTCAAACTCAAGAGTTCTACTTAAAGACCTATGAGGAAATGGCACTTGCTTTTCAGGGCTATGAAGAGGCACTTGAAACCACGGTTGAAATTGCAGATAAATGTGATGTTGTTATCAAAAGTAAACTTCATGGCGAGCTTGGACTTGAGGAAAAATATGTGCTTCCAGCCTCTAAAAACTATATTCCTCAGTACCAGCCAGAAAATGGCATGACCTGCTTTGAATTCTTAAAGGATATGACATATAAAGGGCTGTATAAAAAATATAAAAATGTCACACCAGAGATACTTGAGAGAGCGGAAAGCGAGCTTACTATCATCCACGACTTAGGCTTTGTGGAATATTTCCTTGTTGTGTGGGACTACATAAACTATGCGCGAAATCATGATATTCCAGTAGGTCCAGGCAGAGGCTCGGGAGCGGGCAGTATTGTTGCGTATGCAATTAGCATTACGCTTATAGACCCATTAAAGTACGACCTAATTTTTGAAAGGTTCATTCACAAAGAGCGTGTTTCTATGCCCGACTTTGATGTGGACTTCGATTATGATAGGCGTGGAGAAGTTATAGAGTATGTTAGAAGAAGATATACAAACTCCAATGTGGCGTTAATTGTAACCTTTGGTACAATGGCAGCAAAAAACGCACTCCGCGATGTTGCCAGAGTGCTTAGAATGCCATATTCCGAAGTGGATAAAATTTCTAAGGAAATTCCAGATAAACTTCCAGAGGGAATAAAAAAGCCTCCAGTTTTAAAATATTACTTTGGTGTTACAGGAAAACCAGAGAACGATAAATATATAGTTCCAGCCTTAAAAAAGATGTACGATGAGGACCAGTTTTTAAGGCGTATTGTGGATATGGCTGTAAAACTTGAGGGGTTTCCAAGAAACACCTCAACTCACGCAGCGGGCGTGCTTATTGCTCCTGATAGAGTGGATAACTTTGTGCCTCTATCTAGAAATGGCGAGGATATCACAACGCAGTATAACATGATAGAGCTTGAACAGCTTGGGCTTTTAAAGATGGACTTTTTAGGTCTTAGAACGCTTACAGATATAGATAAGGCTATAAAATATGTTGAAAAGATTCACGGCGTAAAGATAGATTTCTATGATATGGAATACGATGATCCAAAGGTATACGAGCTTATAAGTTCTGGAGATACAGATGCCATATTCCAATTAGAAAGTGTAGGCATGAAAAAGTTCATGAAAGAACTAAAACCAGACTGCTTAGAAGATATCATAGCTGGTGTTTCCTTATACCGTCCTGGACCTATGGATTCCATTCCAAGGTATGTTAAAAACAAACAAAACCCAGATAAAATCGTATACGCTCACCCTTGCTTAGAGCCAATATTAAATGTGACCTATGGCTGTATTGTCTACCAGGAGCAGGTTATGAAGGTGCTTCAAGTAATGGGTGGATACACCATGGGACAAGCTGACAATGTGCGTAGAATTATGGGCAAGAAGAAAGTTGAGAAGATGGCGTATGAGAGAGAAAAATTCATAAATGGATGGAAAGACCCAAGTGGCAAAAGCGACATTCCAGGTGCTGTAGCACTTGGCGTTCCAAGAGAGGTGGCAGAGCAAGTCTTTTCTGAAATGGAGAGCTTTGCTAGTTACGCGTTCAATAAATCTCACGCGGCGGCGTATGCCCATCTTTCCTATCAAACAGCGTACCTTAGGTGCTACTATGAAATAGAGTTTTTAACTGCCGTTTTAAACAACAGAATAACAAACGCAGATGAAATTAAAAAGTATGTAACCTACACAAGAAAACAAGGCCACGAGGTGTATCCACCAGATATAAATAAGAGCGAAACTTACTTTAGTGTAGAAAACGGGAATTTAAGGTTTGGGCTTGGAGCTTTAAAAAATGTGGGCGTTCAACTTATGGAAGATGTAATAGCAGAGAGAACAAACAACGGACCTTTCAAGAGCTTTGATGATTTCATAAACAGGGTTAGCCCACAGGCACTAAACAAGCGTTGTATAGAAGCGCTAATTTTAAGTGGAGCATTTGATACCTTTGGTAAGAGCCGTTCTCAGCTTATGGCAGTTTATGAAATTGCCGTAGATAAGGTAAGTAAGGATAGGAAATCTAAAGCCAAAGGACAGTTCTCGCTCTTTGACAACATGGACATAAAAAGCCAAGATGAAACTCAATTTCCAGATATACGAGAATTCAACAGAGAAACAAAACTCAAATTTGAAAAGGACATTTTAGGTGTATATATTTCTGGTCATCCACTAGAGGAATATATGGACAAATACAAAGATTTTACTTTAACTTCAGATATGTTAGAGCCTGAAACCATAGAGGAAGAGGATGAAACTAAATATATCTATAGCCTAAAAGACGGCACTCCAGTAACCTGTGGTGGAATTTTAAGTAAGGTTAAAAAGCATATCACCAAGGCGGATAAAAAGGAAATGGCTATGATTACCTTAGAGGATATCTATGGTACAATAGAAGTTATGGCATTTCCAAAGGTATACACAAAATATAAAGATGTCTTAAAGGAAGACGACCTTTTTACAATCACGGGCAGAATTTCAATTCGAGATGGCGAAGCTCCTGTGGTAATGGCGGAGAGCTTTGTACGATGGTCGGCACCAGCGCTCAAGGAAGAACAAAAAAATCAAAAACTATGCTTAAAGTTTGATATGCAAAATAAGGCGCTCTACGATAAGGTGTATGACACACTTTTAAGCTATAAGGGAAACTCTGAGGTGTTTTCTAAGTGTACAACCACAGAGAAAAAATATAAGATGCCATTAAAGGTAAATGTGGTAAACCATTTGATAAACGAGCTTAACGGGCTTATTGGCGAAGAAAATGTTATAGTAGTAGGAGAGGAAAAATGAAAGTAGGTATTTTAGTTAGCGGTGGCGACGCTCCAGGCATGAACTATGTGGTGTATGAGGTGTTTAATAAGCTGTCAAAGCTGGGCTGTGAGCTTGTGGGCATAAAAAATGGCTTTAAGGGGCTTATGGAAAACACCTTAATGGAATTGGACGCTGAAGTTTTAGAGCAAAACAAGCTTTATGCAGGTTCTATTTTAAAGAGTTCGCGCGCGCCAGAGTTCAAAACTCAAAAGGGAGTAAAAAAGGGTTTAAACACAATTATAAAAAATAAACTTGATGTTGTAATAATTTTAGGTGGAGATGGCTCTTTAAGAGGGACTAAGGAGCTTGCCGAGCAGGGCGTTAAAACAATATTTATTCCATCTACAATAGATAACGACTTAACCTGTTCGGAATACTCTTTGGGCTACTACACAGCTGTGCATGCCTGCCAAAACTATATAGAAAAAGTAATGCGTACAATAGAGACCTTAAATAGAAGTTGTATATTTGAAGTTATGGGTAACGAGTCTGGGCAAATTGCCGAGGGCGTTAAAATAGCCTCTCAGCCCGATTATACAATAAGTGAATACGAGCCTTTAGATATATCAAAGCTTGCTAAAGATATAAAGAAGAATAAAAAAGAAAGCTTAGTTATAGTGCTTCAAGAAAAACTTGTAAACCTAGACGAACTAAGAAATGAACTTATTAAAAGAACAAAAAGGGAATTTAAAACTTGCGTAGTTGGCTATCTTCAACGCGGAGAAAACCCAACAAAAGAGGAAATAAAAAAGGCAAAAGCTTTTTCCGCTCTTGCCGTTGAGTGTATTAGAACACATAGCTTTAACAAGGTTATAGTATTTAATAAGGGAAAGTGCGAAACTCTTTCTATGAATGAAATTCTGTAAGGCGGAAACCATGTTTCTGCCTTTCTTTTTCTACAAGGTTGGCTATTAAATTTCTAACCTTGTGTGGCTTCTTTATTTTTCTTATAACAATAGTATCCGTGCTCTCATCGTTTACATAAAGCGTAATTGTTCCAACGCCAAACATTTTATCAAAAAGCGATTGATAAACAGAAATGTCAAAAATTCTAAAGAAGTTTACTTCATTATCTTCAGTAGCAAACAACCCAATAGATGAAAATAGCTTTAGCCATTTGCCTTCATTTTCTACTATATAATACCTAGTGAAAGAAAGTGGCATACCGCACCAGCGCTTTCTATCATGCCACAAAATTTTAGTACCCCCAAACTTACTTGCATCCATAAAAAATCTCCTAATTAGATATTACCATAATTAAAAAATATTGTAAAGGAATTTTTATGCCAAATATCACCATTTTCCTGTAAGTGGCATATATAAAATGCTAGGGAGATGATATGTTATTTAGTATTTTTAATTCAGAAAGAAATTTGTTTAGGTTAATTGGCTCTAAAACCCCTATGGCTATAGCTTATGTTAAGGGAGGGGAAAATTATGAAAAAATTAAGGGCAGTGTTAAATTTTACTCAATTCCAGAGGGTACTGTGGTTGTGAGCGAAATATTTAACTTGCCAGAAACAGAAACTAATTTTTTTGCTCAACATATTCATGAAAACGGAGCTTGCGAGGGAGATTTTTCTTCAGCGGGAGAGCACTATAACCCAGCTGGCGTAGAGCATCCATGTCATGCGGGCGACCTTCCACCATTACTTTCAAATCAAGGCTATGCATGGATGGCGCTTTTAGATAATAGGTTTAAATTAAATGATATAATAGGTAAAAGCTACATAATTCACGATTGCCCAGACGATTTCCATACTCAGCCCTCTGGTAATTCTGGAACAAGAATTGCTTGTGGGGTTATACAAAGACCTTAACTATTCCAGGCTGTTGAAAAAAGGCGCGATGCTGTGTTTCTGTCAAACAGGACCAGACAGTCATTTAGGAGACTAAACTCCTGTCTGGCCCTATTTGCCGAGCCTTGCCTCGCTTGTTTTTGAACAGCCTGATTTAATTTGTCTACAAAATAAAATATCCAAGCATAATGCTTGGATATTTTATTTTGCTAAATTACTTTCTACTAGCAAGCACGCCAGCAGTTCCGCCTACAACGCCAAACACTAAAATTAGTATTGCGCCAGCAGACATAGCATAGCTTGCAACATTTGTAATTTCACTTGATGGATTAGCTTTAGAAACTAAAACTATAAACATTATAAAAGCTAAAATTGAAAGTACAACTGTTGCTATGCTAGCAAGCATTCTCAAAAATCTTGGAAATCTAATTCCAATGAGTTTTAACAGCTCAAGCACTGCCATAACAAGAGCGCAAATAATTGCAATAAGTGCAATCACTTCAGTTGCCGTTGCAATAGAAGCTACTTCTTCGCTTAATGTTGCTACCATGTCGCCCAGAGTAAAGATTGTGTAACTTTCAACCACTCTTCCAAGAAGTGTAGATTCAATAGACGATACAAACATAGGTATAATCATAAGTACGCCTAGCGCTATGGCAATTAAAGAACATATTAGCTCAAAAGTGCTCATTTTAGATTTTTTCATAAATTTCCCCCTTTTAATGCTTTAATTTTAACTTAAAAGAAAAATATAGTCAAACAATTAGTTCAAATTATTTGTAATTAAAGAAAAAATTTTGTATTCTAAGAATAGGGGAAAATTATGATTAAATTTGGGACAAGCGGTTTCCGCGGAGTAATTGGAGATAATTTTACAAAGGAAAATACTTGCAAGCTCGCCTACGCTCTTGGCGCTTTAATAAAGAAAGAAAAAATAACTGAGCCAATTGTGGATATAGCCTTTGACAACAGGTTCATGGGTGAATTTTTTGCAAAATGGGCAGCAGAAGTGCTTGTAGCTTACGGCGTAAAAGTGAATTTTTACACGGAGAGTTTGCCTTCACCTGCTCTTGCATTTATGGCAAAAAAACACACGTTTGGCATTGTGCTTACGGCGAGCCACAATCCGTTTTACTACAACGGAATAAAGGTTTTTTCCGGTGGAAGAGAAGTGCCGGACGAATATTCTAGCAAAATTGAAAAGATAGCAAATTCTGTAAAATATAAAAACATTAAAAGCGTGCCTTATGAAAGCGGCGTTGAAAGCGGCAAAATTACAGAGCTTACACGCTTTGACGAATACATTAAAAGCATACTTTCCTTTGTAAATAAAAAGAGCATACAAGAATATAACCCTAAAATTTTATTCAATGTAATGCATGGTAACGCTACCACGGCAATTAAGGATATATGCAAAAGGTTGGGGCTAAAAAACTATGAAATTATGAAGGAAAACTTAGACCCATACTTTGAACACGGCTTGCCCGCACCATATCTTAAAAATTTAGGTGAACAGGCAAAGCGCGTGCAAAAGGAAAAGTTTGACATTGGTCTTGCCTTAGACGGCGACAGCGATAGAATTACTTGTATAGATAAAACTGGAGATATTTACGATTGCAACTACATTTTAACGCTTCTATATAACTATTTTATTGAAGCTAAGGGCTACGCTGGCGGCGTTGCTCACAACACGGCGTTTACAAACCTTTTAAGTTTAGTGTGCAAAGCGCATGATAAGCCGGAGTACATTTCAAAAGTTGGGTTTAAACACATAGCTGAAATATTTTTAAAATCCGATGCATTTGTTGGCGGCGAAACGAACGGCATTGCACTAAAAGACCACCTTTTAAGCAAAGACGGAGTACTTGCTTCCTTTTTACTAATAGACCTAATTAGCCACTACAAAAAGAGTTTTAAAGAGCTTTTAACAAAATTAGAAAAAAAGTATAATTTTAAAGGCAAGGTGCTTGAATTCGCCTACCCTATAAGCATTACAAAAAAAGCGGAAATAACGGATAAGGTATTTGTTAAAAAAGAGCTTCCCCTTTTAGATAAAAAGCTAATTTCGTCTAGCTATGCCGACGGCGCAAAGTACATTTTTGAAAACGGCTACTGGGGCATGATAAGGTTTAGCGGAAATGAAAACGTGGTTAGAATATTTGCTGAAATGGAAGAGGAAAAAGCTTGCCTTGAACAAATAGCAAAACTAGAAGATTTTATAGGCGTTAAGGTAAGGCAATAGGAGAAAATTTTGTGGAAGAACTTTTAGATATTTTAGACGAAAACGGAAATTTAATAGACGTAAAAACAAGAGCAGACGCGCACGCCAAAGGGCTTTGGCACAAAAGCGTACACGTTTGGGTTATAAACTCTAAAAACGAAATATTACTTCAAAAGCGTAGCAAAAATAAAAAATTCTTCCCGTCTTTTTGGGATTGCGCCTTTGCCGGTCATGTGGATAGCGGAGAAAGTTCCCTTCTTACCGCAGTGCGCGAAGGAAACGAAGAACTTGGGCTTAAAATAGATGAAAAAAAGCTAAAATTTCTTTTTACAAACAAGGAGAGCATTTCTCACGACGGAATTACAAACAACGAATTTGTGGATATCTATGTTTACGAAGCAGATGTAAATTTAGATAACCTTCTTTTACAGCAGGAAGAAGTTGAAGACGTAGCTTGGGTAAACTTGCCAGATTTTGAAAGTTTACTTAATAATAGTTCTAGCCTACTACATCACGACGTGAAAGAATACATAAAATTATTTGAATATTTACAAAGTAATTACGTTTTTATTTAAAAACGCTTGACTTTGATTATTTTAATTAAATGTTAATATTTTTATATTATTAAAGGAGGAAATATGACTAAAACAAAAA
>ERZ1090861.1386-NODE-1386-length-12437-cov-5.557664_pt1 | contig 12437 bp, 6 predicted proteins | sample MGYA00478482_ERZ1090861 | MGnify/ENA primary metagenome ERZ1090861 (study PRJEB33644, sample SAMEA5815744) | chicken gut metagenome | biome: Chicken; feature: Gastrointestinal Tract; material: Caecum | place: Ireland | collected 2019-01-01 | study: A study of the... | reverse complement strand
GCCGGCGATCTTCACGTTCAGGCGCATGCTGCCGACGAGCACCTCCGCCTCCCCTTTTTTGGCGCGGACGGAGAGCACCTCGCCGGCGGCGTTCATGGCGCGGACGAACACGCGGTCGCCCGCCCTGAGCGAAGCCGCGTCGACGGGCGCGGAAGTCGGCTTTTCTTCCTCCTCCGCCTCGGCGCTGAACGCGGTGTCGGCGAGCTTGTTTTTGAGCGTGCGCGCGCGGATGAGGTCGGCTTCGGACAGATCGCGCTGTTTGGCCACGGACTCGATCTCGGAGAGGAGCTCTTCGGCGCGGGCGGTGCGCTCGCGGATGATGCGGCGGCTTTCCACCCCCGCGGCGGCGAGAAATTTTTCGCGCTCTTTGCGGTAGCGGTCGCGCTCGGCCTGCGCCTCGGCCAGTTTCGCCTTCCACTCCGCCTCCAGCGCCTCGGCGCGGCGCTTGGTCTCTTCCGCCTCGACCCGGCTCTGCTCGGCCGCGCGCACGATGTTTTCGAACCGGCGTCCGCCTTCGGAGAGGTTGGCCACGGCGCTTTGCAGGATCTCTTCTTTCAGCCCCAGACGGCGGGAGATGGCGATGGCGTTGCTGCTGCCCGGCACGCCCGCTTTGAGACGGTAGAGCGGCTGCAGCGTATTCATATCGAACTCCATGCTCGCGTTTTCGATGCCCTCTTCGGAATAGGCGAATTCTTTGAGGGCGGAATAGTGCGTGGTGACGATGCCGCGGCAGCCGCGGCGCAGAAGATACGCGAGGATCGCCTTGGCCAGGGCCTGCCCCTCTTCGGGGTCGGTGCCCCCGCCCAGCTCGTCGATGAGCACGAGCGAACCTTCGTCGGCGCGCTCGGTGATGCCGATGACCGTTCGGATGTGCGAGGAAAAGGTGGAGAGGTTTTCTTCGATGGACTGCGCGTCGCCGATGTCGCAGAAGATGTCCGAAAAGACGGCGACCTCGCTGCCCTCGGCGGCGGGGATGTACAGCCCGCACGCCGCCATCAGGCAGAACAGCCCGCACATCTTCAGCGTGACCGTTTTGCCGCCCGTGTTCGGGCCGGAAACGAGCAGGATGCGGCAGCTTTTGCCGAGGGATACGGACACGGGTACCGCCGTTTTGGGGTCGAGCAGCGGATGGCGTCCCTTGACGATGTCGATGCCGCCGCGCGTGAGCCGGGGGCGCACGCAGCGGTTTTTGTACGAATATTCGGCCTTGGCGAAGGCGCAGTCGATCGCGCTGAGGCGCTCGACGTCCGCCGCGAGCGCGCCCGCCAGGGCGCCGACCCGGCGCGAAAGCTGCGCGAGGATGCGCTCGATCTCTTCCTTTTCGGCGGCGGCGAGTTCGCGCAGTTCGTTGTTCATTTCCAGAACGTGTTCGGGTTCGATGAAGAAGGTGGCGCCGCTGGCGGAGCGGTCGTGCACGAAGCCGCGCACCCGCGACTTGTATTCGGCGCGCACGGGCAGGACATAGCGGTTGTCACGCATGGTCACGACCGCTTCCTGCAGATACCTGGCGCCGTCACCCGACAGGTATTCGGACAGGCGCGCGCGGATGCGCTCGTTGAGGGAGCGCACGGTGCGGCGGATGCGCAGGAGTTCTTCGCTCGCGTCGTCGGCAAGCTCGTCTTCGGAGACGATCTTCCGGGCGATGTCGTTTTCCAGCGATTCGTCGAAATAGATGCCGTGCGCGAGCTCTTTGAGCTGGACGATCGAATCGTCGGCCAGGGCCGAAATCGAGCGGTAGGCGGCGCGCGCCGAGCGCAGGAGGCCGCCCACCCCGAGCAGCTCTTTGCAGGAGAGCGAAGCGCCCTTTGCGGCGCGCTCGAGCTCGTCGCCCGGTTCGGGGAAGTCCTCGACGCGCGAAACGCCGTAGCGGAAGAGCGCGAGGTCCGCCTCCGCCGTCCGGTCGAGCGCGGCGCGCACGGCCGCAAGGTCGGTGCCGGGCCGCTCCTGCGCCAGCGCGCGCCTGGTGCACGGCAGCACCGCAAAGCGCGCCGCCGCGGCGAGAATTTTATTGAGTTCCAGCTTTTCCAAAGTCAACGGATCCAACGCGGCCGCCTCCTCCAATTATGCAAGATCTGATTGTTTTGTTTTTTGTCCGCCGCGCCGCAGGCGGCGCAGAGCGGCCTGCGCGCCCCTGCCGGAAACGCGCGGCCGAGGGCGCGGCGCGGGCGCCGAAATCGGTGCGGCATGCTCAATGCACGCCGCTTTTCCAAGCGCCGGACGTGCGCCCGGGAAGGGCCGACGCCGCGGCGCCGCCGGCAAGAAGGGCCGCCTTCTCCGCGCCCGAAAGGGCGGAAAAATCGAACACGCGATCGCCCGCCGCGCCCGTCACGAGCACGTCGCAGTTGCACAGGATGAAGCGGCAGGCCGCAAGCTCGCGGCGCAGCAGCGGAAAGCGCCGCCCCGCCTCGTCGGTCAGCGTGTACCGCGCGCGGCGGTCGCAGGAAGAACAGGTCCTGCCGAAGGGACAGTGCCCCAGCTCCATGGCGCGCACGCGCCCGCCGGCAAAGACGAAAGCCCCCTCCGCCCGCAGCCGCCCGCACTCGGCGGCGGTGAGCTCCTTGGAAAGGACAAAGCGCTCCACGCCCTCTTCGCGCAACGCCGCGACGCTCGCGGCGTTGAAGAGGTTGAAGCCCGTGCCCGCAAACAGCGGCACGCCGCGTTCGCGGCAGTATTCGAGCGCGAACACGCCTTCGGCATAGACGCCGTCGAAACGAGACAGATACGGTTCGAGCACTCTGAGGTCCGCATCCAGCATAAATGCCGGGAAATAGAGTAGTTTATGCCACGCATAATACTCTGAAATTTGCAAAAACCGTTGAATTTCCTGCTCGTTTTTGCCGTCGATCGGCTGAAACACGGCGCAGTCGATCTTCGCGCCGCGATAGGCCTCCGACGAAAAATCGCTGTCGATCACGGCGATCCTGTCCCCGTTTTCGACCTGCGGACGGGGCGAAGAACCGCGCACGGCGGGCGGAAAAACTTCGCGCTCCGGCAGCGGCGCGCGCGGGCGGGAGAGCTGTTCGTACAGGCGCGCGTAGATGGCGCGGCGGAACGCGTTGAGCTGCGACTTGGCGGCGAAGCATTCCCCCGCCAGGCGCACCGAAGCGACGGTGACGGCAAAGGGGTATTCGTCCGTCTTCTGCAGGCAGGCGACGACGTCTCCCTCCCCGATCGGCCGGCCCGTGGCGGGCGGCAGGACAAAATCGGACGCGAAGGAAAGTTCCCCGAACGCGCCGCGCAGCGTGACGCGGAGCGGACGGCCCGGGGCGCCTTCCGCTTCCGCCGTGACCGGCACGCGGCGCTCGCGCGCGGAGACCCGTTCCGCCAGCGCGCCTTCCGACGTCAGGCAGACGATATCGCCGGGGCGCAGCTCCTCCGTTTTCGGCAGTGCGAACCCGTCCGCACCGGCGGGAAAGGACGCGCGCCAGACGGCGCCGCCCACCTCGCGCAAATGCTCCCCTTCCGCGCGCAGCAACTTGAACCCGTCGCCTTCGCGCGGGCGGTAAGAGGAACGAACATATGCGAATTTATCATTTTTCGGACAGCGCGCGACAGTGCCGACGCGCTCGCCGACGTGGCCCTGCACGTCCGTCGAGAGAAAGCCTGCATCCTGCCCGAAGGCCAGGCCGCGGGTGTAACCGCCGCGGTTGAAAGCGCGCTTCAGATCCGAAAAATCGCGCGAAAGGCGCGCGGAGCCTTCCCCGGCAAGCAGGTCTTTGTAATAGGCCGTCGCCGCGCCGACGTACGCCGCCGAGCGCATGCGGCCCTCGATCTTCAAGGAAGAGACGCCCGCCCCGAGCAGGCGGAACACGTCTTCCCCCACGCACAGGTCGGAGGGCGAGAGCGCGTAAGAAAAATCCCGCGCGTCGCGGTCGACGCGGTAGCGCTTGCGGCAGGGCTGTTTGCACAGGCCGCGGTTCCCGGAATTGCCGCCGACGAGCGAAGAGAGATAGCACTGCCCCGAAAAACAGGTGCACAGCGCGCCCTGCACGAAGACTTCCGTTTCGACCTCCCGCGCGATGGCGGCGATGTCTGCCAGGGGCGTTTCCCGCGCGAGGATGACGCGCGAAAAGCCGAAGCGCTTTGCCAGGCGCGCGCCGTACACGTTGCACACGCCCGCCTGGGTGGAAAGGTGCAGTTCCATTTCGGGATAGGCGCGCTTGAGGAGCTTGCCCAAAAACACGTCCTGCAGAATGAGTGCGTCGGCGCCCGCGTTCCATGCCCCGCGCGCGCAGGCGAAAAAGGCCGCAAGCTCGCCGTCTTTGACGAGCGTGTTGAGGGCGACGTACACCTTTGCGCCGAGCACGTGCGCCCGCGCGGTGTACTCATGCAGGTTTTCCAGCGAAAAATTAACGGCGCCCCGGCGCGCGGAAAAATCGCGCAGGCCCAGGTACACCGCATCCGCGCCCGCCCGCAGCGCGGCGGAAAAAGATTCCGCGTCGCCCGCAGGGGCCAAAAGCTCACACACGGCAGAGACCTCGTTTTGCCACATTGCGCGCAAATGCGCGCGATGGTATTGTACCACGTTTTGCGCCGTTTGAAAAGGATTTTGCCGAGGTGCGCCGCCAAAGAAGAAAAACTCTTCCCCGCCCGACCCGAAAACCCGTCCGCCGCGGCAACAGATCCGGGCCAGCCGCCCCTCGCCGCCCGCGAACGACTGCTGACGGCTGCGACGGCCTTCTGTACAGTTTGACAGTTTTTGCCAAAAGGGCGAAAATGTTTTCATTTCTACCCCTCCCCCGTCATAATTTAACAAACAGACGGATATTTGTGTTTCCATTGACTTCCGACCCGGGAAGGTGTATAATTTCAGCGATGCCCAGACAAGGGGATCGGAAAAGGAGGCCGGAATGTTAGAGATACGGCACCTGAGCAAGGTGTACAGGACCAAAGGCGGGGCGGACGTGCACGCGCTGGACGACGTTTCGCTGCGGTTCGAAGAGACGGGCATGGTGTTCCTGCTCGGCAAATCGGGCAGCGGCAAATCGACCCTGCTCAACCTGTGCGGCGGGCTGGATACGCCCGACGAGGGCGAGATCGTCATCAAGGGCCGCAGCAGCAAGGACTTCACCCAGGCAGACTTCGACAGTTACCGCAACACCTTCGTCGGGTTCGTGTTCCAGGAATACAACATCCTCGACGAATTTTCGGTGGAAGAGAACATCGCGCTCGCCCTCGAACTGCAGGGCAAGGGGCGCGACAAGGCCCGCGTGCGTGAGATCCTGGAACAGGTGGAACTTGCCGAATTTGCGCGGCGGAAGCCGAACACGCTTTCGGGCGGGCAGAAGCAGCGCGTGGCGATCGCCCGGGCGCTGGTGAAAAACCCGGAGATCATCATGGCGGACGAGCCGACGGGCGCGCTCGACTCGAACACCGGCAAACAGGTGTTCGACACGCTGAAAAAGCTGTCGGAAAGCAAGCTGGTGCTGGTGGTCTCGCACGACCGCGAATTTGCGGAGATCTACGGCGACCGCATCGTCGAACTCAAGGACGGCAAAGTCATCTCTGACGTGGTCAAGACGAGGATCGCCGCGACCCCTTCGGGCGACAACCTCGCCTTCATCGGGACGGATACGATCACGATCAAAAACGGCGCGGCGATCACCGACGCGGACATGGCGCAGATCCGCGCTTTCCTCGCTTCGTCGGGCGGGAACGTGCTCATTTCCAACGGAAAGAAAGAGATCTCCGATTTCAAAAAGGCGGCCCGCATCGACGAGGACGGCGCGCGCGAATCCTTCCGCGACACCTCTGACGCGGACATCGCCGCGCGCGACTACGCGCCGGAAGACGCGAAGCTCATCCGCTCGAAGCTGCCCGCCCGCCACGCCATCCGCATCGGCGCGAGCAGCATGAAGGTCAAGCCCTTCCGCCTGTTCTTTACGGTGCTGCTCTCCTTCATCGCTTTTACTCTCTTCGGGCTCTTTTCCACGCTGACCTTCTACAACGAAAAGGACGTGATGTACGAGACCTACCTCGATTCTGGGTACAGCACCGTCAACGTGGCCAAACGGTACCACTACGAAAATGTGAACTACGTCGACGGCGTCGAGGAAGACCGCTGGGAGCCTTACCGCCCCGGCGTGACCCGCTTCACGCCCGACGAACTCGCCGCCTGGCGCGAAGACTACGGCGACGCCCTCGGCCTGTTCTCTTACGTCGGGAACGAATATTCTTCGCAGAGCTTCCGCATCGACAACGCAGGCCAGCTCTCTTCGAGTTATTATTCCACCACCCTGCGCGCGTTCGGCGCGGTGGATCCCGCGTCTTCGTACTGGCAGGGCAAACTGCTGACCGACACCGACCTTTCCGCGCTGGGCGAGGACGACGTGGTGATCTCTTCGTACATGTTCGACAGCCTCAAAGAGGCGGGGCTGGAAGACGCAGACGGCAACCGCGTGACCCTCGAAACCGCCAACGACATCGTCGGGAAAACGCTCATCATCCCGAGCGACCGGAGTTCGAGCGTGCCGCTGACCGTGCGCGGGGTGTTTGAAGAGGCCCTGCCCGCCGAACTGGACAAACTGAAAGAGCAGACCTCCGCACAGGCCGACACGGAAGCCCTGACCGAACGCCTGCAGCAGGAACTGACGTACGGATTGTACTGCGTGGCGCTCGTTTCGGACGCGTTCTACGGCGCCCACGAAAGCGAATTTTACATAGAACCAAACGACGAATACGTCGACTACGGCTTTGTCAGCCTGCAGGAATCCGTCTGGACGTATTATACCGATACCGATCCGGACGGCGGGCTGGTGGTCAAAGGTGAATTCAACAGCTGGGACGTTGCGCCCTACTCCGATTCCATGCGCAACCGCCCGGAGGAAGTGTACTTTTTCGACGGTCCCAAAACCGCCCTCGCCCCCGGGGAGATCCTCGTGCCGTTCGGATTGCTGAGCGATGTTTTGTGGTATATCCGGAACTACGAGGAGGCCGTCTTTTCTTCCGACGAACATACGGCAGAGGAAGAAGAGGCTTTCCGGCAGCACCTCGACTCCATCCAGGTCGCTATGGATCTGCTGAACTACGGCCGCTATCAAAATTCTGACGAGAAGTACGTTTCCGCCTCGGACGAAGAGATCGCGGACGCGCTCGACCTCGCGACGGGGCTGTTTGAAAAGTATGACGGCTTTGTCGACGAAGAATACGGCTACGGCAGCCTGGGCCTTCCTTCCGAGATCTCGCTGCGGCTGGAAAGCAGCGCCCCGGAAAACACCTACGACACGTACACCCTGGCCGGTTTTTACTACGGCAAGATGGGAGAGCAAAACGGAGGCCCCTTCCTTTCGCAGGAGGACTTCGACGCCCTCGTTCAATACGCCGGGTATCCCGAAGAAATCGAACGAGGATACAGCGAAACCGTCGAAGAGACCAGATACGTCGAACCGGAGCAGGCGCGCTACAACGAGATCGTCTTCCCTTACCCCTCCAACGCGGCCCTGCGCACGCTGATCGACGGCTCGGAGATCCGGGCCGAAGACGACTCGTTCTACGCCATGATCTCTCCCATTGCCGACCAGCTGTTCGCCGTCAACAGCACCATCCAGACGCTTGAACAGGTGTTTTTGTGGGTGGGCGTGGTGATGGCCGTGTTTTCGATGCTGCTGCTGTTCAACTTTATTTCGGTGTCCATCACCAATAAAAAGAAGGAGATCGGCATCCTGCGCGCCGTCGGCGCGCGCAGCGCGGACGTGTTCAAGATCTTTTTCTCGGAATCGGCGATCATCTCCGCCATCTGCTTCGTGCTCGCCATGGTCGCCTCGTTCGTCGTGTGCGGCATCCTCAACAACAGCCTGGGAGGCACGCTCGGCGCGTCGATCTTCGTGTTCGGGCCGCTGTCGTGGCTGGTGATGCTGGGCATCGCCGTCGTCACCTCGGTCATCGCGACCTTCCTGCCCGTGTACGGCATCGCCAAAAAACGGCCCGTGGAGAGCATCCGCGCGCTCTGAGTTCTGCTCCCTCCGGCGGGGGGGGGCTCAACCCCCCGCCGCGCTTGCAGCCCCCCCCAAAAAAAAACCAATGCTTGGGCCCCGCGGCCCCGGGGCTAATGGGGGGGGCCCCCGCCGGCCCCCCCGCTCCTCTCTTTTTCTTTCTGCCTGCCGTGCGCGCTCCGCCGGCAAAGCGCTGCGGATCGGAACGCACGGTGCTTCGTTCCGGCGCCTTTTTGTTACATCGCGGGGCCGGTCGCCGAAGGGGTGTAAACGCGGGCGGCCAGCTCCTGGTTGAGCATGTACAGCCCCTTGGCGTCGCCGCCGAACAGCTCGAACTTTTTCACGAGTTCGTCGGCCGTCTTTTCCTCTTCGCCCTGCTCCTTCACGAACCAGTCCAGAAACTGCATGGTCTTGTAGTCCTTCTCTTCGAAGGCGGCGGCATAGATCGCCGAGATGAGCGACGTGACGTAGCGCTCGTGTTTCAAGCCCTCGGCAAGCGCGTCGCCGTGGCCCTTGTAGGCCAGCTTGGGCGAGGCGATCGCCCCCAGCGAAACGCGGCAGCCGTTGTCGAGCAGGTAGCGGCGCATCATCAGCGCGTGGTCGCGCTCTTCCTGTGCCTGCACCTCGTACCAATGCGCAAAGCCGTCCAACCCGGCTTCGGCATAATAATCGGCAAAATCGAGGTAGAGATAGGCGGAATACAGTTCTTTGTTGACCTGGTCGTTGATCAGGCCCGCAACTTTTTCAGACAGCATACAAAACACCTCCCTGTTTGTCCATTCCAGTATAGCCCAACCGGCGGCAAAACACAACCGAAACGGGCGGGCGCGCCGCAAAAAAAGGGAGCGTTTTTTCGCTCCCTTTTTTTGCTTACAATACTTTGGACAAAAACTCGCGCAGCCGTTCGTTTTTCGGGTCGCCGAAGATCTGTTCGGGCGGGCCTTCTTCGCAGATCTTGCCGCCGTCCATGAACATGACGCGCGTCGCCACCTCTCGCGCGAAGCCCATCTCGTGCGTGACGATGACCATCGTCATGCCGTCGTCCGCCAGCTTTTTGATCAGTTCGAGCACCTCGCCGACCATTTCGGGGTCGAGTGCACTGGTCGGCTCGTCGAAGAGCATGACTTCCGGCTTCATCGCCAGCGCCCGCACGATGGCGATGCGCTGGCGCTGCCCGCCCGACAGCGTGGACGGGTACGCGCTCGCCTTGTCGGCCAGGCCGATGAGTTCGAGCAGTTCAAAGGCGTGGTCTTTGGCCTCTTTTTCGAGCTGCGCCAGGCTCGGCCCCGTTTCGATCTGCCGGTCTCTGTCTTTTCCGAAAAACTGCCGTATTTTCAGGCGGCGGGCCGCCGCCCTGCGCTTTTTTAAGCGGGCTTTGCCGATCTTGACGGGGGCGAACATGATATTTTCCAGCACGGTGAGATTGTTGAACAGATTGAAATGCTGGAAGACCATGCCCATCTTCTGACGGCATTCGTTGATCTTTTTCGTCGTGACGATGTCTTCCCCGTGCAGGAGAACGGCGCCGGCCGTTGGCTCTTCGAGCCGGTTCAGACAGCGCAGAAAGGTACTTTTGCCGCTGCCCGAAGGGCCGATGACGGCGATTTTTTCTCCGCGATATATCGTGGTATCGATGCCGCGCAGCACCTCGTTTTTGCCGAAGTGCTTCGTCAGCCCCGATACTTCCAACAAAACTTCACGATCCTGTCCGTTCATGCCGATTTTCTCCGCAACTGCTCTTTCTGATAATTTGCTTCGATGGCCTTCATGCGTTTTTCCATCCGGACGCGGCACTTTTCCGCCTTCTTCTCGTCGATATGCTGTTCGCTCTGCTTCATCTTGCGTTCAATGGCGCGCACCGCAAAGATCAGCAGATAGACGACGGCCAGATAAAAAATCGCGGCGACCACCATCGGGGCGAGGTAGGTAGCCATCTCATTCCCCGCGCCGATGATCTTGGCGGCGTTGGTCAGATCGACGATGCCGACCATGCTGACGATCGACGTTTCTTTCAACAGCGCGATCAGTTCGTTGCCGATGGCGGGGATCACGTTTTTGATGGCCTGCGGGATGACGATGGAAAACATGCTTTGCGCTTCGCTCAGGCCGAGAGAACGCGCCGCCTCCGTCTGCCCGAGGTCGACCGACTGAATGCCGGCTCGCAGGCTTTCCGCCACGTATGCGCCCGAATTGATGCCGAACGTCAAAATGGCCGTCAGCTCCAGAGGGAAGCCGCGGATGGCCAGAATGGCGAACGCCATGATGAACAGCTGCAGCGCGACCGGGGTACCGCGGATGACGGAAACATAGAGATTGCAGATGAATTCCGGAATGCGGAGCAGAACGCTGCGCCGGTTTCTCTGCGCGGCGATCTTCACGACCGAGACGAGCGTGCCGAGCACCAGCCCGAGGACGGACGCCCCCACCGCGATGATCAGCGTCGTTTTGAATCCTTCCAAAAAGAGAAGAATGTATTCTTTGGTAGAAATCGCCTGCCAGATCTGCTGAAAAAACATTCTGATTTCCTCATAAACGGGCCGGGGCAGGGCCTTCGCCCTGCCCCAGCCTTGTCTTGTTCTTCGTTCCGAACGCCCTTATTCCAACCCGAGATGCTTGGAAACGAGGGCATTGATCTCGCCGTTTGCGAGCATTTCGGTGAGCACTTCGTTGATCGCGTTCAGCAGCTCCGTGTTGCCGGGCGTGACGCAGATCGCATACTGTTCTTCGGTCGCGGTGTTTTCATCGTAATACAGCGCCGCGCAGCGAAGCTGACGGTTCTTCGTGTTCTGCACAAGGTACTGCGCGGGCAGTTCGTCGACCACCACGCAGTCGAGCGCGTCCGATCCGTCCATCGCCGTGACGGCGAGCTGCGCGCTGTCGTACGTTTTGCATTCGGCGCCGCTGCCGTAGAGCACGCCGTCGTATCCCTCGTCTTTATTGATCTCGCCGCTGACGTAAAGGTTGCCCGTCGTGTCGAGCTGCACGCCGATCTTTTTGCCCCGAAGGTCTTCCCACAGGACGATATCGGTCGTGCCGTCCGCCGCCTTTTGGGTCACGAAATCGGGGTTTGCCTCGTCCCAGATCACGTACTGCACGGACGTGTAATACGGGATGGAGAAATCGACCAGCTCTTCCCGGGCGGGCGTGATGGTGATGCCGGCCGCGCCCGCGTCCGCCGTGCGGCCCTGGCGGACCGTGTCGATGATGATGGCAAAGTCGCCGTCGCGGAATTCTACCTTTTTGCCCATCTTTTCGCCGACTTTGTTCATGATGTCCACGTCGACGCCGACGATCTCCGTTCCGTCATAATACTCGAACGGCGCAAAGTATGCGTTGGTCTGCACGATGATCGTATCGTTTGCGCAAGCCACGGCCGCCGTGCCGACGCAAAACAGCGAAGCCAGCGCCAGCAAAAGCCCTAATACCTTCTTCATAAAACGCTCCTTCCTCTACAGAAATTTGTTTCTGCCTGTGAAACATATGGATTGATTATATACCTTCACGCCCGCTTTGTCAACAAATTCCGCCGCCCACGGGGCAAATCCTCTCCGCATTATACACAAAAACCCGCCGCGGAACGCATAGTTATACCGTTCATGCACCCGAACGATTTTTTTTATGCAAAAAAAGGAGCCTCCCGCGGAAGCCCCTGTTCTGCTGCTCGAAAACCGCGCGTGGCTCAGCCCTCGACGCGGATGACGCTGTCGACGCTTTCGACGCCGTCGAGCGCGGCGATCTTTTCGACGGCGCTACGCACCGAAAGCTCGGTCGTTTCGTGCGTGATGAGGATGACGGGAACGCTTTCGGCGTCCTCCCCTTTCTGCACGAGTTCGGCGATGCTGATGCTGTATTTGCCGAGGATGCCCGCCACCTTGGCCAGCACGCCGGCGCGGTCTTTGGCGGTAAAGCGGATGTAATAGCGGCTGCGGAAATCGGTGACGAACTTCACCCCCGCTTCCGCCTTTTCGGTGTTTATGAAGCTGGCGTACTTTGCCTCGCCGTGGGTGGCGGCATAGATGACGGCGGACACGATGGCGCTGCCCGGGGGGAGCGCGCCCGCGCCGCGGCCGTACAGCATGATGTCGCCCACGCTGTCGCCCTGCAGGTAGACGGCGTTGAAGCTGTCGTTCACGGCGGCGAGAGGATGGTCTTTGCGCACAAAGGCGGGATGCACGCGCGCCTCGATGGAGCGGTTGCCGTCGAACTTGCCGATGGCCAGCAGTTTGAGCACGTAGCCGAGCTCGTCGCCGTAGGCGATGTCCTGCCCCGAGATCTGCGCGATGCCCTCGCGGTACACCTTTTCGAGCGGGACTTTGGTATGGAAGGCGAGGCTGGCCAGGATGGACAGCTTATACGCCGCGTCGTAGCCGTCGACGTCGGCGGAGGGGTTGGCTTCGGCATAGCCAAGCGCCTGCGCGTCCTTGAGCACTTCCTGGTAGCCGGAGCCTTCGCGCGTCATGCGGGTGAGGATGTAGTTGGTCGTGCCGTTGATGATGCCCGTCAGCG
>ERZ1090861.1385-NODE-1385-length-12441-cov-7.300016_pt1 | contig 12441 bp, 6 predicted proteins | sample MGYA00478482_ERZ1090861 | MGnify/ENA primary metagenome ERZ1090861 (study PRJEB33644, sample SAMEA5815744) | chicken gut metagenome | biome: Chicken; feature: Gastrointestinal Tract; material: Caecum | place: Ireland | collected 2019-01-01 | study: A study of the... | reverse complement strand
CTACACGAGCCTTATCGTCGGCAGCGTCAGATGTGTATAAGAGACAGGAATTGCTGGGCACGCTGGAAACAAGCGCGGGGGATTCCGCGGAGAAAGCGGAATACGAAGGCCAGACGGTGGTGCAGGTGAATCTGGCGGCGAAAGAGACCGGTTCGCAGGAGCTGTCGTTCGGTTCGGCCGTTTACAGCCTGATCGGTTCGGAAACGGAGCGCGTGACGCTCAGATTCTACAGCGATACGGCTTGCAAAGTCACGCTGTATATCGAAGGCAGAACCAATCTGTCCCTGCCGGTGCTGACGGCCGACGTCGCGGCGGGATATAACGAACTCACGCTGGCGGCAACCGGGCTCAACTGGTCGTCCATCGGCCAGCTGAAAGCGATGTACATTCAGTTCGGCGAAAGCGGGGACAACACCGCGCGGGTGATCCGGCTGGTCGAGATTGAGATTATGTAAGGAGGAGAAAGAGATGAAAAAGATAGCATCTTTTGCGTTGCTCGCGGCGTTGTTGCTTTCCGGCACGGCGGGGTTTGCCGCCTGCGGCGAAAGAACTCCGTCCGACAGTTCGGATTCGGTATCTCAGCCCGATATTGCGCCCAACAGCGTGCTGCTGTATGACTTTGAGGAATATGTGACGGATGTGGAACCGCTGATTCTGCTCAATTATTTCGGAAAAGTGACGCTGAACGAAGACAAACAATATGTCCGCAACGGTTCCGGCTCCCTGCGCATTCTGCCCGAGGGCTGTCCGTCGGAAAATTCTTCGCTTTTGCCGACGCTGAAATTCCCGATGAGCCTCGAACGGGCCGATCTCCCGGAAGGGGATATTTCCCAGCTCACCCGGATCAGCGCGGAGGTCTACAACGCGCAGTCCGAACCCGTCACCATGTACACCCAGCTCCAGTTCTTCGGCGGCGACACGGCGAATACGGAAAAGCACGAGCTGGCGCCCGGCTGGAACACCGTGCTCGTCAGCGTGGACGCGCAGGTGCTCGGGCTCTCGTACGACATTACGAACTGCAAAGGTCTGCTCTTCTCCTTCGAGCTGAGCGAACAGGCCCCCACGCTGTATGTGGACGACATCATTCTCTACAAGACCCAGACGCCGTACACGCCCATGGAAATCACGGTGGATCCTTATGAGATCTGTTCCTTCGACAAACTGTATCAGCAGTATGTCGTGGTGCCGAACGCCAATTTCGCCAACTGCACGCCGGAATTGTCCATCAACACCGATCTCAATTATGCGCTGAAAGGACTTTCCCTCAAAGTGCAGATGAAAGGCAACGACGGCACCTTCCAGGTGGGCGATTCCTCCAACTATTCCTATACGGGATTCTCTCTGTCGGAGGGCTTCATGGAAAAGGTGAACATGGACCAGTATGACGAGTCGATGAACCTCTCTTTCTGGGTGTACAACACCGGCAGTTCCCAGCAGCGCCTGTTCATTCATTTCTACAATGCGGAAGGGGAGCGCTATGCCTCGGTGACGAACATCTACGCGCCGGCCGGCGTATGGTACAACGCCGTGATTCCGCTGTCCCAGCTCACTTCCGGCACGTCCAGCACGAGTTACCGGAATGCAGGGGAAATCTACATCAACTGGGAGATCAACACCCTCAACGAGGACCGGGTGCTGTACTTTGACGAATTTGCCGTGACGGGAGATACGGAAGCGGAGGCCTGAACTTATGAAAATCGACGTTTCTTTCTGGAATTACACCAGGCAGAACGCGTGCCGCACCTCTCCCCGGGAGATTGTGAAAGAATGGAAGGAATTGGGCATCACCACGGGGTTTTCCTTCCGTTACGACCCGGAGGAGGACAGCAGGGATGAGATGATCGCACTCATCGGGGAGTGTGAAAAAAACGGACTCGACCTGATCGTATACGATCTGCGCGTGTATTCCCCGCCCGATAATTTTGACGAACGGGAATACGCCGCGCGGGTGCGGGCGGCGGTGGAGGATTTCGGCGGCTTCCCCGCGGTGACCGGCTTTTACCTCGGCGACGAGCCGAGAAAAGCGCAGTTTCCGAATTATCGCCGGGCGATTGAAATTTTCCGTTCGCTGACCGATAAACTTCCGTTTATGAATTTCAGCTGGTGCGACGCCCATCTGAAAGATTTTCCGGGCCGGGAGGAATACGCCGCGTATCTTGCGGGATTTGTCCGGGAAACGGGCCTGAAACTCGTTTCCAACGACCGGTATTCCTGCCTGCATGCCCGCGATTACGAGCCGGGGTTCCGGGAGACGGGCATCGACAAATATTTTGCCGATCTCAATTTGTTCCGCGGCGTCGCAACGGCCTGCGGCACGAAGTACTGGACCTCTCTCTGTTCGGTGGGGCACTGGATGTACCGCGCCCCCGGCGAAGCGGACATCCGCTGGCAGATTCACACCGCGCTGGCGCACGGCGCCGAGGGGATTCAGTGGTTTTTCCTCTACCAGCACCGCTTTGCGGACGATTATTGCAGCTATCCCGTCGATATTTACGGCAACCGGAACGCCGTGTTCGGGTTTATCTCGCACTATTGCCGCGCGCTCAACGATTACACGGCAAAATTGCTCGGCGATTTTTCCTTCCGCAGAGTCTGGCATACGGGCAAGAGTTACGGAAAGACCCCTCTTTTGCGGCGCGGGGACGCCGACGTGTTCATTTACAGCGATCACGGCCAGAACGGCATTCTGTCCGAGTTCGGCAAAGGCGACGAACGGAAATACCTCGTCGTCAACAACGATCAGGAATACCCGGAAGTCTATTTTATAGAGGATAAGGACGGAAAGAAATATCACGTCTGGTTGCCGGCGGGCGGCGCGCATGTGGTGGATCCGCAACGGATGATTTGAGAACTGCGAAAAAACGCCGGAAACCCGGCCGGCACCGGAAACCGCGAAAGGCAGGACGAAACGGGATAAGGCGGGGAAACGCAGATAAGGCGGATTCAGGATAAGAAAAAGCAAGACGAGATAAAGCAGGATAAAGCAAAGATAGAAGGACAAAGTAAGACAAAAAAATAATGAAAAGGAGAGAAGCAATGGCAAAGAAATTCTTCGGATGGCTGGCGACGGTTTTGTTCGCGGTTACCTGCCTGCTGATGGCGGCGTGTACGGGCGAAGTAAAACCGGGTGGCGATGACGGCGAGCTGGTTCTCACCGGCTTTGACGTGCCTGCAGAGACGGAAGTTTCCTATGGTTCGATCTATACGATTCCCGTCTATGTCGTCAAAGATCAGAACGGCAAGCTGTACACGGTGGAGTATGTCGTCACGAACGGAGACGACACCATTTCCGTCGTCGGCGGACAGATCAGAATTGACCGGAGCACCGATTATCTGATCACGTTTACGGTCATCATCGGCGAGGGGGAAAATCAGCAGAAGAAAACCACGCTCAAAGTCATGGACGCCGACAAGCCCAAGGTATCCATGGAAGGCATGAAAAAGAGCTATGTGGTCGGGGAGACGATCGCTTTTCCGGAAATCGAAGTGACGGACAATCTCGACACCGGGCTGACGGCGACGGTGGAAGTGAAACAGGGCGACACGGTGGTGCTTTCCGACGTCAAAGCCGATTTCAGCCTGAACGAACGGGGCGCTTACACGCTGGTGGCGACGGCCGTCGACTCGGCCGGAAACGAAGGCACGGCGGTGGCGGACTTTGTCGTCCGGAATCAGCCGTACACCGGAGAAATCGAGGACTTCTCGGACGAATACGCGGCGTTCAGCGTCAGTCCCAAAGCCGATTACGGCGAAACGCTGACGGGCGAAACCGCGGAAATCGGCGGGGTGACGGCGTATAAGGTGGCCAGCACCGATACGACGGGCGCGAATACCAAATATCCCGGCCTGTCCCTGGCGCCGAGAATTTCTCTCGAAGCGATCAAGGAACTGAAGGAAGCGGGCTTTGACGCCGTCACGGTGAATCTGTACCTCGAAGACACCCAGTCGAGATACCTGTATCATAAGTGGGCCTATACTACCGACGAGGAAGGGAACCCCACGGGGCACAAGCAGACCAGGCTGGACTTGATCAGAAACAACGTCTGGACGGCGGTGACGCTGGACCTCGACCTGTTCATCGGCGCTTATGACGACATCGCTTCGGGCGAGATCCTGCTCTTCTATTTCGGCAACGATCCCGACTACACGACCCAGACGGAATTCAACTACTATGTCAAAGACATCTATGTGACCAGACAGCTGACGGACATCGCGATCACCGAGAGCCTTTCGGAAACTTACGACAAGGGCGCTTCGGTGGACCTGTCGGGAGTGACTGCGGCCAGCGCTTCCGCGGCGGACGCGGGTTTTGAACTCTCCGTGACCGATCCGGCGGGGAATGTGCTCGTGCCTCAGGGCGGCGTCGTTACGGCGGAGGAATACGGCGTCTACACCGTGACCGCCCGTCCCGACGCGGCCAGCAAGCGCTATCTCGGCGAAAGCAGCGTCACCTTTGCGGTGCTTCCCACGCTGGAAGTCATTGAAGAGAAAATGGAAGGGATCATGACGGCGACGGATATGACGGACGCCGGAGTGATTGCCGACGCGGCCCTGCTCGCCAACTGGCTGGATCTTGTCGGTCAGGTGGAAGGCGGCGAAACGATCGATATGTTCCGTTACTATGCGGCGATGAATCTCACCAACGACGCCGCGCTCAAAGCGGAAGGCAACAAACTTATGTACTTCGATACGGCTCTCGGCGCCGCGCAGATTTCTACCTCCTTTGTGGCAGGAAGCGATCCGGAAACCGCCGTGGCCACCAAGGAATACATCTTTGTCGATCCCGATACGACGTACGACGGCAAGCCCACGACCAAGATCGGGTTTGACGACGTGAACGGCGGAAAGGAAACCTGGTGCTGTCCCTTCTACGTCACGTTCGCTCTGCCCGCTTCGGCGGATCTGAGCGGTTATTCGCACATCCGGTTCTATCTCAAAGGGTATTCTTACGAGGCGGACAGACCGGTGGAATATGCGGTGCTTTACAACGGCAAGCGATTCATTCAGCCGACCGTGCTGACGACGGGCGAGTGGACGGAAGTGAGAATTGATCTTGCGGCAAACGGGATCACCGACCTCAGCAAGCTGAAAATCGGGTTCTACACCAAGGACGGCAGCAACGAATGGGGAACGATCTGGAACAATTCCGACAAATTCTATGCGCACATTTCTTCGGTGTACGGAATCATTGCGGTGGACGATGTGACGATCGATTCCGCGTTCACGGCGGAAGAGACTTATGACCTCGGCGACACGCTGGATCTTTCGGGATTCAAAGCGGATTCCGCAACCTATCCGGGGCTCAGCTATGTTTACGAGATGGAATATAACGGAAAGACGGAAACGCTTCCCGCAAGCATTACTTTCACGACTCCCGGCTGGTACACGCTGAAAGCGATCGTGAACGAAGGGGATTACACGGGAACGGCCAGTGTCCGCTTCTACGTCAACGGCTCCGAAGAAACACCGACGGTGGAAATGATTCAGGAGACGATTGAGGCAATTCTCGCGGCAGAGAATAAAGAGGACGCGGCGATCGTCGAAAAAGCGGAGCTGCTTTCCGCCTGGCTGGATCAGCTGGATACGGTGTACGGCTCGGAAGTGCTGGATATGTTCCGTTACTATCTGGCGATGACCCGTATGGAAACCGAGGAAGGAAAGCTGGTATACTTCGACAGCGAACTGGGCAAAGAGCAGATTTCGCTGGAATACAACAAGAATGTGCCGGTAGAGACGAAGAACGGCATTTCGCTGGATACTTCCACTACGTATGACGGCAAACCCACGACCAAGATTTCGTTCACCGACGTCACGGGTTGGTTCTCGCCCTTCCTCATCAACATCGATTCGTATGACGAGAACGTCGACCTCGGCGATTATGTGTATCTCCGTTTCTGGCTGAAAGGGTATTCGGGGCTGATGAATAAGAACCGTCCGCTGGAATATGCCATGCTGTATAACGGAAAACGGTTTATCGAACCGACCGTTCTTACCAACGGCGAATGGACGGAAGTCACGATCGACCTCAAAGCCAACAATATCACCGACCTCGGCGGGCTGACCCTCGCGTTCTATTCGCTGAACAACGGCGACATCTGGGGCTCGCTGGAAAGTTCCTATTTCTATGCGCACATCACCGCGATTTACGGCGTGACGTATGACGAGACGCTGCCCAAAGCTGCTGAGATCATTCAGGTAATCGACGACATTCTCGACGCCGAGGATATGTCTGCGGCAGAAGTCGTGGCTATGGCCGGACAGCTGAAAGAGTGGCTGGCGGTGCTGGACGGAGTCGAGGGAAAAGATACCATCGATATGTTCCGCTATTATGCGGCGATGAATCTCGTCGGACTCGAAGACGGAAAACTCATGTATTTCGATACGGCGCTCGGCACGGACCAGATTTCCACTTCCTTTGTGGCAGGAAAGGATCCGGAAACCGCCGTGGCCACCAAGGAATACATCTTTGTAGATCAAAAAACGACGTACGACGGCAAGCCCACGACCAAGATCGGGTTTGACGACGTGAACGGCGGAAAGGAAACCTGGTGCTGTCCCTTCTACGTCACGTTCGCTCTGCCCGCTTCGGCGGATCTGAGCGGTTATTCGCACATCCGGTTCTATCTCAAAGGGTATTCTTACGAGGCGGACAGACCGGTGGAATATGCGGTGCTTTACAACGGCAAGCGATTCATTCAGCCGACCGTGCTGACGACGGGCGAGTGGACGGAAGTGACGATCGATCTTGCGGCAAACGGAATTACCGACCTCAGCAAGCTGAAAATCGGGTTCTACACCAAGAACGGCAATGACATCTGGGGAACGATCTGGAACAGTTCCGAGCGGTTCCATGTGTATATTTCCGCGGTGTACGGCGTGCGGGCGGTTTCCGATCTGCAGCTGAACGGCGAGTTCCCGACGGCCAGAGTGTTCAGGACGGGCGAAGCTCCCGACCTTGCGAAATTCACCGTCACCTCGGCCGCGAATCCGGATCTTGTGTATGAATACACGGTAAACGGGGCACCCATGTCTGAGGCGAATCTGAATGCGGAAGGCGTATACGAGCTGAAAGCAACGGTCGCCACGGAAGGGTATTCAGGCGAACTCAGCGTCACCATCCTCGTCGCGGATACATCCAAGGCGTATGTGATGGCGGAAGCGGAATCGACGATTTCGCAGATCGTGCCGAGAGGTTACGGGTCAGACAAGACGGTGAATTCCTATCTCGCGGATTTCAACGGCCGTAAGGCGATCAAAGCCGTCTGCGATCCGGAAGCGGGTGCAAATGGAAACGCGTATAAGTGGCCGGGCATCGACATTCACACCGCGCTGACGAAAGAACTTCTCACCGAAATGAAGGCGCTGGGTTATACGACCATGGTCATTCCCGTGTATATCGCCGATTCAAGCGTTTCCTCGCATACAATTCATTACGGGGCGACCGGCAACGAGAAGATTGCCACCGTGACGACGGGAGAATGGACGGAGCTGGAAATTCCCATCGACACTTTGATTTCCAGTTACGATTCGACGTTGAGTAACTACTTCTTCTACATTGAAAATTCCAAGAACGGAAGCAATTATTTCACCTATTACGTTTCGGATATCACGCTGATTCAGAAAGCGTAACAGGCAAAGAGAAAGACGAATTCTAAAAAATGACAGGTCCGCCCGCGGATTTCCGGGCATGCGGAATCTGCAATCCCGGGGACTGCGGGCGGGCCGATAAAAACAGACAAAAAGGAACGACACATGAATAACTGGTTATACGGCAAATATGTCGCGCACAGAGGACTGCACACGGACACGATCAGTGAGAATACTTTACAGGCTTTTGAAAATGCGATTTCGCACGGTTATAACGTGGAACTGGACGTGCAGCAATCGAAGGACGGCAGACTTGTCGTCTATCACGACCTGAATCTCGGACGCCTGACCAACTGCGACCGGGATGTATCCGAAACGGATTATGAAACGCTTACGAACAAAGTGTTCTATCGCCGGACGGGGCAGGGAATTCCCGATTTTTCGTCGGCGCTTTCCGTCTGTCAGGGGCGGACGGGCGTGATGATCGAAGTGAAGAAATGCGCTTACGAAGCGGATGTGATCGATATGGAACCGCAGCTTTTGCGCGTCCTGCGCGAGTACAAGGGGGATTTTATCGTGAAATCCTTCAATCCCTTCACGGTGCGCTGGTTTTTGGAAAACGCGCCCGAATTCACCATCGGGTTTCTTTCTGAATACGACAAGCTGGAGGATTATCAGGAACACAGCCGGCCGGTCGTGGAACAAATCCTGTATACGGGGAAGCGGAAAGCGGATTTCTTCGATTATTGCGTCGGAAAAATCGGCAGTCCGCTCTGGAACAGCGTGCACGGAAAAATGCCCTGTTTTGTCTGGGTGGTCAGGAATCAGGCGCAGTTTGACGGCTGTAAAAAGGACGTCTCCAACATCATTTTTGAAGATTTTTTGCCGGAGGCATGAAAATGTTTACTTATGCAGTGGTGGGATTCGGCGCCCGGGGGCGCAAATATTCCGCGCTCCTGAAAGAGCGCGGCGCAAAGCTGGTCGCCGTATGCGACTGCGATCCGGCGGTGTTTGCCGTCGCCCGCAAGGACTACGGCCTTTCGGAGGACGCGCTGTTCACCGATTACGAATCCTTTTTCTCGAAAGGGAAGCTCGCCGATCTTCTCATCGTCGCCACGACCGACCGCGAGCACACCGGCCCCGCGGTGCGGGGAATGCGGCTCGGGTATGATATTCTTCTGGAAAAGCCGATAGCGACTTCGTGGGAGGAATGCGATCTGATCGAGCGCACGGCGGAGGAATGCAGACGCCGGGTGATCGTCTGTCACGTCCTGCGGTATTCTCCCTTTTTCCGCAAGATCAAACGACTGATCGACAGCGGAAAATACGGCAAGGTCGTCACCATCAATCACACCGAAAACGTCGCTTATTGGCATTTCGCGCACTCGTTCGTGCGCGGAAACTGGCGCAACGAAGCGGAGAGCACGTTTATGCTGCTGGCGAAGTGCTGTCACGACCTCGACATTCTCGTCTATCTGATCGGCTCGAATTGCCGGGCGGTCAGTTCGATGGGGGCGCTGTCCTGGTTTACGCACGACAACCCGGAAAAGGGTGCGGATTTTTGCTTTGAATGCAACAAGACGGATTGCGCCTATAACGCGCAGAAATTTTATCTTGCCAATCCGCTCTGGGTGAAATTGCCCTGTCTGCCCGAGGAAAACCGGGAGCAGTTTATTCTCGATTGGCTGAAAGATCGCAAGAACCCGTACGCGCGGTGCGTGTATGCCTGCGACAACGACGTCGTCGATCACCAGATCGTCAACATGCAGTTCGCGGGAGGCGTCACCGCTCATCTTACCCTGACCGCTTTTACCAATGAATTTTACCGCAATATCAAGGTCTGCCTGGAAAAGGGTGTGATCGAAGGGGATATGCGGGAAAAGACTCTGCACGTCCGTGCATTCGGCGAAGAGGAAGAGGTGGTCGAACTGGGAAAGGAATTTTCCGGTTCGCACGGCGGCGGGGACGAGGGGCTCATTCACGACGTCTGCGAGATCATGGAAGGGCGCAAACAATTCAGCGACACGTCGATCGGCGCGTCCATGCAGAGCCATAAAATCGCGTTTGCGGCGGAACGAAGCCGGCGGGAAAACGGCGTTTTGCATGAAATCCGCTGAATAAGTGGGACTTTTCAAAAATTTATTGCATATGATTGCATAATTTTGTGAAATACAGTCCAAAGATAGAAATCCGGGGAGATTCTCAGAAATAAAAACGGATCCGGCGCTTATAAACGAAGAGACCTCCAAAGTCCGGACAAAAATCAAATCGCATCATTCGGGACTGAGTCCGGTATTCAACCGGACTCAGTCCTTTTAATCGGAGAACTATTCTTTCGTACTTACGGCAGTCGGTATATTCTCTCGGGCGGCGGATGAAGTCGTCCGCCGCTTCAAACGTTTCTCCGCAAAATGCCCGTTTCCGCCCTGCATAACGCGGAATTTGGGCGTAAGGTATTGACAGTACAAAGGATTTTCTGTATAATGTGATTTATAAAGGGGTTAACTGCTTTGTTATGAAAAAATAAAACCGGGATTGGAAGATTTTCGGATTAAAATGCCGGAAAAAGATTTAACTGTTTTTGCCGAAACGGTTTGGAGAACGCGTCTGCCGGAAATCCGGAGGCGTGCGGAATGACGGGCGGAATGACCGGCGGCAATCTCTTCTGCCGTTTTGCTTCGAAGGATGAAACCGCCGTCGGGTCCGCGGCGCACTGTATGGTGAAGGTCGAGGGCGGGGCGCTGTGGGCAGTCGCGATGGAACGCGATGCGCGCTTCTCTGAAGGAAAACGCCGCAGAGAACAAAAGGAGGGGCTATGAAAAAGAGAACTTTGTTTGGCTTACTGTTCACGGTAATGACGTTTGCGTGCGCTGCAGGTTTCGCTGCGTGCGCACACGACTCCGACGAGCACAACCTTACGCACGTTGCGGCGGCAGACGCGACCTGCACCGAAAACGGCAATACCGAATATTGGGTATGCTCCGATTGCGGCAAATATTTCTCCGATGCGGAAGCGACAGCCGAAATCAGTCAATCGGATACGGTCATTGCCGCCACAGGGCACACTTTTTCCGAGGACTGGTCGAGCGACGAGTTTTATCACTGGCACGCATGTCTCAACTGCGACGATGTGAGCGACAAAGAGGAGCATACCTGGGAAAGCGACGTTTGCACAGTCTGCGAAATCCCCAGACCGAGCAGCCGTCTTACCTATACGCTGAACGATGACCAAACGGCTTATTCGGTCACCGGTATCGGCTTGTGCATAGACACCGACGTCGTTATTCCGTCCGGACATGACGGCTTGCCCGTTACCTCTGTCGGTGAGCATGCGTTCGAAGGTTGCAGATCTTTTAAAAGCATAGCAATCCCGGACAGCGTCACCTCGATCGGAGAAAGTGCGTTCTATGGGTGCGAATCGCTTAAAAGCATAATCATTCCGGGCAGCGTCACTTCGATCGGGAAGAATGCGTTCTATGGGTGCAAATCGCTTAAAAGCGTGATTATCCCCGACAGCGTTACTTCGATCGAAGAGGGGACGTTTAACGAGTGCGCTTCGCTTACGAGCATAACCATTCCCGACAGCGTTGCTTCCGTCGGAGAGGGAGCGTTCTATGGGTGTTCCTCGCTGGAGTTTAACGAGTACGACGGCGTATGTTATCTGGGAAACGCCAACAATCCTTATTTGGTTCTGGTAAAAGTAAAATATACTTTCGTCACAAGTGTCGCCATTCACGAAGATACAAAATTTATTTGTGAAGGGGCGTTCAAAGATTGTCGCTCGCTTACGAGCATAACCATCCCCGACGGCGTTACTTCGATCGGAAGTTATGCGTTCATTGATTGCACTTTTCTTGAAAGCATAGACATTCCCGACAGCGTTACTTCGATCGGAGAGGAGGCGTTCAGTAGTTGCAAATCGCTTACAAGCATAATAATTCCCGACAGCGTTATCTCGATCGGAGAGGAGGCGTTCCGTTATTGCACTTCGCTCGAAAGCGTCAGCATGGGAGACGGCGTCACCTCGATCGGAGAGAATGCGTTCTATAGTTGCATCTCGCTGACATGCATAACGCTTCCGGGCAGCATTACCTCGATCGGAGAGAATGCGTTTAAGAATTGCTGTAAACTTGCAGAAATCTACAACCTTTCTTCAATGGATATCATAAAGGGTTCGGATTCCAACGGTTATGTTGCATATTATGCCCTGAATGTCTACACGGAGAATAGCGGACAGAGTTATCTTGAAACGACGGACGACGGATATATTTTCTACGAAGACGGAGAGGCCGTTTATCTTATGGGATATGCGGGGACGCAGACAGAGCTTGTTTTACCCGATCAATTTAACGGAAAGGATTATCAGATATATAACTATGCGTTTTCCAATCGCTCTTCGCTCAAAAGCGTGGTTATCCCGGACAGCGTCACCTCGATCGGCGATTATGCGTTCCGTTATTGCACCTCGCTTACAAGCATAAATATTCCCGACGGCGTTACCTCGATCGGAGACTATGCGTTCTATGATTGCGCCGCGCTTACAAGCATAGACATTCCCGACGGCGTTACCTCGATCGGAGACTATGCGTTCTATGATTGCGCCGCGCTTACAAGCATAGAAATCCCCGACAGCGTTACCTCGATCGGCGATTATGCGTTCTATTATTGCACTTCGCTCGAAACCGTCAGCATGGGCAACGGCGTTACTTCGATCGGGGAGTATGCGTTCAGTGATTGCAAATCGCTTACAGACATAACGATTCCCGACGGCGTTACCTCGATCGGCGATTATGCGTTCAATTATTGCACTTCGCTCGAAACCGTCAGCATGGGCGACGGCGTTATTTCTATCGG
>ERZ1090861.1383-NODE-1383-length-12446-cov-22.122912_pt1 | contig 12446 bp, 12 predicted proteins | sample MGYA00478482_ERZ1090861 | MGnify/ENA primary metagenome ERZ1090861 (study PRJEB33644, sample SAMEA5815744) | chicken gut metagenome | biome: Chicken; feature: Gastrointestinal Tract; material: Caecum | place: Ireland | collected 2019-01-01 | study: A study of... | reverse complement strand
CTGGACTCGCATCCGTACCAATAACGTTATTGAACGACTCAACCGGGAGATCCGCGCCTGCGTTCATCAAAACGAGCATCGAATAGTGAAGCATCTGCTTGTCGTAAATCAGCAAGAGCTGCTTTCTTTGTTAGTGGATAAAGGCATGTACCGAACCCGCCTGCTAAAATAATTTCTTTTATGTGTGTTACCTTCTTAAATCACTTATGTCCTATCTTAGCCATTAACCATCGTTTTGCATCTCGATATTTTTTTGTCCTACAGTAAAATATAAAGAAAATTATGTTAGGTATAAAGCAGCACACCAATCCCTTAATCAGCAAAAGATAAAATCCCTGTCCAGAAATCAAATTAGTAGCGCTAACTGTAACCAACGCCGCAACAAAGGTTACACATACATACGCAAGGTTGTCTAATAAATACTTGTTAATTTTGTAATCAGTAAAATAATATTTAAACAAGATATTGCCGCCAAAAAAGAAGTTAATAATTACTAACGGTATGATTGTTGCAATCACTATTCCGTAAACGCCCCATAGTCTTACAAAAAAATAATTAAGAATTATATTTACTATAGATTCCAACAAAGAACGAAACCTGTTTTCCCACCACAGCCCTGCTGCAGATACATATGTAATTCTAATATCACATATCTTAAGTGCGTAAAAATAGATTGTAAAAATCACTGCCATAATAAAAGGCAATGTCAATTCTTCGCCCACCCACAAGATCATAAAATCCTGATACAAACAAAGCATTGTTACCGCAGCCCAACCAGATATCCATACATAAATAAAATTCAACACCGTGAAATCCTGATAGTTTTTTTGCTGTGTGTCAGTTGCCAAACTATTCCCTATTCCGGCTAACATAGCTGCTGTAATAACATTCATTAAGCCAACAACAGCATTAACTATATAGTAATAATTATTGTATATTGTAGTCATCGTAAGGCCTATAAACGCTGACACAAAAATACTATCAAAAGAGTTTCTTGTCATCTGGCAAATTCGACTTACCATTAAGCCGGAAACCTGTTTCTTGATTTTAGCCTTATCTTTACCATCAATTTCTCCTAAGCATTTATACTTAGGATATTTCTTTGCGACAACACGGGAATTGAGAATATTATTAATCACTGTAAAAGCCAGCATTGTAACAATATATGCATAATAGGCATATATGGAATTCCAAGCAAGAAGTATAATTAACTGAACAACATTTGTCAGGCCTGTTGTAATTGTGTCATTTAGTGATATATAATCATTACGTTGAAACGCTTCAAGGATTGACTTTTTATATGCAAAAAGCAAGTAGCTTAAAGCGGTATTTAAAAGATATATAAAAAAGAGGATATAAATATTTAACTCATCAGGACATTCTCCATTTATCAAATGGGGAAGAAACGGCATAATTATAATACCGCCAGCTAAGATAATAGCGCCTATTATCCTATATATTTTTCTATAATAATTTAAAAGAGCACAGATCCGATCATCATCATCTTTGGCGATTGGTTCATACATACTGAATACGACAGCACTGCTAAACCCAAGCTCTGTTATATTAAGGACTGTTAAAATAGAACTAAAAAGGCTGTTAAGCCCTAAATATTCAGAACCCAAACTATATATAAAAGCTGTGCGAACAAAAAAGGGAAGCACCAAAACAACAACTTTGTTTATCATCCCCATCCACATGTTGCGTGTCGCGTTTTTTGTTCTTGCAATTTTCATAGATTATACTTCCTCCAATTTATTAAGTATACGTCTTGGAGACATTCCCGCTAAGCAGGTCACAAAATCCAATGTGTTGCCAGCCCAATCCACCTGTATGGCATCTCCCTGCTTGTGCTGGATTTGCATAGTTGCTTTCGTGACCCGTGCCCACTACCGGTATTTCTCGCAGAATTGCGTGTACACATATGACGTGGTGCCTCCGTTTTTACAGCGCCTGCAATATTCCATCCCCAACAACGTCAGATTTACGTCCGGTCATGCTAATGTGGATGTTGAGTAGTCAGACTGGGTGTACAGATTTTCCACTGTAGCCTTTTCTGCGAAGCGGCTTTGCCTGAGCTTTTCATTTGTTACATTGCTTTCCAACGACCAACTCAGTCCTGCTTTCTTTGCTGCCCCCAAAACGTCACAAATTGCATGTTGAATCAATGCACAATTGAGGCAATATAGCACTGGCTATTCTTAGAATCGCTGCTCAACCGTAGGATTTCCAGATAGTCTACCATAGATAGCTTTCCTTATAACTTGAGTCACGTATTTCACGTGCTGACATCATTATAAGGACTATTGGCACTTCTAGTCGCTAGGATGGGAGTTTTTTCCTTTGATACTTGGGCCGGATCTCCGCGCAAGTGGTGCTCATGCTCCGGAATTTACAAGCAGTATAGTACATTCGCATACGAATATCCCATTTCAGAAATGCATCACTCCATCCCGATGCCTTGCTTGCCTGCAGACAAGCGGTCTGTGTGAAACGACACAACAGCTTTATGCAGATAGTTTGTAAATAAAGTACACAAGGCAGACACTTGTCAGTTAAAACAAGACTGACAAAAGTGGTAACACGGGTAGCCACCTCAATGAGCAGTGGCCTCATGATATAAGCGCTAAGCCTTGTAGCCCGGCGAGCAATGGTCCGAATACGTTTCATCTTGCATTATTCCTTTGACATTGCAAGAAATAAGGTACTATTGATATTGGTAACAATTAGATTGGAAAAATGTCCCCATTTATTCTAAAAAGTGAAATTGGAAGGCGAATAAAACCTTACCGATCACAAGCCTACGCAGATTTCCATATAACACGACCAGTAAATTCTACACAAGCAATTTCCATCCATAAGAGAATAAGTCTTTCATACGTTCAACAGAAAATACTTGTATTGGCCTCCATCTGGCAGTAAGCCATAAGCCTACCGTGTCAATTAGGCTATTGGTCAAATGTTAACAAACAAGTTTCCATACTGTAACCCCATAATACACCATAGTAATTACCGCAACAGCAAAAATAACTATTCCAATCAGCGTCAAAAAACTTTTTAAAAATCATTTTTCTGAACACAAACGCCTGCTGCACTGAATTAGTGTCCATAGTGGAAATCCTTACTGTCAAAATCCGAACGACCGGACGCAGGATCAGCATATCCAGTAAAACATATATTGCACACGAAAACACAATGCTAAAGTAAAACACGGTTGAAAAAACCACATCATCCGCATCTTTACTTTTGATGAATGAGCGAAGCACCCAAACCATTTACAACAAACACATTAGCCAATGTAATGAGAGTTATAACAAGGGATACTGCACCATTATTATCCGACAGCAGCAGTCTCGTCGAACGATTAGACACTATCATCAAAACCAGTTATGCTCAAATATGCTCAGCAAATATCCAAAATAGGCCACTGAGCACCTAGCTTTTCATGTTCTGATTATCCTCACTTGCTCTCACATTTTCTTTGCGGAACAATGCTCTTCAGAAATTCTATAGATTTTGTTCTATATGCACCAATTACTGTGTTGATATATTTATAATCCCAATCCTCATCAATCATTTCCTTTACGCTGATATTGGAATCGGTAAATTTACGGTACAATCCCAGATCTTTTAGGAAAGTACCCGCTTTTGCGAGAATGAAATCCGTTTTGCAAAACGCAAACTGTTTATTAAAAATTAGAGAAAAAGTTAGCCCGTGGAAAGTCGTGGTCGCAATCGTCTTTGCTCCCCGGAACAGACCAATCCATTCATAAGGCGTAAGCTCATGCTGTCGCAAAACGACATCACACCAAGCGTAGTTGTCATTATTGCAATCCAGGCACACGAGTTTTAATCCTCGTTCTTTTGCGTACTCTATAATTTGTGTAATAAAATCTTCGGTGAAATCCTGACCGTATACTACCATATAATTTTCAAGTTGGGGACTTACAACATTTTCATCTTTCGTAAAATCCCAAAGCCAGGTAGGATCTAGCACAATCTCGGGACTCCGTCCTGTTATTTGCTCTACAATCCTCTGAGAATTTTCTTCTCTAACAGATATTTTTTTCATATTTCGAATACCCGATATAACGTATTCTGGATGTTGGTTTTCAGGTCGGACAGTTCCAAAGCTAGCTGCATAAGCACAAACAGAATCCGAATTAAAACCTTTACCAAACAGAAATTCATCATGGTTAAAACAGCGGAAGGAGTAATCCCATACGATATCACTACCAACAATTACAGTATTAAATCTTGCTTCTTGTAATTCTTCCTTTGTGAATTTCTCTGTGTGAGGAATCGATTCATATGCATGAAGAAACAATTCTCTCTTGCGAGATGCTTCCACAGTATTTCTAGCAATAATATCTTTATAAAATTTTTTGTGCCAAGGTTTGCTTAAAGGCAACCTGGAATAGTAAAACCGGTAATGTTTTGAATCCAAATAAGCAATTTGCAGTACCTCTCTATCTGGGTACAACTTCTGAAGTACCCTCTGTAGTGCGTATGCCTGAGCAAATGTACCATAATTAGGCACATCCCAGAATGTAAAAATACCTATATCGTGCTTTTCCATTTTGTTCTTACTCTATGACAATTCAATCATAGTCCTTTCAAACCAAAATCGTCATCTTATTTTACGAATTATTTTAGCAGGAATTCCTGCTGCAATGCAATTAGAAGGAATATCATGCGTAACCACAGAGTTAGCCCCTATAATTACTCCATCACCAATTTTAACAGCGGGCATAATGCAGGCATTCTTTCCTATCCATACATTTTTCCCAATTATAACCGAACCTTTTGAATATAATTTTCGATCTCCAGGAGGGATTTCCAACTCATCAGCAGAGTTTCTACCATGGGAATTATCTGAAATAAAAACATCACTGCCAAGCAGTGTCCCATCACCAATTTCAATATGATTTAGGCAGGAAATAAAACATCTTTCCGTTACAGATACCTTATTTCCTATAATCAATTTCGGTGTATAGCCAGTATCTTCCCCACGGTAAATTGGCCACGTCTGAATCCGAACGTCCTTTCCACAGGTGAAATAATCACCAACCGAGATATTTTCCGGGTGCTTTACAGAAAAACCAACTCCCATAAAAGAATGCTCTCCAATAGAGCAAAATTTTCTGGCGCAACAATTCCACTCTATTCGATTAATGATATTTCTTATTTTTGTAAACATACGTTTTCCTCTTGTTTATTCACAATAACCGCATAGACACTGTCTTCACTACCGTCATCTTTATAACTCCATGCAAGTTTCTGCGGAATCTTACTAATATGCTTCCTATACACCGGGTCATAAGGTTCATTCAGCAACTTTGCCAATAAAGTCATATCAGCATCATTATGATGGATATTACGCAGTGCATCATTATCAATATGGTTGACCTTGCAAATCATTAATGCTGCATCGATAAAGAAATACAGTGAATATGTGTGATACTTCAAATAATATTCTCGGAAAACTGTATCCATAGCCTGCGTGAATACAGAGTTCTTCCTGGAAGCAAAAAAATACCCCGACCAAGAGCAAACCTCTCCTTTATACTGCAGGAAATCCGCACTAGTAGAAAACGCTACCGACTCAATAGGCTTCGTCTCTAGACGGTTCAAAAGGTTATATTCCTTCTCAAAATAGATGGTCGCATCAATCCATACGCCGCCATTCTTTTTCAGCAGATTGAACCGCAGAATATCTGAAAAGGTCTGCACAGATATTTTTCCCTCATTATAGTCCTTTAAAATCCGCGGATGGATATCGGTATATTCTAGGTAATTCTTCTTGCTGATAGGAATGACCCGGCAATCCGGATGGGCAGATCTAACAGATTCTAGGCATCGCTTCACCAGTACGGGTGCTTGGTCGAAGTCATCCCACCAAAATACAAACACGTTTCTTTCCAAAGGGCAACTGGATAGATCTGTCTGTGCCCCCACAAATGATGCCAGAATCGGGGTAATACGTTTTTCAAGTTCCGGCAGCATGTGGTTCAGGTCCCAAAAAGCACGATGTCGATCCTTTCGAAATCGGTTGAGATACAACGCGCGTTCCAAGCCTTTCGTTCTAATATTCCGCAAAAATACAGGCGCACCTTGTACATACCATTTTAAGCCACGGGCTGCATTTTTCAGTGTGTCAAACTCCGACAATGTCCATTGGTACGTTGCCGGAGATAGGAAACTCTGACGAAGGCTAATATCGATCTCTCCAAGCTTTCCATTTATATGTTTGCATTTTCTCAAAGCCGTTTGATAAACCGAGTCTTTTTTCAGTTTCTGGTATAGCCTGTGAAAGTCGTCCCTGTTGTTCCGCGCTCTGTAGAAGATCGACTCCGTAAGAAAATAGAATAAGGCATATGCCTGCGTATCCTCATCACCATATCGTTTTTCCAGATTCATTAATGTATCAAATGCTCGGTGTGTTTTGTCTAAATATACATTTATTGCACCGGTTTTCATCATAGAAGATTGATTGCCAATATTGTAATAATAAGAGTTTGCCGCCCGTGTTGCTCGGATTTTCTTGCAGTTAAGCAGTAATAGATAGGTAAAAATGCTGTCCTCTCCAAGCGATACTTGTTTGCACCCTGCGAATATATCAATAAACTGTTTTACGACCTCCATGCGGTACATCTTATTCCATCGAGAAATGTATAATGGATTCTGGCTTCTCCTTCCATTTCTCTTTATCAGAAGTTCTTTACGGCAGAGGTCCAAATCCGCTCCTTCATATACGTGATCCTTCTCCAGAAAAAGCGGCATTATCTTACCGCAATTATTTCTGTAAAACCCACTGGCTACCGCATCGCAATCTCCAATTTTTCTGATAAAGTTTTCGATGTAGTCCTCTCCGATTGTATCATCTGGGTCTAAAAAGCAGAGATATTTACCATGCGCAGCTCTAACTCCAGTGACGGTTGCATCAACCAGCCCACCATTTTCTTTGTCTATTACTACTATTCGATGGTCAATATCTCGATATTTATCAATAATCTGTTTGCTACTGTCCGTTGATCCGTCATTTACCAGAATGATCTCGATATTCTGATACTCCTGACGCATTACAGCAGGCACAGAGATATCCAGATATTTTTCCTGATTATAGATAGGAAGAACAATCGAAACCATACTATTTGTATCCATTTCAATCCTCTTTCTGAAATCCACTCGATATTAGACTACCAAGGGAACTCATTATTGGCTTCCAGAGCATTTTTTATTGCTTCCAGATTACGATAACCACTTCTTGTATCCGGTTCCAGATAACCACCCTCTGCCCACTCATTCCATGCGTACATAAATATCATATCAGAATGATAGTTTTCACGAGCATTTTTTATTTGTAAAGTCATATATTTTTCAAATTTCTCAGGAGTATCTCCCACATAAATTCTTCCTCTTTCACCATGGCGTGGCGAATTATCCCACGCCACAAAGGCTCCTGGAACATTCTTCTTGGTAGCAGGACGAGTCTGAATAATCTGTTCCCATGCCGCATCATAACTGATACGATTGGTATTCATAACTTTACCCAATTTACTCATTCCATAGCGATAAATATCAATGCCAGTATGCCGTTCGACAAATCTCTGAACTGTACGTCGAATAGCACGAAGCGTTTCGAATTTTCCCTTTTTCAAATTCATCATTGCATAACCTGGTTGAAATTCTATGTTGTAATCAAAACGACTGTCATCATGATTTTTGATCAAATCAAACGTATTGGTCTGATATGCAAAACTTATACCAGGTAAACCAGATTCTACCGCCCATTGGTTCCACGAATCCAACATATCATTTAGACAAGGAATTACCTCAGGGCGGTATATAATAAATAACGGTTTGCCACTCACTTTAATGTATCGATTATCTTTAAAAAAAGGCAAAAGATAATCAAAATGTTCTCTCCACTCCTTTTCGTTTCCATATTCCTGTGGGATAAGAAATGTCTTGACGTCCCCTACCCAAGCCTTTGTCCAAGGCTCATTTGCCCAGCTTATACAAAAAGGAATATCAACTTTGGGGTTTGCTAACATCTGCTCCATTGGCTTTTCAAGCAACAATTTACCACCAAACCAATAGTGATAGTAAGCAAATCCATAGATTCCATACTTCTTTGCCAATTCTGCCTGCCAAATTTTAACATTATCATCCAGCAAATTATAGTAGTTATTATTTAACGGCACTCGTGGTTGATCATGTCCCTCAAATAATGGCTTCGCTTTTTTTACGTTTACCCACTCTGTAAAACCATCTCCCCACCATTCATCGTTCTCTGGAATGTTATGGAATTGCGGCAAATAAAACGCGATTACTTTCATACTTATCCTCCCTTTAACGTTATTTAATTATCTATCAGCCAAATACAGATCTTTCGCCCTATATCAGTTTAGTCATATATTCAGTGCTTTAACAATTGCTTTTGCAGCATTTAGCATTCCTACTTTATATAAAAACGCCCGCAAAGTTACCATTAGCCTGTCAGTTTTAGATATCGGTAAATACTTTTGGACAGTTATTTCAATCCCATTTTGACAAAGGCTTTGATAAAATTTTTTTCTGTCTTTATGCGGGGTGGCCGACCTTCTAACCATAACACCATCATAATGGATCATTGTTTCGATGTCCGCAGGATATGACTCTAAGTATTGCTTTAGATCTTTAAAAACCATTAATCCAACATCCGAATTTATAAACAAATTTGTGTATCCTTTATCGTCATCCTTCTCAATAGAATCCGCTATATTTGAGGCATGCCAACAGTCAAACACTGTAAAATCACTTGTATGCTTTGCGCACTTAAAGGCACAGTCGTAACAAGATGGTCTAGAAGCAATTTCATTAAAGAAACATTTTATCATCATGTCGTTACGTGCACTGCCGTAATAATGTTTGCCATTTTCAAAAATCAACTCCAAAGTTCCATTATGGTATCCATAAGTCTTTTTTCTGAAATTGCAGGCAACAACATTTGATTTATTTTTTTCGTTTTGCCATTCAAGATACTTTCTCCATAAATTTGGTGAAGGAACACCATGGCAAATTAAATCGACTGTTATCAGGTTCTCATACTTCTTTTTAAGATACTGTTGTAAGCCTGCCACTTGACAAGGAGTTCCACTAAAGCACACCAACCGTCCAGCTATAAGATTATTTTTGACATTTTCGTAAACAGATCCCATATCACTTTGGACATATTTGGAGGTTCTAAATTTGTAAATTTCTTCCGGCCTTTCCGCAGACATATGGCATACATTTAAAGACTCATCATATGCCGCTCCGAAAACTATACCTCCTCGCTTTATCGTGTAGTCCGCAACTGCGCTGAAGAATCCTCCAGATGCACTGTTATTTAGAATTTCATAATTTTTATTTCTCACAACATAACCACTTAATGGCAGGTCTGTATTTTCTATAGCGTTTATAACTGGGCAACTACGTTCACAGGCTCCACATGCAATACATTTTTTCTTGTCAATAACTGGATACACAAATCCTTCTTCATCCGGCAACATTTGTATCGCCTTGGTGGGACATACGCTGCTACAAGATGTACAACCGCAACACTCTCTCTTACAGTACGCCGGATCACGATAGCCGCAAATCGGGTAGTGCGGGACGAAGGCGTATACCAGTTTGACTTGTTCACGGATACGGAAAAACAGGAAAAGGAAAAGAGCCTGCAGAAAGCTATGCTGGGGATAAAAAAGAAATATGGAAAAAATGCTGTCCTGAAAGGCACGAACTATTTGGAGGGCGCTACCATGCGGGAACGAAATCAACAGGTTGGCGGGCATAAAGCGGACTGACTCCGTTTTATGCTGTCTGGCTTTTTGTCTGCATGATTCTTCATCAATTTTCTGTATTGTCTGTGGAAGGAGCTAACACACTATGACAGATTATAAAAACACCCCGGAGGGAAAGATTGTTGCCCAGAAATATGCGGACATTCTTCCCCTCTCCCGGCCGGAGCCATCCTATAAACATCCCCGGATGACCCTTTCCAACCGTGCCAAGATCTTCTCTCCGTTTGCGGCACTGCGAGGATACGAGGAAGAAATCGCAGCGGAAGGAGAAAGTCACCGCAAGGTTACAAAGATCGAATTGTCTGAAGAAGATAAAGAAATCCTTTCCGACAAGCTCCTGCAAATCAGAAAGGGTATGGAAGTGACTGTATGCTTCTTTGCGGCTGACGATGAGCCGCCTACAATCGTCACACCCACTGATCCAGCCAGACAAGCCTCTCAGATCGGCAACTACCAGACGATCACCGGCACGGTTAACCGTATCGATCCGGTATATCGGGAACTGGAGATCAACACAGGATATAAGAACGTACTCGGCAAGGAACTGCCTGTGATGATCTGCTTTGATGATATCCTGGATCTGTCTGGCGAAGGCATTTTTGATATTGATGAATATCTGGGTATTGAACCGGATTAATTGCTCTGCCACTAACTCCGCAGGGTCTCCAACATAAAAAACATAAGCCACACAAGAGTTTATCTGAAATATACAAAAGTATCCAAATAGCATATATTTGCATATATTTTCCATATTTATCTTGCTATTTTTTTCATTAAGAGCAATATATAGAACAAAGAACTATATACGGAGGTAGCAAGATGAACCAATTAACATTTCCTTCCCTGACAGCGGAAGCCAAATATTATATTTTAAATTATCTGTCGGAGAACAGTGACACTCCCCACAGCTGCTTTGAAATTATTCAGATAGTCCAACAGCATAACGAAGCAATACGAGACACCATTATTTCCGGTGCCCTCCACAGACTGTGCAGCAGCGGAAGGATCGTCAAACCGTCCCGAGGGAAGTATCAGATCAATGACACCATTCCTATTGTCAGCCCTGACTACCCAAACGTATTGCCCGCACCGACCATCTTATCTCTCCTGGAAAAAGCCAGCTCATGCATCAATTCTTTTCGGATTAATGTCTCAGATATTGATAATCCAGAAACCTTTCTATACAACCAGAAGATATTAATCGAAACACAGAAATATATCCAAAAGCAAATATCCAGATTAAAATAACAAGCTAAAGTGGAAACAGGGATGTTGGCTTTATACATCCAGTGTCCCCTTAACCGTATAACTCTCATTAAATCACCTCTCTGCAATGTAAATCTACAGAGAGGTTTCTCTGTCAATCCTCCATCAGTTCCATCATCAACCTGGCTCCTACCTTGATCCCTTCGATATACCCCTGCCGCTCGTAGGTTGTACACAAGCCGAAAACGATGTTCATATACTCATCCGCTTCTTCATCCGTTTCCACCAAACTTCTCAACGTCTCATCCAAAGGATCTACCTGTTTCCTAAACTCAGGCGTCTCAGCTGAATTGTATTCCGTAAATGTCTGATAGAGCAGCTCCAGCAGTGTGTCCACCTGTCCCTGATAGTTTGCAGGGTGTTCCTTCAGATACTGAACCACCCTCTCAACGATCTCCGATGCATGTCCGCATCTCGTTCCCCAGATACGCTCTTTATTTGTCATATTCACCACTATCCTTTCTACGTTATTACCTTGCTCTTACAAGCTGCAGTGATAGTACCTCTGTATTTTGCACATAGCAAGCGGATTACGCATTTTTACGCAGCGGATAACGACACAAAAGATAAAAGATACATTGAAGTGGAAACGGCAATATCGTGTAAGATCAAAAAATGAGTATCACAGCGATCATCCCGATGGCAATCCCCAGCACATTCAATCCCACATCAAGCCAGGAGAAATGACGGCCCTGCACCAACGGCTTTGATGCTTCATCGGCCCAGCCCCAGACAATGGTGCCAGCCGTCAGCCACAGGGAATAACCGCCAAGTTTCAATGTAATAGCGAGCAAGACAGTCAACACTGCATATACTACCACATGAGCCAGACGGCGCAGCCTGCCGTTCAGGATATTAATATCGGAATCCAGGAACGACAGCTTCTCCGCCAGTTCCCGACTGGTCCTTCCGGTATGTTCCCCATCTTGGTGGAAGAGATACGTCATAAACAGAAACCAAAGAATTGTAAAACCAAGAAATATATAAAACGCCAACGGCTGATACCTCCTTAAATTGTATGCAGGAAACATCTTATCACACTGTCTGGCACATAGCCACAGATAATCTTTTTGAGATTGTATGATTCTTCCGGATAGAGACTTTACTTACTTTCGGTTTCCTTTCAACTTTTTCTCCACTTCCTCCGGTACTGAGATCATCCCAAAACGCCATAACAGGCTAAAAGTGTAGCTCACGCCCCGTACATCGGCCAACTCTTTGGGCCGAGTAAATACAGTGCCTTGCTGCCCCAAAGCTCTCTTAAACGCCATCCGCACAGAGCTCCATGCCAGAGATTTGTAAGCGCCTCACGAGACCCCGTACTTGACAACAGAAAAAAGGACCGGCTAAAGC
>ERZ1090861.1380-NODE-1380-length-12453-cov-27.186078_pt1 | contig 12453 bp, 11 predicted proteins | sample MGYA00478482_ERZ1090861 | MGnify/ENA primary metagenome ERZ1090861 (study PRJEB33644, sample SAMEA5815744) | chicken gut metagenome | biome: Chicken; feature: Gastrointestinal Tract; material: Caecum | place: Ireland | collected 2019-01-01 | study: A study of... | reverse complement strand
CTGAAACTTTGGTACCAGCAAGCACTGCTTGCCGCGTCACTTGAATCTATATGGCATTCATTTCTATCGATCGATCTTTCATGCCTCCTCCGCAATAGGCTCACCTGGATCAAGCAAACCAAAGTATTTTTCAAAGAAAGTTTTCAGCTTTTCAATAACAGTTTGTTTCTTCTTATCTCGTGGACTCCCGCCGCCAAAACGTGAGACCGGAGGCATCATTTGATCTATATCTGTTCCAGTCGTTTTTAATACACCGTCACGGAACGCATTGGACACAAACTTACAGGTTTCTTTCGGTTTAAGTTTTTCTTCCTGGATGAGAGTCTGAATATCTTTCTGCCGCTGCTGGCGGACAAACTTCTGCCAGTCTGCGCTGACATTGGTACTGGCATTGATAGTCTCCAGGAACTGCTCGATCAATTCTTTCTTGGAGCGCAGCTGCAGACTGGAACGGATGGCCTTATCAATGGCCACCAGAATTTCCTTATCCTTGCAGTTGTCCTTTCGATACTTCTCCACCAGCATCAGAATGTAGTCAATGTTGACCTCCACCTGCCTGACCAGTTCCATCTCAAAAACAACATCATCCATGATACTGTCTTTGTCGCCGGGCTTGGGCTTGATCTCCTCGTATACGTCGTGGTATGTACCGGTATAGTCCTGAAAATCAATCTCGGACAGAATCTCATGCCCCACAAAACGATCAAACGCAGACAAGATATTCCGTAGTCGCAGAATGTTGCCGAACAGAACGATGAAATTCTTTTTGTTTTGCTCTCCCAGAATGGGCTGTCCCAGCGGGAAGCGTTCCATCAGTTCCTCGATCCGCTGCTTATACCCCTTCTGTTCCTTGCCCTTGTCGTCGGTGTAGCCAAAATAGTAATCTTCATAGGACTTTAGTAGGACGATGCCGCCTGCATCCTTATTGCCAAACAACGCGATGGCTTCATTGGTTTCTTTTTCCAGATCCCGGAAACAGACAATATTGCCGAAGGTTTTGACCGAATTCAGGATACGGTTGGTCCGGGAAAATGCCTGGATCAGGCCGTGCATTTTCAGGTTTTTGTCTACCCAAAGGGTATTCAGAGTGGTGGCATCAAAGCCAGTCAGGAACATATTGACCACCAACAGAAGATCCACTTCCCGCTTTTTCACCCGGTTGGAGAGATCTTTGTAATAATCCTGGAATCCCTTGCTGGAGCTGTCATAATTGGTCTTGAAGATTTTGTTATAGTCGCCAATGGCCATGTCCAGAAAGTCTCTGGAACTCTGATCCAGCAGATCTGTTTCAAAGCCTTCCTCGGCCAGCAGGCCGTCCGCAGGATCTTCTTCATTGGCTGCATAGGAGAAGATAGTGGCAATAGTCAAGTCCCGATGCCGCTGGGCAATCTGCTTTTTCAGTTCCAGATAATACTTTTTGCAGACAGGAATAGAACTGACTGCAAAGATGGAATTAAATCCATTCACCCGCTGACCTTTCAAGCTATACCAGGAATTCCGCATGGTCTTTTGGTCAAAGTGATCCAGAATATATGTTACCACTTCTGAGATGCGTTCCGGCGAGGACAACGCTTCTTCGGTGTCGATGGCGGTCACCTGCTTATCCCGGCCGGTATCCTTCTGTTTTATGGTGTTGATGTAATCAACGCGGAAGGGCAGCACATTGCCATCGTTGATAGCATCCACGATGGTATAGGTGTGCAGTTTCTCTCCAAATGCCTGGGCAGTGGTTTTCAAATGGGGGTTGCCGCCGCTGGCAGCATTCTTGGACATGATGGGCGTGCCGGTAAAGCCAAAAATATGGTAGTTTCTGAAATACCGGTCCACCTTGATGTTCCTGCCGCCCTTTTTGATGACGCCCCCTACGATGCGGGTGTGCATATCGCCAAACTGGCTGCGGTGGCACTCATCGAATACCAAAACAATATGCTTATCCCGGACGGGATGGTTCGGGTTCTTAGTGATGAACACATCCAGCTTCTGGATGGTGGTGACAATGATGCGGTAAGGGTGGAAATTGCCTTTTTCGTCCCGATCCTCCAGTTGTCGCTGCAGCACCGCAGTGCTGCGGTTGCCGTTGGCCGCGCCTTTCTCGAAACGGTCGTATTCCTTGATGGTCTGGTAGTCCAGGTCCTTGCGGTCCACCACAAACAGCACCTTGTCAATGTAGGGCAGGGTCGTGGCAAGCTGCGCCGTCTTGAAGGAAGTCAGGGTTTTGCCGCTGCCTGTGGTGTGCCAGATGTAGCCGCCGGCCTCCAGGGTGCCGGTTTTCTTATAGTTGGTGGATACTTCGATTCGGTTCAAAATCCGCTCGGTGGCTACAATCTGATAGGGCCGCATCACCAGCAGAAGATTTTCCGAAGTGAACACACAATACCGGGTCAGGATGTTCAGCAGGGTATGCCGGGCAAAAAAGGTCTTGGTGAAGTCCACCAGATCCGGGATCGTTTGATTGTTGGCGTCCGCCCAGTAAGAAGTAAATTCAAAACTGTTGGAAGTCTTTTTGCTGCGGTTCCGGGCCGATTTGTCCTGCTCCCGGATGTGGCTGTCCCGGGTGGTATTGGAATAGTACTTGGTGTGGGTACCGTTGGAGATGACAAAAATCTGCACATACTCGTACAACCCGCACCCCGCCCAGAAACTGTCCCGCTGGTAGCGGTTGATCTGGTTGAAGGCTTCTTTCAGTGCCACACCCCGGCGTTTCAGCTCCACATGGACCAGGGGCAGGCCATTCACCAGAATGGTCACATCGTACCGGGTATCGTGGCTGCCGCCGCTCTCCTCATACTGGTTGATGACCTGCAAGAAGTTGTTGTGGATGTTCTTCTTGTCGATGAGGGAAACATTCATGGTTGTGCCGTCCTCGCGGGTGAGGTTCTGCACAAAATCTTCCTGGATCATCCGGGTCTTTTCCACGATGCCATCGTTGGCGTTGGCCAGCTTGGTCTTGAAAAAGCCGTCCCATTCCCGGTCGGTAAAGCTGAAATGATTGAGCCTTTCCAGCTGGCGGCGGAGATTGGCCACCAGGTCCGCCTCGCTGTGGATGGTCACATATTCGTAACCCTGCTCCCCCAGCATCTTGATGAAGGCCGCTTCCAGCGCCGCCTCACTCTGGTAGGCGTCGGAACGCTTGGTCTGGGGTTCGTATTCGGCTACTACGGTGCTTTCGCTGGAGGACAGCACAAGGTTATAGGTGCTCACTGTTTTCCTCCTCAATATTCTACATACGATTTAAATTTCATGTAAGTAGGACAAGACATCTCTTCTACTTTGTCCACAAATCTCAATTTATTTTCATCAACGACCGCAATTACAAAGTATCCGTCATATAAAAAAGTCAAGTAAGTATCAAATGGCGATGCAGCTTCTTTTCGATATTTGAATGCTTCTGTAAAATCGTGAGAAAGTGCGTCAATGATATCAGCTGTTACATCATATTCCTTTTCTGTAGAGAAAACATACGGAAAGAACAGAAAAACATTCTTTTTCGTTTCCAGTGTTTCCAGCAGCGCTTTTATATCTGCTTCTACACCTGGTTTCTTCACGTCATTTTTTCGAATGGTTTTCAATTCAGATAGACTTAGGGAACGTAGCGCAGCAAAGATGCGTGTTGCCGAAATTGGTTTATATCTCGGGTTGTCGCTCCTCATTTGGGGAATGCCAAAAGCAAGATCTCCCATTGGTGTCTTTCTAATGCCATCTGAAAATAACCTTCTCGCCTGCAACGCTGTCTTACTTGCAATCAATTTAAAATCGAGTTCATAGCTTTCAGAAATACAATCGCACTCTCCATGTGCTTCTTGTTTCGGCGCTTCATACTTTAATCCATTGGATTTCGTTCTGAAATAGGACGACGCATTTACCAGTTCACGCAGGTATATCTCATAATTGCAGTCATCCACTCCCTCGATGAAATTTTTACAGATCAGCACTGCCGGAAGCAATTTTGCACGAAGTGTTTCATCCATTTTCCTTAAACCTCAAGAACGTTTCTTAAAAGTCAGCAGCTTGTCCCGGTAGTATTCATACTGTTTTTGCCGGGCTGCAATCTCAGCGGGCAGGCCGCTGGTGAGGTCGTTGCAGAGGGCATCAAAACGGTCAAGAGAATCCGCTATTTCTTTTTGCATATTCTCTGACGGTAACGGAATTTTAAAGTTTGCTATATCTTTCAGACTGATATGAGGAACTGCACCACCAGTTTTCTTCTTTTCAACATAGCGTGTAAATGCTCCACTCGAAATATAATGATAGATATAATGTGCATTTGCCTTTGTAACTCGAACTCTTGTAACTCGCTGTACAAGTAGCGAGGGCAAATGATTGCTCTTTACTTGAGCATAGCTTTTCCCTACTAAAGATCCATCCATTGCAATCACAATATCATCTGTAGAAAGCAAAAACTTTTCATATCCTTGTACAGAATTCCAATATCGATTATTGCTCTCAGAGTAATCTAAAATACCACGTTTTATATTCATACCGCGCAGTAAATGAATTCCTGTAGCTGTAAACTGAGAACTATCAAACGGGTAACCGGTTAATAGTTCACATATGTCCTTAATGCACACTATCTGAATGCAATCACTTTTTTTAAATTCAAAAAATTGTTTATGATAAAACTGAAACTGCTTTTTCCTAGCGGTCAGCTCTGCGGTCAGCTCTGCGGTCAGCTCTGCGGTCAGCTCTGTGAAATTGTCCAGAATGCGGACAATTTCACGCTGGATTTCCAGAGGCGGAACTGGAATGGTTACTTTGTTTAATACTGCCTGTGTTAGACTGGGCACGCCGCCAGCCTTGTTGAGTCTTTCAAGATGTTGTTTTGCCAGCCAATAATAGACAAACTTAGGACAAACCAATTCTGTATTAATTTCAGTATAAAATATCGTATCAACATTCCAAAACGGCTTGTCAACATAATATAATTTTTCCAAAGAGCCCTTTCTTGGAATTAAAACAGACGGTTTATCATATACCGCCGTATCAATATATGCCATAATTCCACCGGAGCCATAGACTGGAACATTTCCACTTTTAAAAGACTTATAATCTCGTCCGTTTTTTATGACCAGAACATCACCTAGTCTTTTATACTCCACCCCATCCGGGCAAAGCTGCTGGATCAATTCTTCAAGTTTGCTCATGTATGAGTCTCCTGTTTTAGTTTACATCAACGATATCCGTCACTATCATTAAATACTCTTGACTGTATCGACCTGCTTCAAAAGAAATATCTTTTGGCGCTTGTTTTATCAGCAATGGAATCTGCTGCAGGTCTATCACTTCACAATATTGGCCATCTGTAAAAACAACATAAGAAACCTGCTCTTTATATGCATCCAGAAAACGCAGCATAGCTACATCCTCCTGTAACTGGTAGAAATGGGCAAACTTTCCCCCACGCATGGTTTTGAAAAGCGGGCCAACGTATTCCACTAAAAAGATGCCAATATTTTTCGCCCCTGTATATTTTTCCAACGAGTGGATATGGTGTTCCCAATTTTTACGAAAAGACGATTGGAACTTCTCATAGCTATACTCTGGTGAAATCATTTTATATGATGTAGTGCTTATTGTATTTTTGATTGGAAGCGGAGATTTTTCCAGCTCCTGACGCAAATTCTCCTGGATACAGTCCATTTCTCGATGAAACTCCGCTTGCGTTTGTTTATGACAGGAGCCTTTTTTATTTTCTTTTGATGCTGTAATCTGAAAATGTTCGATAAAGCCATCCTCAAACACAAAATCCGGGAATTTGCTCGCCTCCAAATTTGGTTTTGCACGCTTAAGTATCGCTGCAATTTTTCGCTTATCGTGGCAGAAAAAGCGGGTATCCGGTCCATACAAATGCTCTTTTACCCAGGCAAGACAGCAGCTTTCCTGTTCGCCTCTCATCCCTCGATCCCTCCGATGATCTTTGCAATCTCATCCCGCAGCACCTGCTCCCGGGCCACGATCTGGTCAATCTCGGCGTTGAGCTTGACGATGTCGATGACCTCCCGGGTATCCTCCGGCTGCACATAGGTGCTGACCGACAGGTTGTATTCGTTCTGGGCGACCTCCTTGTAGGGGACGCAGCGGGCGAAATGGTCTACATCTGCCCGGGAGACAAACTCGTCCACGATGCGGCGGATGTTCTCCTCAGTCAGCTTATTGTTATTGGTGACCTTGATACACTCCGCCGAAGCATCAATAAAGAGGGTACGGTTGTCCGCCTTGCTCTTTTTCAGCACCATGATGCAGGTGGCAATGGAGGTGCCGTAGAACAGGTTGCTGGGTAGCTGGATAATGCAGTCAATGAAGTTGTTGTCGATCAGGTACTGGCGGATTTTCTTTTCCGCGCCGCCACGGTACATGATGCCGGGGAAACAGACAATGGCGGCCGTGCCATTGGTGGCCAGCCAGGCCAGGGAATGCATGATGAACGCCAAATCCGCCTTGGACTTGGGTGCAAGGACGCCGGCTGGCGAGAATCGTGGGTCGTTGATCAAAACCGGGTTGTCGTCCCCCTCCCATTTGATGGAATAGGGAGGATTGGAGACGATGACCTCAAAGGGTTCATCATCCCAGTGCTGGGGATTGACAAGGGTATCCTCGTGGGCGATATCGAACTTGTCGTAGTCGATATCATGCAGGAACATATTGATCCGACAGAGGTTATAGGTGGTCAGATTGATTTCCTGGCCGAAAAAGCCTTGGCGGACGTTATCCTTGCCAAGGATTTTGGCTGCCTTCAGCAGCAGCGACCCTGAACCGCAGGCCGGGTCATAGACCTTATTGACCTCGGTTTTGCCCGCAACTGCCATCCGGGTAAGCAGTTCAGAAACCTCCTGCGGTGTAAAAAATTCACCACCGCTTTTACCAGCATTGGATGCGTACATACCCATCAGGTACTCGTAGGCATCGCCGAAAGCGTCAATGGAGTTGTCCTTGTAATCCCCCAGTTTCATATCTGCAATGCCGTTCATCAGCTTAACAAGATTGGCATTTCGCTTGGCCACTGTAGCTCCAAGTTTGTTGCTGTTAACATCAAGGTCATCAAACAGTCCGGCAAAATTGTCCTCACTGGGACTGCCTTTGGCCGATTCCTCGATATGGCGGAAGGCTGCCTCCAGGGTCATGTTCAGGTTTTCATCTTTTCCTGCCCGTGCTCTCACATTGCAGAACAACTCGGAAGGAACAATGAAAAATCCTTTTGTGTTAATCATGTCTTTGCGGGCCTGCTCAGCATCCTCATCTGACAGCTGCGTATAATCGAATCCGTCGTTGCCTGCCTCCCATTCTCCCTCGTTGATATAGTTGGTCAGGTTCTCAGAAATATAGCGGTAAAACATCATGCCTAATACATAGGCCTTAAAATCCCAACCATCCACACTACCCCGTAGTTCATCGGCAATGGCCCAGATGGCGCGGTGCAGTTCATCCCGTTCTTGTTCCTTCTTCATATCGACCATTTTTTATAATCTCCTTCGTTGATCTCCATCTGCATCATCCATGTTCGATCCCAAAAATCCTCAAATTGCAAACCGCTCTCCATTACTCACAGGTCAGGGAAACGCACATCATTTTTACGTTGTGTACAGCTGTGTACACAACGTTTTCCTCTTGCCCTTTCGCCCGTACGCTCCGTGCCCCATCAAACCAGCGGGAGTGCCGGTAATGTCTCCCAAAAATGGCGCCATACACATGGATACTCCTTTTTTGAATAGAATAACGCAGTATCTATACTATAAAACGGACTTTTGTGCATAAATGGGCAGATGGTTTTTTCTTTATTATACACAACCGAGCAGAGTACTTCAATTCCGACAACCCTTTTCCTGGGCAGAAAGGTCTTTCATAGACCAAGCTATCCCTATATCGTCCCTCAAGAGGAAGGCCGCATCCTGCACCCCCTGATCGTCTGGAACGGCCTCATTGTGGACGGTCACACCCGCTATGCTATCTTAAAGCAGCATCCCGAAATCCAATACACCATTCTGGAAAAGGACTTTGCAAACCGCCATGATGCGATCATCTGGATCTGCAAAAACCAACTGGGCCGCCGCAACCTGACGCCAGAGCAGCGCAATTATGTCTTGGGCAAACAGTATGAGGCCGAAAAACTCTCCCGCGGCGGCGCACACCCGCGCAGCGTTGCCCCGCCGTCAGAAGCATCAATTGCTCAAAATGAACAATTGAAAGGGACCAGTAGCGCCACTTGCGACCGCATCGCAGCGGAGTATGGCGTGAGCAGAAGCACGGTGCTCCGTGCAGAAGCCTTTGCCAAAAGCGTGGACGTTGCAGAGGAGGCTGTTCCTGGAACGCGGCAGGCCATCCTCTCCGGCAAGCTCAAAACCACCGACAAAGCCATTTCTGCCATTGCCAAGGCTCCGCAGGAGGAACGGTCCGCTCTGGTCCAGCAGCTTTATCAGCCAAAACCGGACAAGCCCATGCGCCGAACTCCCAAAGGCGCCGCGGCCGCCCAGTACAAGGCCATCGAAGAAATATCCGCCAAGATGGAACAGCCCGCCGGTCCCCTTGAACAAAGCGACATTCTGGCAGAGTTGGAAGATGCCCTTCACCTTATGATATCCCGTTGGAACACCTGTCTGGCGCACAACCCGGATCACCGTTCTGCCTGCCAGGCAGGCATCCGCCGTCTGGCCGAAGAAGGGGTCCATTACCTCCAGACTATGGCACAAGATGACGCTGAACCGTCATAGCAGACAGGCATTTCGCAATACATTGCAACAAACAGACATACCAGGAGGTGACCCGGTGAGGAAAACGCCCCCCATCAAAATCATTGTACACTATCCCCAGACCCAGCAGGGCAAACAGGAGCTGGCGCAGCGCCTGGCCGATGTTCACGCCGATGCCGTGGTCTCAACCATCAACAAGCTGGACTGCCCGCTTAAACAAAAGTTGGACCTGCTGCAAGCCGTAATCGACACCGCCAGGGGGACCTATCAGCCCAAAAAGTCTGCCGAAGCAGAACGTTAAAACCATGCGTCCCGGAGGTTCTGTTCTCCGGGACAATTCCATAAGTACGCAAATAAATCAAAATCAGAGAGCAAAGTTATTGCTTTATTGGTGTCCAATTGATATAATAAATACAGAGGTGATATCCATGAGCATCCAGGAGCGCAAGGCGCGCATCCTCATCAACAAGGCGGGCGGGAACGCTGGACCTGAAGGAAAAACTTACCGAGTCGCCCTGCCCGCTGCATGGGTCAAGCAGCTGGGCATCACCAGCGCTGACCGGGAGGTGCTTTTGCAGTTTGACGGCGAGAGCATCACCATCCGCCGGGCCGCGGCCGCCGACTATGACCGTTTTCTGGCGCAGGCACGCAAGCGCGGGCATGACCTTTTGATCTTATATTTTTACGACGGGGACACCCTCTGCACCAAGATCTGCGCCGACCAGACAAGCCGGCAGCTCGCCGTCGAAAACCTGACAAGTGACCCGCTTGCCACTGCCTTTGGCGTCAACCGCTCCCCCAGCTGGGAGGACCTGCGCATCTTTTTGGAGAACCGCTGCGTCCCGCGCCAGCGGGACGGGTTGTCCCACTACCTGGCGGAACTAGGGCTGGACCACTACGACCCGCCGGAGATCATCCGCAAGACGGCAGGGCGGATGGCGGAGGATCACTTCTGGATCAAGATTTTGGAGGGCTGACCATGTCGATCAAGCTGACCACCGGGGACCGCATCGCGGAGACCTCATCGAAGGGCAATCAGGAAAAATGGCTGGAAAGCGGCCGCTGGTACAAACTGGACCTGTTCGGGTACGAGGGGCTGGCCGAGACGGTCATCTCCACCCTGCTGAGGCAGACCAATGTGGAGGCGCTGGGGTTCCGGTATGTTCCCTACCGCATGGAGCGGCTGGAGGTCCACCGGCGGGTCCGCAACGGCTGTTCCAGCCCCGACTTTTTGCGGCCCGGCGAGAGCATCCTGACCCTTGCCGATCTCTTTCGCAAAGGGGTCGGCCCCGACTGGCAGACCGCGGCGGCCCGCCAGCCCAACTTTGCTGGCAAGGTGCGCTGGATGGTGGAGCAGACCGTCCGGCTCACCGGCCTGCAGCGGTTTGGCGCCTACCTGACCCTGTTGTTCGAAGCGGACATGCTGTTCGGCAACGAGGACCGGCACCTCAACAACATCGCCGTTCTCCGCCGGGGCGAGGGATTCGACTATTGTCCTCTCTTTGATTTCGGGGCCGGGCTGCTCTCCAACATCCGGGATTATCCGCTGGACATCGATCCCAAAGCCCACATCCGGCTGCTGCGGGCCCGCCCGCTGGATACGACTTTCACGCGGCAGGTCCATGCGGCACAGTCCCTTTACGGCCCGCAGTTTGCGTGGCATTTTACCCCCGCCGATCTTCAAATCGCTCTGGCTGAGCCACTGACGTTCTACGCCCAGCGGGACGCCGCTTACATCGCCGAGCGGGCGGCCGTTTGTGTCGAAATGCAGCAGAAAAAGATGAAGAAATAAGATTTACTGCCCGGACAGAAAATTGAGACGAAACCTTTCCTACGGTTTTTCATTTTCCGTTTACACGATTGTTACTTTATGTTATACTAAAATCAAGAATATCACCTATCAGGAAAGGAGCCTTTATGCAAAAGACCCCCAACAAAGATGTCATTGCCATCTACTCCCGCAAGTCCCGGTTCACCGGCAAGGGCGAGAGCGTGGGCAACCAGGTGGAGCTGTGCCGCAGCTATATCCGCAGCGCTTATGGCGACAGCTGCGCCGACAGCGCCGTGGTCTATGAGGATGAGGGCTTCTCGGGCGGCAACCTCAACCGGCCCGGCTTCAAACAGATGATGAAGGCCGCCCGGCAGCGGCAGTTCCGGGCGGTGGTGGTCTATCGGCTGGACCGGATCAGCCGCAACATCAGCGACTTTTCGGGGCTGATCGAGGAACTCAACCGCCTCGGCATCGACTTTGTTTCGATCCGGGAGAGCTTCGACACCTCCAGCCCCATGGGCCGGGCCATGATGTACATTGCCTCGGTGTTCAGCCAGCTGGAGCGTGAGACCATCGCCGAGCGCATCCGGGACAATATGCACGAGCTGGCCAAGACCGGCCGCTGGCTGGGAGGCACCACCCCCACCGGCTACACCTCCGAAGCGGTCAAGACGGTAACGGTGGACGGCAAAAGCAAACGGGCCTGCAAGCTCAAACTGATCCCCGAAGAAGCCGACATCGTCCGCACCATCTATGACCTCTACCTTCAGACCGATTCCCTCACCAACACCGAGGCAGAACTGCTGCGCCGCCGCATCCTGACCAAAACCGGGCGCCACTTCACCCGATTTTCCATCAAGACCATTCTGCAAAATCCGGTCTACCTCATCGCCGACCAGGACGCCTGGCAATATTTCACGGACAGGCAAGCGGAGCTGTTTTCCGGCCTGGAAGATTTCGACGGGGTACACGGCATCCTGGCCTACAACCGCACCGACCAGGAAAAAGGCCGGGCTACCATCTATCTGCCGGTCAGCCAGTGGATCGTCTCGGTGGGGCAGCACCCGGGGCTCATCCCCGGCAAGACCTGGGTGCACATCCAGGAGTCCCTGGAGCGCAACAAGTCCAAGGCCTACCGCAAACCCCGCAACAATGAAGCTCTGCTCACCGGGCTGCTCTGGTGTGCCTGCGGCAACCGGATGTACCCCAAGCTCTCCAAGCGCCTCACCCCCGAGGGCAAACCGGTCTACACCTATGTCTGCAAATTAAAGGAGCACAGCCAGCGTGCCCTGTGCAACCGGCGGAACGCCAATGGCAACCTGCTGGACGCCGCGGTGATCGAGCAGGTCAAGCATCTGGCCGATGATGACAGCACCTTTATCCAGCAGCTGGAAAGGAGCAAGCGTTTTTACACCGGCGGCCGCGACGCCTACGCCAGCCAGCTGGAAGATTTACGGGGCCAACAGGCCGAGATAGAACACAAGATCAACGCGCTCATCGACTCGCTGGCCGACTTTGCCCACAGCGACGCGGTGGTCCATGTCAAAAAGCGGATTGAAGAACTGCACGCACAGCAGGCCAGCCTGGACACCCGCATTTCCGAGCTGGAAGGGCTGACCAGCCAGCACGAGCTCAGCGGCACCGAGTTCGACGTGATGCGCCAGCTCCTGGTCACCTTCCAGAGCAGCATCGACGGCATGAGCGTCGAGCAGAAGCGGACCGCCATCCGCACGGTGGTGCGCAAGGTGATCTGGGATGGAGAATACGCCCACCTCATCCTGTTCGGCGCAGCGGAGGATCAGCCGGACGCCCCTGCCCTCCCGGGCGGCGACGCCACCGATGAGGACCCGGCTTCCCTGGAGGCCTTCGCAGACATCGAGTACGAGGACGGCGACGCGGAAACCCAGCCCGACTCTGCCGCCAAGACCTCTTGGGGAGAGGATAGCAAATGAGATCCGGATGCAGTTCCGGCGGGAGAAAAAGACCGGCCCGACGGTCTCC
>ERZ1090861.1378-NODE-1378-length-12459-cov-9.815140_pt1 | contig 12459 bp, 15 predicted proteins | sample MGYA00478482_ERZ1090861 | MGnify/ENA primary metagenome ERZ1090861 (study PRJEB33644, sample SAMEA5815744) | chicken gut metagenome | biome: Chicken; feature: Gastrointestinal Tract; material: Caecum | place: Ireland | collected 2019-01-01 | study: A study of... | reverse complement strand
TGATGAGCAGACGCCGCAGACTATACAACCGTCGAGGATACTTACTTTCATATATCGGATGGCACCGAAAGAAGAGCGAAAGAATTTTTCTTTGAAGATGGAAAACCTAGCGACTACACTGAAGGCTTGGAAAAATTGCCGGACGGCACCATAAGAAGAGCGAAAGAATTTTTCTTTGAAGATGGAAAACCTAGCGACTACTATGAAGGCGTTGAAAAATTGCCGGATGACACCCAAAAAATAGCGAAAGCACTTGAGTTTGAGAACGGCTCTCCTTCTTATTACGCAGGGGGAGTTAAAATACATTTTAGAGATGGAGATATTACGACTACAGAAAAATCATCAATCAAACTCATAAATGGAAAATGGGTGAAACAAAACTAAATTTGTATCTGCAGGAATCCTCTGTTTTTTTGTAAAAAAAATTAATATAATATCAATTTTTAATTTCTATATATCTTTTAATAAATATAGGTAGAAATAAGAGTATTTTTGTATGACAAATATAAATTCCTCTCACATTTTCGATGATTTTATTGCTCGAAGAGCTTCAGTCGGACAGCAGCAGGCAGAAACACAGCAGCAGGAGACAAAACCTGAAGAAAATAAAAAAATAAACAAAGCACTCATCGGTGCCGCAGCGGCAGCAGGGGCGGCTGCAATTGCATTTGCTGGAATATCCATGCTGAGAAAAGGAAAAATGCCTGAAGAAGTGCAAAAAGCCGTTCAATCAGCTGAAGAGTTTGCACAAGATGCAAATAGAACAGCAGAAGATGTCAACAAATTGCGGGACGAAATTGAGGCAACAATAAAAGATATTGAAAAAACAGTGAATGAAAGACTTGAATATGCGAAAAAAAACGGCAAAGAGGATAGCGTGAAGGTATTTGATGAGAATGGAAAAGTTTTGGGAGAATTTGAATTTTGGCAAGACGGAAAACCGTGGAGCTACACAGAAGGATATGAATGTAGTAGTGATGGTATCGAGACGATAGCGAAACAGATACTCTTCAAGGACGGAAAAATTTCGAGCTACCACGAAGGTATACGTCGTAGTGATGGTATCGAGACGATAGCGAAACAGATACTCTTCAAGGACGGAAAACCTTTTAGCTACGAAGAAGGATATGACTACTCTGCTGCTGATGGCTTAAAGATAGCCAGAAAACTTTATTTTAACGACGGAAAACCTATCCGCTACATAGAAGGTTACAATTCTCAAAATCGTATTGTGAAGACAGCAAGAGAGCTTAGGTTCTTCGCAGATGGAAAAATTGGTAAATACACAGAAGGAGAAGAATCTGGTGATGCTGTCTTGAAGACAGCAAGAGAGCTTAAGTTCTTAGCAGATGGAAAACCTTTTAGCTACGAAGAAGGATATGACTCTGCTGCTGGTGTCACAAAGATAGCCAAAACACTTTGTTTTAAAGACGGAAAACCTCGTCGCTACGCAGAAGGATATGAATCTGATGGTGAAACTTTCAGTACTGCAAAATATCTCAAATATGGCTGGAAAACAGGCTGGCGAGAAGAAAAATAAGACTAAAATTTTTCAGGTTCAGAAATTGTTGATTCAAAAAGCCTCCTGAAAGAAGGAGGCTTTTGAATTTTATTCTTCGATTTGGATTACATTCACGGGGCAGTTGACAGCTGCGTCGATGCAGTCGATTTCGTTGCCTTTGACATATTCTTCATGGACGTTGATATGGTCTTCATCAAATTCGAACACATCAGAGTTGATTGATGAGCAGACGCCGCAGACTATACAACCGTCGAGGATACTTACTTTCATATATTTCTCCTATCATTATATCCTTTTTCATAATGATGGAATATTTCCTTTTTTTCATCGGCGGTAAGTGTAATCACCCGTTTGTCTGTGAGTCCTATTTTTGGCTCAGGTATCTTTTGCACTGGTCGCAGAGGTTGTATCCGAGCATTGTCCCGAGGATAAAATCCTGCTCTTTTGAGAGCTTGTTGAGTTCTTTTGTATTGAATTTTTTGATGATATCGACGCATTCCTGCTTTCCGAAATAGAGGTTTGCTTTGTTGTTGTTGATTTTTTGATATTCATAGGGGATTTGCTCCCGTTCAAGGCGTTCAACCATTTTATCCGTTTTGTCAATTTCGTCTGTCAGCAGAACAAGTCCTCTTACGCCTTTTGACAGTTCATACAGGCTGTGTTTAAATAGCTGCATTTCCTCATGCCCTCCTTTTGATAATATTTTGGACTATTTTTTTTGAGAAATCCAGTCAATATAATTTTCAGTAAAATGTCTTTAAATTAATTAACAAATAAGTATTTATTCCCCTTCGATGATATAGAATTAAATAAAGAGTTATTAATGGTAAAACAAATGTATATAGAGGAATATGGAGTTTTCGGGGGATTTGTCATCTTATCGATAGTATTTGCTTTTGCAGCAATTTTTACGTCATTTCTTGTTCGTGCAAAGGCGCCGTATAAAGAGAAAAATTCGACTTATGAGTGCGGCGTTCGACCTGATGGAGATGCGCAGATAAAGTTTCCGATAAAATATTATATGACGGCTATTTTGTTTATTGTCTTCGAAGTTGAGGCGGTGTTCATTTTGCCGTGGGCTGTATATTTCAAAAAACTCGGGCTTGCTGCGTTTGTATCAGGGGTAGTTTTTGTTTTTATTCTCTTTCTCGGATGGGTATATGCCATGAAGAGAGATTTTTTTGATTACAAAAAATAAAGGGGGATGTAGTTGCAGATTATATTATCAGCGGTTGATTTTTTGTATAACTGGGCAAGGTCAAATTCTGTCTGGCCGTTGACTTTTGCAACTTCTTGCTGCGGGATAGAGATGATTTCTACTTCTCTCTCAAAGTATGACATTGCCCGTTTCGGCTCAGAAGTCTTCAGAGCGACTCCGAGGCAGGCTGATGTGTTAATTACCGCCGGAACTATTACTCACAAGATGGCACCTGTTCTCATCAGGCTTTATGAGCAGATGCCAGAGCCGAAGTATGTGATTGCAATGGGTGCCTGCACGATAGACGGGGGAATGTTTGAGGCTGATTCTTATTCTGTTGTCAGAGGTGTTGACAGGCTAATTCCCGTTGATATTTATATCCCCGGGTGTCCCCCCCGTCCTGAGGCTTTGTTAGATGGGATTATGAAATTGCAGAAGAAAATCAGAACGGAGTCTTTGAAGGATAGGAAGAAGTTTATGGCTGCTCACAGGCCGTTTGTGAGATTTGATGAAAAATCAGAGCTGATGATTTCCGATGAAGCAGAGGTTTATTTGTGGGGTGTAAGTGATGAATAGAGATGAGTTTTTGGAGATTACCGATAACAAGACTCTTGATGCATCATCCGGTCCTGTTGTTGAAGTTGATAAATTGAAAATTCTTGAGGTTGTTTCCGTTTTAAAACAAGAGGGGTATGATATGCTGCTCTGCCTAAGCTGCGTTGATTGCAGTGATTGTTTTGAGATTGTTTATAATTTTTATTCAACTTTCAAAAAGAAGTCACTGACGGTGAAGATTAAACTGGATAGGGAATACCCTGAGGTTGTATCTGTTTCTTCTGTTTATCCCTGTGCAAATTGGTATGAGAGGGAAGTTTTTGATTTATTCGGAGTTATTTTTGCAAACCATCCTGATTTGCAGAGATTACTTATGCCTGAGGGGTGGGAGGGATATCCTCTCAGAAAGGATTATGCTCCAAACGATTCCCGTCTGAGGTGGAATGAGCGGAGATGAACAAGACCGAGATTTTGAACTTGAATATAGGACCGCAGCATCCGAGTACTCATGGAGTGCTCAGGTTGTATGTTTCACTTGATGGAGAGTATATCAAAGATGTAAAACCCGTGATAGGTTATCTTCATCGAGGTATGGAGAAGCTTGCCGAGTCAAGGACTTATGCGCAATATCTGCCGATGGTTGACAGAGTTGATTATTTGTCGGGATTTTTCTATTCAGCTTTGATGTGCTATGCAGTTGAAAGAGCGGCAAGGATAGAAGTGCCTGAATATGCCGAATATTTGAGGCTTATTACGATGGAGTTGAATCGTATTGCTTCTCATGTCTTATGGTTAGGTACATTTTTGCTTGAATTGGGAGCTGCATCGCCTTTATTTTATTGTTTCAGGGAGCGGGAGGATATACTCAAGCTGCTTGAAAATTTGACGGGTCAGAGGATGATGTATAATTATTATTTCTTCGGCGGGGTCAGATATGATGTTCCCGATGGATGGTTTGACGATGTGAAGAGGTTGTGTGAAAAACTGCCGTTTATGTTTGATGAATATGAGAAGATAATCACCTCAAACCCTATTTTTCTTGACAGGACTAAGGGTATTGGTGTTTTGAGAAAGGAGACGGCTGTTGAATATGCTATCAGCGGAGCAAACCTAAGAGCGAGCGGGGTCAAATTTGATGTGAGGAAGGATATGCCTTACGGGGTCTATGATGAGATAAACTTTGATGTTCCTGCTGATGTCGATGGGGACTGTTATGCACGTTATATGATTCGTTTGAAAGAGATGAGAGAGTCAGTCAGGATAATTTTGCAGGGCTTAAAGAATATCAAAGATACCGAAGCAGGCAAGATTTATTTTACGAAGGTTAACCCTCTTACGTTGAAGGTGCCCGAGGGAGATTTGCATGTTTGCGTTGAAGCGCCGAGAGGGGCTGCTATGATTTATCTCAAGTCGGAGGGGGGAGGCAAACCGACACGCATAAAATGGCGTACACCTTCATTTAATGCGGTGCAGGTAATGCCGGAGGTAATGCGGGGAGTATTGTATGCCGATTTGATTGCTATTTTAGGGAGCTTTGATATAGTTTTACCGGAGGTAGACAGGTAGATGTTTGATATTTATGTATCAATTTTTGAGTATTTTTCGATACCCCGGGTGTTTATTATAATGAGCTGGTGTGTTGTTGTATTTTGTTTTTGCGCAGCGCTTTTGATAGGAAGTGTGCTTGCTCTTGTGCTGTGGGAAAGAAAGCTTTTAGGGTATTTTACCGTCAGATTAGGTCCTAACAGGGTTGGGCCATGGGGAGTGCTGCAGACAACGGCAGATGCTATAAAGCTTTTATTCAAAGAAGATATAATAAACTCCGGTGCTGACAGGTTGTTGTTTTCTTTAGCACCCGTGATTTTCTTTGTTCCTGTTATGGCTGTTTATTCTCTTATGCCCTTCAATCAATGGCTGATAGGGGTTGAGTCGTCAGTCGGATTATATTTGTTTTTTGCCGTATTGTCTGTGAGCGTTGTCGGAATTTTGTTTGCAGGATGGAGCAGTGATAATAAGTATTCTTTACTCGGTGCCGTGAGGGCGGTATCTCAGGTAATAAGTTATGAGGTGCCTCTTTTGTTGAGTGTATGCGGGGTTGTTTTGTTATGCGGAAGCATGAATCCTTTGGTGATTGCAGAGAGGCAGTCAGGCGGTGTATTTCACTGGAATATAATCGTAGGGTTTGTGAGTTGCTTAATCTTTTTTGTCTGTATGCTTGCAGAGCTGAACCGGTGTCCGTTTGATTTGCCGGAAGCGGAAAGCGAGCTTGTGAGCGGGTATAATACAGAGTATTCCGGGATGAAATTTGCGTTGTTTTTTTTAGCCGAGTATTCTTTGTTATTTATTTTAAGCTGTTTATTTGTTGTCTTATTTTTAGGGGGATACACGTCTGTTTTTGGGAATTATGTATCTTTTTTGGTGTTTTCTGAAGAGTCTTTTTGGGGACAATTTTTTGTGTTTTTTGAACAAATTTTTTGGATGTTTGCAAAAGTATTTTTTGTTATATTTATGGTGATATGGATTCGGGCTACGTTTCCACGTATGAAGATGAATTCGTTGATTTTTTTCTGTTGGAAATTTTTGTTTCCGATATCTGTTGTTAATCTTCTTTTGTTGGCTTTATTTGGATATTTTGCGGGATAGTTGGATATGAGATTTTTCAAGGGAATATTTGCATTGTTTGAAGGGATGAAGATGGTTGCGATTCATCTGTTTCGTCCTACCGTTACAGTGAAGTATCCGGAGAAGAGAGATAAATTCAGCAGCAGATTACGAGGTTGTTTGGCGATAAATGTTGATAAGAACGGGAAAATCGGTTGTGTAGGCTGCCGCAGTTGTATCAGAGTTTGTCCATGTATTGATGCCATAAAGATTGAATCTGAGAGAATCGATGGCAGTGTTATTATAAACAAATTTGAGATAGATTCAGGTAAGTGTATTTTATGCGGGAATTGTGTTTTTGTTTGCCCGAAGGGAGTCTTGAAAATGACGCCTGAGTATGAGATGGCTGATAGTGACAAGACTGTTTTTATAAGAGGAATTGATGAGATGTCAAGATTTGAAGAGGAAGAGGGTTAGATATGGGAATTTTGAATTTTTTGATTTTTGCTTTTTTGTTTTGTTTAATTCTCATATCAGCTTTAGGGGTTGTTGCTGCCAGGTCAATATCTGTATCATTGGTGTGTATGATGGTGTGTTTTCTTGGTGTCAGCGGAGTATTTTTTTCGTTAGGTGCTGATTTTGCAGGTGCGTCGCAGATAATTTTGTATGGAGTATCTGTTGCGATTCTTATGTCTTTTGCGATTATGCTGGTTTCGAAGAAAGATGACAGAGTTTTAGGGGTATCTTTTTCTTGGCGTTCATTGATAGGAGGGATATGTTGTTTTGGAATTTTGATGATTTTATTTTTTACTATGAGCGATGGAGGCAGAGGATTGCCGGCAGTTTTGAAGAAGAGTATTCATCCTGAGGCTTTTTCATCGACGTTTAAGACAGCATCAGAGTTATTTTCTTCTTATATTTTACCGTTTGAGGTGTTATCACTGATTTTGCTTATTATTCTTTTAGGTGCGGCAGTTATAGCAGGTAAAGAGGGGAGATAGATATGTTTGAGGTAAGTTTGGTTCATTATATTATTTTATCTGTACTGCTATTCTGCATAGGGTTGTGTTGCGTGATGGTGTCAAGGAATCTTTTGAGGATTTTTATGGGCATAGAGCTTATGTTGAACGCAGTGAATATTAATCTGGCTGCATTTGCTTATTTTTGTGACGGAATGGTGTTGGGTGGGCAGGTTTTTATCTTATTTGTGATGGCAATATCCGTATGTGAAATGGCGATAGGCTTGGTTATTGTTGTTGCATTGAGCAGGCATTCAGAGAATATAGATGTGAACAGTCAGGATGTTTTGGAGGATAAGCAATAGTGAGTTTTTTTGTTGATTATATATGGCTTGTTCCATTATTCTCGCTGATTGCTTTTTTGATTATATCAACAGGCAACATGTTTGTTTTGCACAGAAACAATCGTATTTCTGCTTATTTGACTCTCAGTTCCAGTTTTTTGGGGTTAGTTTTCGGAGTTCTTGCTTTTATTTATTGTTATATTGCAGAGAATATCTGGTTTGAGCGAACCTTCAGCTGGATAAGCGTTGATGCGTTGTCGTTTGATTTCGGGTTTATGGTTGATAACCTTTCTGTGATGATGGTTGTAATGGTGTGTTTTATAAGTTTGCTTGTGCAGATTTTTTCGATGGGATATATGAAAGAGGATCCAGAGTACAGCAAATTTTTCGGATATTTGGCGTTGTTCAATTTTTCCATGTGTTTTTTAGTTTTGAGTCCCAATTTGTTTCAAGCTTATATATTCTGGGAGATGGTGGGGTTATGCAGTTATTTGCTGATTGGTTTCTGGTATTGGAAGAATAGTGCATCGAAAGCGGCGTATAAGGCATTTATTGTAAACCGTGTCGGAGATTTTGGCTTTTTGCTCGGAATGGTTGCATTTGGGATATTTACATTCAACTACTGGATAAATTCAGATTTATCTTTTTTGAGTTTTTCAGATTTGAATATGGCTGTGTTTTATTTGAAAGATGTTTTCGGAGGGTATTCGGTTGTTATTATCGGGTTATTATTTTTGCTGGCGTCATGTGCAAAGAGTGCGCAGTTTCCTCTTTATGTCTGGCTGCCTGATGCGATGGAAGCTCCTACTCCTGTCAGTGCATTGATACATGCCGCTACGATGGTTGTTGCAGGTGTATTTTTGCTTGCAAGGATGTATTCTTTGTTTGAAGTTTCGTCTTTATTGATGGGTGCTGTTGTTGTTATCGGTATATTCACCGCATTGTTGTGCGGGGTATTTGCTTTATTTGAGAGAGATTTAAAGCGGGTGCTTGCTTATTCAACATGTTCTCAGCTCGGGTATATGTTTTTTGCAATAGGCTTGGGGGCTTATAGTGCCGGGATATTTCATATGTTTACTCATTCTTTTGCAAAGGCTTTATTATTTCTTGCAGCAGGGTGTGTTGTGTTTGCTCTTGGAGGAAGGCAGGATATTTTTGAGATGGGCGGTTTAAGAAAGAGAATGCCAGTTGTTGCTTATTCTTTTCTTGCAGGGGTTATTTCTTTATCAGGTTTATTTTTCAGCGGGTTTTATTCAAAGGAGTGTATCTTTCAGGCTGTTTTTGAATCAGGAAATGTTTGGTTGAGTGTTTTGTTTTGTGCTATTGGAATTTTGACGGCGTTTTATTTGTTCAGGGTTTATTTTCTTGTATTTGAAGGAGAAGAGAATAGGCGTGTTGGAGAAGTTCGTTCCATACCTTTTTCGATGATATTTTCTGTTTGCTCTTTAGTTGTTGTGAGTGTATTGTTTGGTTTTTTGCTTGGAGGACATTTTGGGATAAAGAGTTTTGATGAGCTTATATATTATTCTTTCAAAGAGGGGTACCGTCCGAGTTTTTTGCTTGTGATTTTGTCTGTTTGTTTATCATTAAGCGGTGTAATTGGTGCATATTTGTTGAGTAAGGCAGGGAAAAGAGTTTATTTGTTTGAAAATTTGAGATTTGTTGTTGATTGGTTTTATGAGAATGTAGTTTCTAGAGTTTTTTGTATTGTATCGAAACTATTTGATTTTGTTGACAGATATATAGTTTATGGAGTTGTTTATATTTGCGGTTTATTGGTCAATTTGTTCAGTTTGTTGTTAAGGAGTTTTTCTTCAAAAAATATCGGGGTGTATGTTGTTTTATCAATGGGGTGGTTAATTTTGCTGTTTATTGTGTTGTATGGTTTCAAGGAGTTGTTTGTATGAGAGAGGAGGTGTTGTTATGAAAATTTTGTCTTTAAGTGCATTAATTTTGCTGCCTCTGATTTCATCAGGGATGTTATTTTTTCCTTTTTTCAACACGATACGCAAGATAAGATGTTTTGCACAGATTAGTGCCAGTATACATTTTCTATATATGTTATTGTTTTTGGCAATGTACAATCCGTTTTCGCCAGAGTCAGCACTCAGTGAGGTTTATAAATGGATAGAGCCTTTGGGAATAAGTTTTTCGTTATCTCTTGATGGGATATCTTTGATTTGTGCTGTTTTGACATCATTTGTGTTTTTGATGGCGATTGTTGCGAGCAAACACCATATAAAAGAGCACCAGAGATTTTACTATTCGATGGTTTTTCTTTTGCAGGCGGCTGTCTTGGGGGTATTTTTTGCTCATGATATGTTTTTGTTCTTCATGTTTTGGGAACTTGAATTGATTCCTATGTATTTTTTGATATCTATTTGGGGAAGCGGAAAGAAAGAGGCTTCTGCAATGAAGTTTTTATTGTACACTTTCGGCGGAAGTATATTTATGCTTATGTCTATTCTTGGGTTATATTATTGCCATTATGTTCAGACAGGCATGCTTACGATGGATATGGATTATATAGGGTTGTATAATGATTATCCAGAGATAGTGAAGTATTTGGCTTTTGTCGGATTTTTTGTTGCTTTTGGCGTAAAACTGCCTGTTGTTCCTCTGCATAGCTGGCTTCCATCAGCGCATGTTGATGCTCCTGCTCCTGTCAGTATGATGCTTGCCGGAGTATTGTTGAAGCTTGGAGGATATGGTCTTATTCGTGTAAATTTGTTCTTTTTTCCTGATATATTTGTGAAATTTGCATTTGCCGTATTTGTTTTGGGAATAATTAATATAGTTTATGCTTCGTGTGTAGCATTTGTCCAGAGTGATATAAAGAGGCAGGTAGCTTACAGCAGTATTTCTCATATGGGGATTTTTCTTGTAGGTTTGGGGGCTTTGAACGCCGTTGGTATGTGCGGTGCTGTATTCCAGATGGTGTCGCATGGGTTAATCAGTTCAGGATTGTTCATGGTGATAGGGATGATTTATTTGAGGACTCATACAAGGGATATAAGTCTTCTCGGAGGCTTGGGAAAAGTTTTGCCGGGAATATACTATTTGACGCTGGTTGTTGTTTTTGCCTCCATAGGCATACCTTTATTATCCGGTTTTCCAGGGGAGATGATGTCATTTTTCGGTGCATTTATTTCCGAGAACGAGCTTGTAAGACATTTTGTATTTGCCGGGATGGCAGGTGTTATTTTGACTCCTGTTTATATGTTAAATATGGTGAGAGGTGTTTTCGGCGGAGTTTTGTTTGAGAAATTTAAAAAAATTGAAAGAATGCATGTTCATGAGGCTGTTGTGATGATTTCGATAGTATTTTTAATAGTTTTAACAGGAGTTTATCCGGGGTCGATTATGAAAATTTTTGCACCGATGATTGAGAATTTTTTTAGTATTTAGGAGTTGTTATGGAATTATTTTTTGATATAAAAAATACAATATTGCCAGAAGTGATTGTTGCAGCAGGATTTGTGGGAGTGTTTATTTTTTGTATTCTCGGCAGGAGGTTGAATAAGAGGTTTCTGTTTATATTCAATATCGTTGTTTTGCTGGCAGCATTTTTTGCGACATTGTCTCCTGATTTTTCATTCAGCAACTATATTTTTAGCGGTATGACATCTGTTTGTTCTCTAAGCTTTTTGTTCAAGCAGATGATTCTTGTCGGAGGAATTTTTGCTGTTTTATTATCAGAGAGGTATGTTTTGTCTATGGAAAAATATGCCGGAGAGTATTATGCTTTGTTGTTGTCTGCAATTTTGGGGGCTATGTTGTTGAGTTGTTCTGACAATTTTTTGATGATGACAGTTGCTCTTGAGCTGCTCGGGATATCGAGTTATTTGCTGTGCGGATTTTCCAGTGATGATAGGTTCTCTGTTGTTGCAATGATGAAGTATTTTGTTGTCGGCTCCGTTGCTTCGTGTATTGTATTGTACGGGATATCTCTTTTGTATGGTTTGAGCGGGTCGTTTCAGTTTGAAGCTGTTGCCAAGAACATAACCTCCGGTAGTTATATAGCTGTCCTTGGAGGAGTTTTTGTTGTAAGCGGGTTATGTTTCAAACTGGCGGCTGTTCCTTTTTACAGCTGGGCATCAGATGTTTATAGAGGGGCATCTTTTCCTGTTGCTGCTTTTTTATCCGTGGTTCCTAAGGTTGCAGCTTTCGGGTTATTGATAAGACTTTTGACTGTTGTGTTTAATAATGTATGGATTATTTATCCATTTGTGGCAATTATTGCTGTATTTACGATGTTTGTTGGTAACTTGCTTGCTTTTAGAGAGAAAAATTTGAGAAGCTTGATGGCTTACAGTTCTATTGCTCAGGGCGGGTATGTTCTCTGTGTGATATCTCTCGGGTCTGCGTTGAGTATATCTGCGGCGTTATTTTATTTGATTGCGTATATTTTTATGAACTTCTGTGCATGGGGTGGAATTGGGCTGTTGTCAGAAGACAGGAATGTGACTTTTGATAGTGTTAGGGGGGCTGTTTATAGCAAGCCTTTTGCCTCTGTTTGTTTGATAATTTCTGTTCTGGCTCTTTCCGGTTTACCTTTCAGCATAGGATTTTTCAGCAAGTTTTATGTTTTTCAGTCTGTAGCATTTGCCGGATTTGTGCTGCTGCCGTTTTTATTTATTATTTTGATAAATGTATTTCTGAGTTTTTATTATTATTTTTCGTTAGTAAGGCAGATAGTTTTGCCTGGTTATAATCAGTTATCGCAGAAAAACGGCATAAAAATAAAGATTGCGACTTTATTTGCCGCAATCTTTATTTTGTTTTCAGGATTCTTTTCTTTTTTGTTTATTGAATACTCTCAAGAAATCTCTATGGAATATATGTCAGGAATAGTGACATCAGAAAATTATTAAAGAGATTCTGTCGTACCCTCATTTTTCATTTGTTCTTCGAGTTGTTTTTGCTGTTGTTTCATTTTCTTTTTGGCTCGACGTCTTTCATAACCCGGGAACTCTTTGAGTTCATTGTTATCAAATTTGATATTTTGAGTAATACCGAATGTAGGGTCATCATACATAGGGTCAAAGTATTTGTCTATTTTCCACATTGTGTTGATAAACTTGCTGTCGCTTGCAGGGGTCAGGTCATGGTATTTTTTATTTTTAATTTCTACAAGTCTTGCTGTTTCTTGAGAAAATCCATTATTTATCAGAAATTCACCGGTGCTTATTTCTGACCTTGAAACAGCTGCCTGAGCAATTGTTGAAACAGTGAGAACTGTCATCAGCGAAATCATCAATTTTGTTTTCATGTTCATAG
>ERZ1090861.1374-NODE-1374-length-12489-cov-9.513913_pt1 | contig 12489 bp, 15 predicted proteins | sample MGYA00478482_ERZ1090861 | MGnify/ENA primary metagenome ERZ1090861 (study PRJEB33644, sample SAMEA5815744) | chicken gut metagenome | biome: Chicken; feature: Gastrointestinal Tract; material: Caecum | place: Ireland | collected 2019-01-01 | study: A study of... | reverse complement strand
ATCCTCAGTAGCTCAGCGGTGGAGCACTCGGCTGTTAACCGATAGGTCGTAGGTTCGAATCCTACCTGGGGAGCCAATTTTACTTACGACTTCGCTAGAAGTCGTTTGTTTTTTACTATCAAGGCTCATGTTTAAACCAATATAAACATCTAATAGTCCTTCTTCCCTTGGGACTATTTTTTTAATGAAGTATTGAATGCCTTCTTTAAGCTTTTCTTCTGTTATATTTGTGGTAATAAAGTTTAAAGCAGATTCCATTTGTCTTGCAATTTGTTCTCTATCAATTTTTATTTGTTCGTTTTCTGCAATTTTTTCTGCAAGTTGATTTTTCTTTTCGGTAAGCTTTTCTATATCGTTTAAATATTCTTGTCTAGCATTAAACAAACCTTGCTCTAAAGAGTATTGAGCTAAAGTTTTGGAATCAAATATTTGTTTTTCTAGCTTTAAATATTCTTCCTTATCTGTGTTAATATCCTTACATGCAAGAGAATGCACAGCAAAATCTTCACTGAACTTTTTCACATCTAAATTTTTCATCCACTTTTTTAATGCAAGCTTTACTCTATATTCTGCCTCTTCTGCTGGAATATTTTTTGAATCGCAAAGTTTCTTAGCTTTATTTGGGCATGTATAAACTATAGATTCAATCCCTTTTGAATTTTTTGTTGTTTTACCATGCATTGTTGCTCCACAAACTGGACAAACTATTAACCCGCTTAATAGGTATTCTCTTTTATTATTTTTTGCTCTTTTCCTAGATTTCAATTTTTCTTGTACCATATCAAAAACATCCTTTGGAATAATTTGCGGAATGGCTCCTTCTACAATAATCGGGTCGTCATTTTTCTTTCCAATCCACCTATGCATTTCTCTATTTGTATATTCGTTATAGATAAAAGTTCCAGTGTATCGTTCATTGTTTAAAATTGAGTATATAGTTGTTTTGCTTATTTTATTTCCTCGCTTGCCATATAGAACCCCTATATCATTTACAGCTTTAATTATTTCTTCATATGAAGCTTGCTGTAAGTACATTTCAAATATTGTTTTGACAGCCTTTGATTCTAACTCATTTATTACATACTTTCTATTAACAATATTATAACCTAATGGAGCAAACCCGCCCATAAAAGCACCAGTCGCAGCTTTTACATTTTTGCCAGCAATACTTTTTTGTCTACTTTGCAAAAGCATATGCTCGCCCATACCTACAGCTATTAATTCTTGCAAAAAGTCAGCAGGGTTATAAATATCTCCTAAACGTTCCATAGTGCTTACTACTTTTACGCCTAGGCTTCTCATTTCTTTTCTAAAATAGAACCAATCTGCAACTTCTCTATTACCTCTAGTTACATCATAAATAACAACAATATTAATTTTTTTAGCTCTTATATCTTCTAAAAGTTTAGTGTAGTACTTTCTGTTTGTGTTGTATCCTGTCGTTTCTTCGTCACTATAAATTTTATAAACTTCAATATTATTTTTTTGACAATATGCTAAACAGCCCTGAACTTGCGTTTCAGTGCTATTTTGCGTTTGATTTGATGTTGAAAAACGGGTATATATTCCCGCTAGCTGCTTAGTCATATTTATCCTTTATTAAAATTTTGCTATCTTTCTGGTCTAAAAGGAAGTTTTCCTTCTTTTAAATCGGTTTTTATTTCAACTTGTTTCATTTCATTAGATTCAAGCAGTTTTTCTCTTTCCAACAGCCTTAATTTTTCATCGTGTCTAACTCTATCGTTATGTATTGCGGTTGCTAATAGGTTATTAGCAATTTTTATTTGATTGCTTAAATGAGCGCATTTATTTGCTTTAACTAAGGCTAAAATAATTAGCCCTATAAAACCTGCAAAAGTTATAAAAAGACAAGCTGTGGCAACAAAACATAGTGGGATAGAAATTCCAATTATAATGCCAATAATAATAAACCAAATATTTAATGGTCCAGACATTTTTGAATATTTATTTACAAGCCTATCTTTTAACTCCTGTAATTCTCTTGTTTCTTTGTTGTCTATTGGTGTAAAATTGACTAAATTAATTTTTTCTCCGTCAAAATCGTAATACATATATCCCCCTATAAACTCCTTCTTATTTCAACAGCTTTGCCTATAACTCTGACTGGCAAATTTTCTATCTCGTCGTTTGAATAAAAAGCTATTTCGTAAGCTGGATTGTTTGGTATAAGTGTTAGACCTTTAGGGTCTTTTTTTATTTTTTTAACGGTGGCATCATCCCCGTTGACCATAACGACGCAGATATCACCAGTATTGGCGTCTTCTTGCTTTCTAATAATCAATATGTCTCCCTCTAAAATGTTAGGAGCCATAGAATCACCCTTAACTTTTAATCCAAAATATTCGCCACTTTTAGCTAATTCAGGAGAGATTTCTTCATATTCTAAAATTTCTTCTATAGCTTCAAGTGGAATACCTGCAGGCACAGTTCCTAAAACCGGTATTTTGACGCCCTTGATTTTTTCTGTTCTACCTAACATGAAGTCAACTGAAACATTGAAAAAATCCGCAATTTTTTGAATGGTTAAACTATCGGGAACTCTAAAACCTTTTTCCCAATTAGCAATTGTAGGTTGTTCAACATTTAAACTATGTGCCAATTCGTTTTGAGTAAGTCTTTTTGCTTTTCTTAATTCTCTTAATCTGCTGTTAAACATAGCATTTTTATATCATATTGAAATATTTTTTGCAATATATATAAAAAATTTTTAAAAAATATAAAAAAATGAAATATTTTGCTTGACAAATATATTTCGAATGGTTATATTTTAGATATAAATATTTCGGAGCGTGATAAAATGAAACTTAGAGAATTAAGAAAGTTAAACGGCGTAACACAAAAAAATGTATCTAGTTACTTAAATATTTATCAAGGTAATTATTCCCAAATTGAAAATGGCAAAAGGTCTTTATTAGCTAGCCAAGTTAGACCATTAGCAAAAGTGCTAAATGTAACAGAAACTGAAATCTTAAACTGTTTGGAGGAAAAATGAAAAAGAAAATTGAAGTAATATTGCATGCGCCTGATGAACTTAGCTTTTTTGACAAGTTAATGCTTTTAGCTATCTATTACGGCACTTCTACAGAAGAAGCCTTTAAAAAGTTTGATAGCGAAGTTAGAGAACAAATTATTAAGGAGGTTAAAAATGGAAAAGTACATAGCTGATTTTATTAAGTTTACAGGCAGAATGCCAAAGAACAATGAGCTAGCACTGTTTGTTTTATTTGGAAAATAAGGGGTTTGTATGAGAAATATTCTTTTTGTATTGGTGGTTAAAGACCAGCCTAAAAAAATGTTTTTAGATTACCAAATCGACGCTGCATTAAAAGACTTTCACAAAGCTGAAAGCCAAAACTTAGAACCACTTTTGTATGTTAGAGACCTGGAAGCAAAGACAGAAAAGCTTCTGCTTGGCTGCGTCGATATAGTCAAAGAAGCTACACAGTTACTAAAAAGCGTTTGAAGGGGTGTTCTATGAAAAAGTCTTTAAAAGAAATGAGATTTGTATTCAAAGGACAAATAACCGTAGAAGAATGTTTAACGGGGGGGGGTAAATGATAGAAATAAAAATATTGTTAAAGAGTTACAAACAAGCTTTAAAAAATAGGCCGTGTAAATTTAGGTGCGAAACTCAGCACGGCGTTAAATATTTCAATGATATTTTCAAAGCTTGTAGATATATGCTTGAAATTCAAAACAAAATGCAACACGCAAAACTTTGGCTCTTTACTTCAAAACACACACAACATTTAATAGATGAAGTTTAGGCTCGGCCAAAGGGCTTTCCCTGAAAAGTAGTACAGTTCGATTCTGTAGGCCGAGAGTCATACTTTAAACCCTTATTATTTTGTATTAATTCTAACAAAAAAGAAAAGGTCAGGGACTTTTCTTTTAGAGCCCGCGATGTTCGAGTGTTAAATAAAGTCCTAAACACTTAGCGGTTAGATTCCGCTGCGGGTATACTACTTGGATTTCTTGTCATAAAGAAGTCCTCCTTAAAGTAAAGAGCTTTAAAAGCTCTTTATGGTCAGAGCTTAGAGCGCGGGTTCCGCAGACTTCCCGTTAAGGTACGATTCCTTATCTGACCAAATCTGGTTTAGCTGTGGGCTTGCAGTCTTCCTTAAACACCCTTTAGGGTCTTCCTTAAACACTGCAAAAGCAGTTCAATTCTGCTTTAAACCGCCAATTATTCGAATCTAAATAAAGGAGAAAATGTCATGACAAATTTCTTTTCTTGGATAGCAAACGGATTAATGCTTGAAGCAATGTCAGCACATAAATTTTTTGCATACTTTGTGGCAATTTTAATGATAATAGCTGGCTGCTATTGTCTTGTGAAAATCATTTTGCTTATTGTCAAAAAAGTTCAAAAGCGTGAAGACTCGGGCTACTACAAAAAATCTAAACGAGGTGGCTAATGGCAAAGATTATCAAATGGCTAATTATAGCCTTTATAGTTGTTTGGCTAACGGTAAGCTTAGCAAATTGCCAAGCTCCAAAATTATGGTGAGGTGCAAATGAAAAAAACTATTAAAATTATATCTTATATATTAGTTTTTGTAGCTTTCATAGCTATTCTATATTTTATTGGCAAAAAAACCAATTGGTTTACAGAGGCATTTTCTGATATTGCCGTTTTTTATGAAAATAAAGAACTTGCTAACAATAGCAGTCTAGCTTTACCGTGTGATAAAGAACTTACATTCAAAGTTGAAGCAAAGGATTTTTCTGTAATAATTAAACCTGGAGTAGATGAAGTTCATGATTTTGATTTTAAAGTAAATGATGAAGTTTATTCGTTTAATGCGGAAAAAGATTTAAGTGCTGCGTTTGATATAAAAATAGAAGACAATTTAGTTATATTAAATTTAGATTCCAATTTAACGATGAGTGACATTTTAAGTGCGATATATACAGATTGCGAAATTTCAGTTCCAGAAGAAGTTAAGGTTAATGAATATGACTGTTTTTGTTTGTCCATTTTCAATGATGCAAGCGAAGTAAATATTTATTTTCATTTAGACAGAGAAGATACTGAAGAAGAAATAAACATAACAACGGAGTTTGTTTTTACTCCAATTGACTCCAAACTTTCTATAGTAGATGAGGGCTCTTCAGAACACGTAGGCTATATGGTAGGTACAGGTGGAGACGAATATAATAATGCTTTCATTACTGGCGAGGGAACTAAAGCTGTTATTCCAAACAAGTACAATGGAAAACCTGTTTTAACTATTGGCTGCTTTGCATTTGCAAAATCAAAATTCACAAGCATTTTAGTTCCTGAAAGTGTTTTAAAGATAGATGAAGCAGCTTTTTTATCTGCTGAAGCTGAAACAATAGAGATTCTTGCAGAATCGACCACAATAGGTCAAAGAGCATTTTCACATTGTAAAAATTTAAAGACTGTTTATCTTCCGGATAATTTGAAATCTATATCTTTTGGGTTGTTTGATTCTTGCGAGTCGTTAGTTAATATTAATTTACAAAATATAACGTCTATTGCTTCATATGCATTTTATAATTGTGAAAGCTTATATTTGACTATACCGGCAACCATAACATCCACGGCGATAGGCAGCACAATAGGAACATATGCTTTTTATAACGTTTTTACTGTATATTTTAAATCCTTAACCCCTCCTACATTAGACGTTAGTGTATTGGGTGGTGATGGTAAATGGTTTGGAAAAGAGACTAAGATATACGTAGAAAAAGGGGCTTTAAATAATTATAAAGAGGCTAACGGTTGGGATTTATATGCTACACAAATTGAGGCGGTGAGCTTATGAAAAAACTTCTTATATTTTTAGCCTCATTATTGTTGTTAATAAACATTTATGTTAAATTTCCTACTCCGGTTTATGCTGAAGAAGAAATTAAATTTGACCAAACTAACGTTTTAGAAGATTTGGAAAGCTCAGAGAATTTTAATATTGAAGATTACCCTTTTGATAGTACGGGATTAATTAATTCACCTAAGATTATTAATTTTGTGGAATATTGCTATTCGTATCGAGCAAATATGCAAAACAATTATGGGTTGTATTTATACATTTACAATCCGCAAAATCTAAAAATTAATACAGTATCCAAACTAAACAAAGTTGAACTAGCAGTAGGTTATGATAGTTCAGGAATACCAACAACTTATGAAAAGTTTAATTTAGAATTTTTAAGTAAAAGTACAGGTGATTACGAAAATTTATTTTATAAGTTTAAAATTGTAGACCATATTTCTGATGATGGAAAAACAATTCTAAAAAGAGTAAATTCAAATTCTAGACGCTATGATATTGCAAGCATAGAATTACACGAAGAAGGTCAAAGGAATGCTACAGATTATGGTATAGGTGGAACGTATACTTTTACCGGATATGTTGCAGGCTACGGACCTGATGTTAATGCTGAATCTACTTTAAAAGTTGAAGTTAACGATTTAAGAACTATTCAAATTGAAGTTAACTCCACAAATTATAGTCCTGATACTGTTTCCAACCTAGGAATGTTTCATCAAAATACAATAAATTCTGTTTATTTTTCTGTAGATAATATCTTATTAGAAGAATACGGAAAACTTCAAAAAATTAAAGCTGAGTGGTACGAATATAAAACAAAGCCTATGGCTGTTGTTAAAGATATAAATGTAAAAGAATCATTAGAGCCATTTTTAGGGAAGGCTATATCAAATGGTGGAAGATATGACGAAAACGTTCCTTATGGCTTTTGTGCTGGGAAGGTTAATAATTTACCAACTTATGACTATTCATATAACGCATGGACTTCTAGTTTGGGTTTAATATCTCCACAGCCAGCAAACAGCTATTTAGAAACGTTATACTATATATTTTCTTCAAACAATGCAGATTTGGATAAGTTTATATTAACAAGTGAAGAGCTTTTAGATTACATTTATTCCTACACATTATCATATGATAAGGGAACTATTCTTAACAGTATTAGCGCTGACCTTTTTGAAGACTCGGTAGACGAAGGGAGAACTAGAGGCTATAATTTAAAAGAAATTGATAGTAATGACACGTTTGATATGCTTTCATATGACAGCAATCATTCGTGGTGGGACAAGCTCCTAGATTATGGTTTTTGGGCGCCTGAGACTGGCGGAGATTTAAAAAATATTAGCCCTATTGAAATAGTAGAAACTGATGCTTTAAATCAAGACAATCAAGTAATTTCAGAAAGCTTACTTATTAATGAAAATGATGTAAATAAATTTAAAACTTATTATGCTAATGAAACGGCAAAGAATAAGAGTGTAATTTTATTTAGATTTGCGCAAACGGACTATTATTCAGCATCTGGATTTGTTATGCAAAATGGTTCGAGAATATCAAATGATGACATGTTCTTGGCCTATGAAACAGTCTTTTTAAATTTTGACATTATAGAATTAACGTTCAACAAAGATGGTGTTTATACAACGTTTGCTGTCGTTTCAAATCCGATAGATATAGCTCGAGATGTTACAGCTCCATTAAAAGGCTTTGATTGGTTAACGTTTATACTCGTTGTTATTTTACTTATACTATTATTTATTTTATTAAGGCCAGTTATAGTAGCAATATTAAAAATAATATGGAAAATTATAACCTCTATTTTTAATCTAATTGCCAAAATCTTTAAAAGAGGAGGTGGTTCAGGTTAAATAAACAACTTTTAAAATTTAAATATAAAGGAGAAAAATATGTCAAAAAAATCATTTGGAAAATTTATTTTATTTCTACTCGCCACAGCAATAGTGGCAACCATTGGGTTTGGAATTTATCATCACTTAAATGATATTAAAGCATTAATTTATCCAGACCAATTTACAAATGTTGAAACAGTAACAGATAACGAAGAAATGGGGTCTGTTGGCGAAATTAATAGACCGCAAGAAATAGGCGGAGCTGTTAGAATTACAGCAACACCAGAAGAAGGCTACAAGTTCTGGGCATTCTTTAATCAAGACGGTGAACTTTTAAGCCTTGAAAATCCTTTCGATTACAAAGTAGTTGAAGGGGAAAAAGTAGTAGCAAAATTCTATAATCCAGAAACAGAAGCAATAGTAACAGTAGTTAAAGAAGTTACAAACCTTGATACAGATAAAGTAGAAACAAGCGTTATATCAACTGAAAAGAAAGCTTTAGATTCTAGCGTAGAACTTACAGCTGAACCTGGAGAGAATGAAACATTTGTGGGCTTTTATAACGAAGACGGCGAAGAGCTAGAAACGGAAGCAAGCTATAACTTCACTGCTTCTGAAAGCATAACAATCACAATGAAATTTACATACGCAGAACCTACACAAGAGGTGGAAGCATGAGAAAAGGGACAATACTTTTAATTTCTTTTCTGCTAGGTCTTGTGTTAGTTGGTGGGTATATAATTTACGATCAAAACAAAGTCAATACAAATTTAGCAGCTACAAATGAAGAACTTATAGAGCAATTGAACGTTCTTACAGAAAGCAACAATAAAATGTATAGGCTTAATGAACAGTACGTTGCAAAGCTCCAAAGCTCTAATGCTGTAATTGAAGAACTCAAAGCTGAGCTTCAAACAAATAAAGATTTAGTAGAAGAGCTTCTAGCAAATGCCGACGTCTCAGAGGAAACAATAGCAGAACTTCAAACTAATATTAATACGCTTAACGAGTTAATAAACAATAAAGATTTAACAATAGAATCATTGGAAGAAGTTATAGCTTTAAATAATAGTACGATTGAAAGTTTACAAAATGATGTAGACGAGTTAGTTTTAAAATTAAACGAAAAAAACGCGTTATATCAAAAGTTGTTAGCTAGAGAAATAACATCTCTAACAGCTTCAGATTTCGAAGGTGTAACGAAGATAGGCCCATATGCTTTTTATAATCTAGAAGGGTTAGAAAATGTGGAGTTTTCAAACGACGTAGTTACAATTGCAAATAATGCTTTTGGTAATTGTGCTAATCTTGAATCTGTTGTTTTGGGAAATTCAGTAGCTACTATTGGGAATTATGCCTTTGAAGGTTGTAACAATTTAAGCAGCGTAAAAATTACTGCTGCATTGAAAACTTTAGGTGATTCAGCTTTTGTTGGAAATCAAACTTTTAACCCTGCTGATTATTCAATTATTTTTAATTCGAATTTAACAGCTTTTAATACAGACCCGGAAACAAATAACGGACTTGTAGACCTATCATATATAGAAAGTATAGGAGACAACTGTTTTGATAACCGCACAGGCTTTGATTCAATAAAAATAAATAATAATATTGTATGGGGAGAAGGTGATTATTCTCCATTCCAAAGGGACGATTTCCAATCTATTGAATATCAAACAAGCGGAGAAGGCTATACATTTAATAATGGCACACTTACTCTTTTAGATGGTTTTACTTCATTTGCTGGGTTCACCCATTTGGCTACGTTTATACAATACATAGATTGGGGAAATTCTTATGTTGAAAAAATAACACAACAGCCTTTTGCTTGGGCAACATCGTTAAAAGAACTTGATTTGCCTGAGGGTGTAACATCGTTAGAATATCACTCATTATCTCTATGCAAAAATTTAGAAAGTATTACTTTACCTTCGACAATTACGAGAATGTATCACTGGGAGCCGTCCGAAAATAAAATTAAAACTATAACAATAAAGGCGGTTACTCCACCTACTTGGACTGTTAATAGTAATTTAGAGTCTGACATATTAGAAAGTTTAGAGGCAATATATGTACCGGCTAACAGTGTTACTAGATATAAAAGTGCTAATGTTTTTTCTAATTATTCAGATAAAATTTTTGCTATACCAGAGGAGCAAGTTGCGTAAATTTAAACTCTCAAATAAAAGATTAAAGAAATTTAATCAAAGACCAAAAGATTATACAGGCTTAGTTAAGGTTTTAGCCCGTTATCAATACTTAATATACGCCTTACTAAGCCTTGTCATAATCTTACCAATATTATTTACTATCTGGATAGACAAGCCTTTATTAACCATGCTTTTAACATATATTCCACTAGGCTTGTACGCTGTATATATTTGGCTACCATTCTTTCGGGTGTTCTGGTATATTTCTCGTGTAAAGCTACACAACGCAAGCGTTGATATATCTAAATATATGGTCACTCGAAACGGTACGCCAGGCGCGGGCAAAACAAGCTCACTTGTCTATGACGGAGTTATTTTAGCTCGTAAAATGTGGCTAGAACTTAGATTCCGTTATGCTTTAGGCTTGGGTAAAGAGAAAGAAATATATGCTTCTGGCGATAAGGATAAAATACAACGCTGGGAGCGAATAAAAGAAGCCTATCTGTTCTATTCAGCTGGCGATTGTGTTCCTTGCCTTTGGTCTAACATTCCTATGAAAGTTGGAAAACTATTTACAAATGTTTGCACTAGGCGTCACTTAGAACAGGTAGATAGAATAGCTGAGTATACAGTTCTTATAGTCGACGAAGTCGGTTCTGTGGTATCCATAGACGAAACAGGAAGAAAGGAACGCCCAATAGAGATTGGAGAGCTAGCCCGATGGTGCCGTCATTTTGGTGAGTTCCACATTTACTGTACAGAACAGGACAAGAATAATGTCAACAAAGACATACGACGCTGCGTCTGTGAAAATAAATATATGTTTTTACAGAAGCCAGTATTGAAGCCTTTAATACTTTCTTGGCTATTTAAATTTTTAAAAGAAAAGTTTTCAAAAAATCCAACAAAAAGGAAGTCTCAACTTTTTTCAGGTTTTATGGAGAGCTTTGAGAAGTTTATAAAATTTTCTGGATATCGAAAGTATTATTATAAAGATTTCGCAGGAACTGAATCAGGTTTTAGTTCAATGGTTGCCTATGGCGAAGACAAAGTTCCAGATTTGAAACAGTTAAAGCGTGGCGCAAGTACCTTTATTTTACCAGCAATTTTAAATGCCGATTATGACGATAGATGTTATAGGAATTTTTATAAGGCTAAAGATAAGCCTTTAGTAAAGAATGTTTGGAAAAGCTTAGTTATTTCAAGTAGTCAAGAAGAATTTTTTAGAAAGCAAGCGTAAAGAAATTTTTTTAGCAAAATTTTGACTGTGTGCATTTGCAAATTGCAAATGCCCAGCAAAATTTCTAAAAAAATTTTAGCTTGATTTATAAAAATTCTTCAAAACAGAAAAACCAAGCAAAACAAACACGGCTAAAGGCGTAAGCCTATACAAATAATAGTATATTGAAAAAAACGGCATTGAAAAGCATATATAGAAAGCTAAAATAAAGGTTAAGTAAATAGAATATTCAAATAAATATATAAATCCTTTTAAAACGCGCGTAGCGCGTTCAAAACTTACCAAATAACCAAAAAATAACTAAAAGGGGGTGTGAAAAGTGAAAAAGAATGCAAATTTGTTAAGAAAATGGCGAAAAGCTAATAACTGGACTTTGCAAGATGTGGCAGATGAGCTTAACACAATGGAACTTAATGAAGGCACAATTCTAGAGCACCATGTGTCGCGCTGGGAACTTGGCGTACATATTCCTAACAATGAAATAGTACAAGCTCTTTCAGAGATTACTCGAATTCCAGCTGCACGGCTATTAGACAATTTTAAAGCTACACAAAATAAAAAGGTTTCTTAAGGAGATATTAAATGGGAAAAGGAATAGACTTTTTCCCAGTAGAAACTACAAATTCAGAAGAACTCACCATGTTTATTGGCGAGTTCGGCATAAAAGGTTTTGGGTTTTTGGTTGTTTTAACTCAAAAAATACTTAGAGATAACAACTACTTTATAACTTACAAAGAGGCAGTTTGCGCCAACCTACTAAAAGTACTAGGGTGTTCGCAAGCGCCGACATATATTCAAGGCGCAATCAAATACGGTTTGTTTGATAGTTCAATGTTTAGAAACTATGAAGTTTTAACGAATTATAAAATTCAAGAAACATTCTTTAAAGCATATAAGCGCAGAACGCGGAATTATCAATTTAACGGTAGATATGTGCTTGCCTCTTTGCTACCAGAACTAGCAAAAATCACTGAATTTAAAGAGTTTTTATTGGAAAATGTAAACATAAAAAACAGAGAAGAGAGAGAAAAATTACTAAACATTCCTAGTAAAAGTTTATTAGGTATAACAACTAGAGAGAAGAGTAATGCTGAATCAGCTCTCAACTCAAAGCAAAAAATGGAAATTTTCAAAGCTAAATATCCTGAAAAGGTACGAAATGAAGCTTTTGAAATTCCAGAAAAAGTAGACATTCACAAGCTAATTGAAAAAATAGAAGCTTCGCCATGGTTACAAAAGAACTTTTATCTAGAGATAATGTGTCAGAAGTATGACGACATTATAGCCGACAAATATGCACCGTTTGAAAAAGTACCTAAGGCCCAAGAAACGCCTTCAAAAAACAAAGGTAGAAACTACACAAAAGAACAGTTGGACGGGCTATTTGACGATATAGAAGACGTGCAACTTTAAAAGGAGAAAAAATGGAA
>ERZ1090861.1373-NODE-1373-length-12492-cov-3.941304_pt1 | contig 12492 bp, 21 predicted proteins | sample MGYA00478482_ERZ1090861 | MGnify/ENA primary metagenome ERZ1090861 (study PRJEB33644, sample SAMEA5815744) | chicken gut metagenome | biome: Chicken; feature: Gastrointestinal Tract; material: Caecum | place: Ireland | collected 2019-01-01 | study: A study of... | reverse complement strand
ACGTATGGTTAATGATAGCCCCCTTACGAAGTAATTTGTAAGGTGCACCCATTGAATTGCTGGGAAATCTGACCGAGTTATGTCGAAGATAATCAGCAGGTAAGCGAATGCTTCCCTCTTACAAAAGGAGGGAGAATATGAGTACATTTTGTTGTATAATCTGCGGTGAACAATGTGTTAAAACTGGTAAAAATCAAAAAGTATGTCTCTCTGAAGGTTGTAGAAGAGAATATTCAAAGATAAAAACCAGAGAATATAGACGCAGAAAGGCTGAAAGAGAAAATAGGCTTGACAGAGTTGGCATAGGAAAAGGTGGTGGGCAGCCTCGTGGGAAATTGTCCAAATTTTATAAAAATGGCATATCGATGTTTCGTAAGTTATCCCCTGTCATAAAGGAACAGAGAAGATACTGTAATAGATGTAATAAAGATCTTCTTTATGCAGGTAAGGATGAATGGTGCGTTCATCATATTGACCATGACAGGACTAATAACGAAATAAGTAATTTTGAATTACTTTGTAAAAAATGCCATCAAATAGAACATAAATGTTGGGAAGCATTCGAAACTTCAACGACTAGCCGAAAGGCGTAGGGCCAAGCGGTGAGGGAAACCTCCAGTCTTTCAGACTGCCGAAGCAGTGGGCATCCTGAAAAGGATGAAGATATAGTCTGATCTGCATAGAAATATGTAGCAGTTCCTAAGAGGACGGGCATGGTGTAGCGAGCCATGTTGAACAATATGATCATGTATGGAGCACAAGCTCCTAAGATAGCCGCAATGCTGGGTATCCCCCTTAATAGAGCACAGGCTGTAATAGATGCCTTCTGGGATAGTAACTTCGGGTTGAAAATGCGTAGGGAGTGGTTGGAAAAATTCTGGGAGGCAAATGGGAGACGCTATATTCCAGGCATGGACGGGCGTAAAATTTGGACTCGTTCTAAACATTCTCTGCTGAATGCTTACCAACAAAACGGTGGTGCTTCATTGTTTGACCTCATGGGAGTCCTGTTCCATTGGGAATTGGTAAAACGGGGATGGTACGACCAAGGTGTCAGGAGGGTTATCTACTACCATAAACAAATTGTGGCTTCATGCAGTAATGCATGTCGAAAACCTCTTTAATTGACGGGAAGGCTAAGTTGACTTTTATACGTAAAAGTAGTGAAAGCTCAATATGCTAATCCGCAGCGAAGCATCCCTATGGGATGAACGTTCAGAGACTATCGAAAGCACACTAGTAATGTGAAAGCGAGTAGAGTAGGCCAGCAAGTGCGGTCGAAACGGGAGGCCTCCTTAACATTAGGAGGATGAAATAGTCCGACCCACAGGAGAAATCTTGTGGCTATGCACGTAGTGGTGCGGGGGAGCGTAACGAACTCTCTGAACTGATGGATGAGATACAGGTACAAGTACCGGAAAGATTTAAATCAATAACGGAGCATTCTAACTTAGAGGCTGCACAAAACTATGTAGATATGATGCTTGAAAAAGGCCATCGTTTCGACGGACATTATGTGAAAGCAGGTAAAGTTATTGTTGAACCTGATGTGTATGGGAAATACAGGATACTGCATTGCCCAGTAGGAGAGCTTGCAACAAAATGTGTAGAAAAAGCATCTAAGATAATGGGACTTCCCGTTTTAATTACAGGAGAATATCTTTGTGGATACACATGGGCAGATTCTCACTAAAAATGGTAAGGTGCTGAAAAGCACCTTTTTAAAAGAAGAGGTGGTATGAAAGTAAAAGGAACCCAGACAACAACACAACTTATTGATGTTGAAGTAAACGACTCTGAAATCAAAAGAATCGTAGATAGCCAAGACCAAATGATCTTGGCAGAAGCAATTCAACAAAAACTTTTAAACAAATTTTTTAAAAGATGCCTACCTTCAATAGACGGAGAGATTATCGTAAGAAAGGACGCTAAGGCTGGCAATAGAGGAACACTGGTCTTCGTCCATGTCGATGCAGATTGGGACTACCATAATAATGTTGGTGTGGATAAAGAAATCAGGTCATTGACACACGGAGAGGTTGTGCTGTATGAGAACATCCGAAAGCTACCTGAGTATATAATGTCGTTGGATGCTGGTTGGACAAACCCAGAACACTTGCTATAAGCAATCTGTTTGTGTATCATTTCACTACCTGACACTTTGTGGAGAATTTCTATGAAAAATGTAAAAATACATGCAATACCAAGTGACTATTTATCACCCCCTGTACAAGGGAGTTCCTTCTGTACAGACATGGTTTCTTACGATGACTACAAGAAACTGGAGGGTATGTTCATTGACGTAGCATCAGAAAATGCACTCCTAAAGAAGTTCATTCGTGAGAGTTGTTATGTTTTTGATGGGGAACAATCTGATATCTCTGATGCATATACCCCAGCAGATCAATCACTTTTAATGCCTGGTTTGGAAGCCACACAGAAGTTTTCTACAGAGATGATGGCTCAAGGTGTTCATATGTACGGTATGCTCACAATCCGTATCGGAGAGCAGGAGCAAGAAGAAAGCATCATCTATGCGGGAAAGCAAGCCCTTCTTTATGCAGAACAACTTCGTAATGGAGATTTCGAACAATGAATTTTGATATTACAAAGCTACATGTCTTACTACAAAGTTTTTACCTTTCTTACGATGCTTGGGTAAAAAGAGGAGCACCAGACTCTGATATTTTCTCTCGTGACTGCGGTTTGTGTGCTAATTTATATGATTGGTGTAATGTGAATCATTTGTCCGGCTACATGGATGACCTACTAGACATGCTGCATGATGATTTCGAAAAGGCGGGGCTAGATAAAAGATTGCCTTTCAACCAGACAAGTCCTTATAGTAGAGAAATGTTTAAAAAGGCTTGCCATGAGAACAAAGAACGCTTGCAATGGGTACAAGACAACATAGATTTGTTCAAGAAGGAGCAAGGAGCTTTAAGAAATAAGTATGAAACTTTGAGCGACGCTGCTAAAATGGTTGTGTATACATGGGCAAGTGCTGACAGTGAACAATTTAAAGAAAGTATGGATAAAAGCGTCCCTGTATTACGAGATATTCTGTTCAATGAGGGGGAATCATGAAAACCTTTACAAAAGAGCAGCTACTTAAGCATGTTCGCTCTAATGTTGACCATCTGAAAGACCTCCAACAGCGTGTTGGTGAGGCTGGAGATGAGTATAAGAAGATTTTTGACATGGTATCTCTTGATTTGGAGATTGCTAAGATCGCATTAAATGCATTAGAAGCAAAACCGATTGGTGCATTCCACATTGCAGAACAGCAAGTTGACGGCACAAGTGACTACCTCAAGGATGGAGAATGGCCTATTGATAATGGAATTATTGAGGTCTACGCCGCTCCCCCCGTTCCAGTAGTACCGGAAGAAAAACCAATGCCTAACCCTCTTAAAATGTACGCGGTCGATGCTGTTGCCGCTATTGCAGAGGTGAGAGGCTGGAACGCCTGCCGCGCCGCCATGCTTCAGGCCGAACCTGTAAGTAATAGTGATGAGTTACCGCTGGACTATCTGCAAGGACACAAAGACGGCCTGGAGTGGGCTGCACAATTGGCAGAAGCCAATCATCCGCAAACAGGTGACTGGTTGTACGACGACCCAATCGATCTTGCCAGGGCGATTCGCAAAGGTCCTGATATGCCTACTGTTCAGGCTGACAACTCTCCGGTAACTCCGGATGGCTGGATAAGCTGTAGTGAGCGAATGCCAAATGATGGTCAGCACGTAATTATTTTATGTGATGGCGCATTCGTTCTTTATGCGCAATATCGGGACGGTGAGTTTTTTGATGTCGTCCGCAATGGTGAGGAGTTCTTCGAAACGCAGAGCCGCAATGTAACCCACTGGATGCCGCTACCAGAACCGCCGCAGGAGGTGAATCAATGAGCTGGCCTGAAGCATTCACAACGGTAGGGGTTGTAATGGCTGTAGCCTTTGCAGTGTACTCAGTTTGCCGATGGGGGTGATAATGATAAAAGAACAACCAGAGACTGATACTCAAAAATCACGTTTTCAGCAGTGGTTGGAACAACAACATGACCAGATTGATGTGGATTGTGGTTGTGTTTCTATTGAAACATTTATGTATTGGTTACAAGTGGCATATGAGGCAGGAGGAGATTTAAATGAGCAATGGTTATCAACCTGTCATCTCGGTAATGACTAATGTTGCGCTTCCACCTTCGTCACCAAGCCTTAAAGCAGCAACCCAACAACCAGTTGCTTGGCGCTATCGTTATGTAAAACAGGGAAATCTGTGGACTGGTGACTGGAAATATGTCCCGACAAAAGAAGATTGTAACGACAGACCAAACTACGAAATTCAGGCGTTATACACCACACCTGTAACTTTAGAAGGTTTGTCTAAAGCAGTGCGCTTCTATGAACAGGTTAAGCGTGAAAATCCACCAGTCGAAACAGGGGCATGGAAAGATGCTATTGACTGGATACTCAAAGAGGCATATGATGTGGTAAATAAAACAACATAGGACTTATCAAGTTATGAAAATTGACTACCAAGAATTACGTAAGTTAGCAGAGATAGCAAGAGATGGTGGTACTCATCAAGAAATAACTGACTACCATGCTATGGTCACGCCTCAGCTTGTGCTGGCACTTCTTGATGAAATTAAGAAGTTAGAAGACACAAATATTGACGCCATGTGTCAAATTGCAGAACTCAAAACTAATGTCGAGTTATTGAAGGAAGGGGTAATTAGCCATGACTAAGAAATCGGTGCACATTGATGAAATCAAACGTCTTGGTGCTAAATGTGCAACTCTTTTAGAAGAGAAATACCATGATAAAAAGAAAATCTCCGAACTTGCGACTCGTTGTGCAGAGCTAGTCGCTGAAAATATAGTGCTGCACAGGGCAATTAAAGCTGTCCACAATGTTGCTGATAACTCCAGTGGGGTTGCCGATTGGCATTTTAATGGCGATATCTCTGCATGGGAAGAGGTTCTTCCTGAAATTTATGATATCAAAACCCCAGCTACCGATGCTTTCCTGGCTGAAGTACGGGCGCAGGTTTGATCATGCCTGACTGGTTGAAAAAGCAGAACAGAAGAAAGAAGTCACGAACCGGGAAGGTGCGTTGGAATTGTCCGTATTGCGGAAAAATAGTCTGGCAGTACAGTCCCTATGATTTTGAAGGATGTCGTGATCACAACTGTGAAGGGTGGGTGTGTGGAAGATTTTAAAATTAGACAAGGTTGTTTGTACAAGTCTAAATTGTCTTGGGATCCAGAGCAGAAATACCTTGTCACTGCCGTTGGTTTAAATCATGTCTTAATTACTGACTTCCCTTTGATTAAAATTAACGAGGGTTATTTAGAGCACTGTTTAACATACAAACAGTTCAAAGAAGACTTTATCTATGTTGGGGAGGTAGAATAATGGAACTTTCTAAATTCGCAGACTTGGTTAACCATATAGCCTCTTTACGTGGGAAACAATATCAGGATCCAGACACTAAAGTAACAATTGTTATTCATTCCCCAGGTACTGTTGGAGCAACACCTTCGGTTGATGTTCAATCTATACATGCAGGATTCGATTGGGATAGTGGACAAATAATGATTTTCCCATCTCAACCACTCACTGTGCTCTCAAAAGAGCAAGTAGAGGCCATTTGTGAAAGTGTTCATAAAGGACAATCTTGGCACGCTTTTCAAGAATACAAAAGACATAAGGAAGAAATTGAAAAAGCACAGGCTCGTATTCAAGAGCTTGAAGAAAACCTTGGAAATATAAAACTTGTTGCTTCGGGTCTGCTATCTGAATATCTCATGAATAAAGGTACTGATCTGGAATTTATCGCCTGTGTGACTCCATCGAAAAACACAATAGGTAATGGTGGTGTGTGGGATATGTGGCGAAAACTGGATAAGATGATTGGAGATAAAGATGAAAAATCGCAAAGCTAAAATCCTTCTCCTGCCAAGGAAAAGGGAATCACAAATATTAAAAGTAAGCAATAGACGTGTTGTTTTATTTAAGTATTATGGCGCAATGGTTGGTGGACTCCGACAAAAGTTAAGCATAAAACAAAAGATTAAATACAGGAAACTCGAAAAAATATTTAATAATGCAATGGCAAAATTGAGGAATAACTAGATGACCAAAGAAATGTGGGAACATCACGAGGATTTGTTTGGTGAAAACCAAGTTATTGTTAAAGGTAGTCTTGAGAAATACGGAAACGGAATGGAGAGCTACTCCCCAATCTGTACCGCTGAAAACGGGAATCTAGCTTTGGCTATTGCAATGTGTCCCTTGATTGTGGATGCTCTCGAACAATCCCTACCGTATGTAAAAGCGGCAGCAAAAACTGATGGACATGCCAACGGAACTTATCAGCTTGCATCTAACATTGTTTCTGACTGGAAGAGATATATGAATAAAGGATAGAAACATGATGTCTTTTTTAGAGTGGGTACAGGTGCATAATAACTGGTTCCCTGCTTTATCGTTTTATGTGTTGTGTTCTATTTGGGCTTTCATTTTATCGTATAAAGGGACATGGAAACACGTTGTTGTCTCTTTTGTTATGTTCGTTATTCTTGGGGCAACAACTATTAACTACTTTCTCCTTTACGAGGATGGCTACAAAGAGTACACAAAAAACTGGGAATCGTGCACAACACAAAAAGCATTGGATGAAATGTATGTTTTCGACAATGTAAAAGAGAAATGTATGAAGCCTGTTGTTGGTTTTGTACCAACAGAGAGCGTAGATATACTGGAAATTAAAAATGGAGATTGGACATGACAAACAAAAAGTTAACAGGCGCACAACTTGTTGAGAATCTTAAAGAGAAACTTTGCAATAATCCATCTTTGGAAGAGGAATTGCTACTTAAATATTTCGAAGATAATGTGGATATGCTCCCTGTGGAATATGGTTGTCCAGAGGGTTTCCACAAAGCATTTCGACAAGTGGATGTGTGTAAGAAAGGCTATCAAGATATGGTTATTTGGAGTATCCTTTCAGGAGGGGATTCGGAAAGGGTTTGGGAAGTTATGGAAGAGTTTTTCTCTTGAGGTTTTTATGAGATTTTTATCTGCGTTAAGCATTCTCTTCATAGCGTTGAAGTTGTGTGAGATTATAGACTGGTCTTGGTGGTTAGTTCTTGCCCCTCTATACCTACCATGGGCAATTGTTGTCATGCCCCCTTTGATTATAGCGGTTACAGCATTTGTCCTGTCTTTTCTCCAAGAAAAAGACAAAAAATCATCTTGACATACATGCACGCATAGTGTAAGATGTAATACTCAACAACCTTGTAAGGAATAGACATGTCTAAAGAAAAACAAACACCTGAAAATAAAGAAGATATCCGTTTTCTTGATCTTGATGAAGGGCAGTTTGGAACAATCGTATACTTGTCCAGCGCCAGTCACCAGATGGGAACAGTAATCGGGTCGAAAGAAATTCGAGAAGAGATGCTAAAGCTCATCCAAAGTGGTAACTATAAAACGGTAGAGGATGCAATTTCATGGATCCGAGGACACCGCAACAATTTGTTGAAATTAAATACTGCTTCCACTTTTGCATTGAACCTGTTAAATCAAGTTGAAGATTTAGTGGTAGATAAAATGTTGAGCGTTGGAAACGAAACTGCTGAAGGCGTTAAGTAATAAAAGGAGAGAGAATGAGCGTAATCAATGAATTTAAGAATCCAATCAACGGAAAAGTTGATTATTTTGCGAAAGGTTTTATCAAGTATGTTAATATTCGTCCAGTGAAAAACGCTGACGCAGATGGTATCCGGCGTACCCATATCCCTGCTCGCACCGGGCAACCAGCTAAAGTTATTGAGGCTACGCACTCAATCAGTTTCCTGATGCAAGAGGTTGACGATAATAACAACGTTATTGACCCACAGAGCCAAGGTGAGTGGATTTCTATGGGTGAGAAAAAACTTCACCCAAGCCATGTAGACAAAATTCAGGTGAAATTTGATTCTGGATACAAAGATATTGTGGCGGGGATGGTTGTTTCTTTCCCTCTCAAAATTACTAAGAGTGGGGATAAAACGTATACAAACGGCACTTTAAACGGAAAGACCTTCAGCATTCTCGATGAAAGTAAGGTTGGTCAAAGTGCTCCTCGCCAGCAATCTTCGACCCAATCACCTGCAAATGCCCAAGTTAAAGGCACTAAAATTTATGGTGAGATTGCTGCAATCGTTGGCAATGTGGTGACAGTTAATGATGAGAAGAATGGTCAAGGAAACCTTGTCCTCACAGATGAGCAATTGTCGCAAGTTGCAGTAGGTGGTCGTGTCACTGCGATTGTTAACCTGAGTGATGGTACGGTCTTAAGTGGATTTAAAGCCTACGGTCCTGCTGGGCAAGCTAAGAAATCATCTGGCGGCTATGATGCTTTAGGTGTTGCTTGTGGGCATGGCATCAACGGTGTGAAGGAACTCATTAAAGCTGGTTTTAAGATCGAGGATCGTCTCTCTGCCGCGAAGATGGTTCACAACGCTACAGTAGCTATGAAGGCTTTTGTGGCAGAGAAAACAGGAAAAGATGTGGAATCTAATGCGGTGGGTGCTAGTGCGGGTAATGCTATCTTAGTAGCTTGTGCTTTGTATCATCAAGCCGATAAACTAACAGAAGATGGTATTCTTAATGCCGCTAAAGATGTTTACCTAACGCTGTCAGAGCCTTTTTACGAGTTCTTATCTAAAGGTGATGGGAAGACACAACAAGAGAACAAACAGGATGCTAAGGAACCTTTGAACAGTTCTAACAGCGATATTCCTAATATGGAGTCGCCAGCACCTGAGTTTGACTACGATGAAGATATTCCTTTCTAAAAGTAGCATTTGTTAATATAAAAGGGAGCTAAAAGCTCCCTTTTCTTTTGCTATCACGACACATTAATATTGAATTTCGCCAACGGAGATGTAATATCACCTTTACTGGTTGTTTGAACATATGCAACACCAAACAAAACTGTACCCGCAGCATACCCGTATTGTTTTACTTGATCTGCGTAGGTAAATGTGTAACTATTGGTGGTCAATGTTTGTTGGGATATAACAGCCCCTGTCAGGACATCAAAGTTAACAAGAAAGAACTTGTTGTAGCCTCTGGTATCCCATGATAAAAGAATATCCTGGTTTGCTTGTCTTGCTGCCTGTCCTCCACTGGGAACTTGCATATCCACCCAAGCAGGAGGTGTGCTCGACAAGTCCTCCATGTTAGCCAAGGATATTGCAGCATTTCTATAAATTGTTGGTCGGTACTGTATTCTTAGACCATCACCTGCCCCAGAAACAACATAATTGCCATAGTGATCAGCGCCATCAACCCAAGAGCCAATTATAACTTTACCCCCGGAATTTACCACTAACTGTTGTTGAATATTTCTATAACGATACCACTCAACACCACCTACTTCCACATTACCATCAAAGCATCTACCAAGTGTCTGCAATACAATCTTGGCTTCAGGATTTGTGATGGCAGATCGGATATTTTCAAAGATGGCGGTCATAGCAGTCTGAAATCTAGCATCATCGCTATGTTTTCCCTCCTGTTTTGCTGCTGCTACTATGGCATCTTGTTCCCCTAACGACCAGAAAACAGCCTTAATTTTATCCTTATAAGGTTTAACCTTCGCAAGGAATTGTGTTAGACACGGACCTGCTGTGGAGGAGCTAACGTCATACCAGTAATTTGTGGCTAGCCCTGTAGAGGAGTTTGCCTGTGCTTCTGCACAAGATGTAATGAATGCGGCATTGATTGGTAATACTTCTGCTGGGTAAAACCCTTTGCTAAGAGCATACTTCTTACGTGCTACGGTTGCACTTTGGCTTGTTTTATCCCTACCAGAAAAAGAGTTAAAATGTGCTGCTGCGTTATCACCGCCAGCAAAAACAAGCACCTCTTTAACAAAAGAGTCGTCAACAGTTACATTATTATTAAAAGATATAGGTTGTGTTTCTGGATCTGATCCTTTGATGACTACATTAAGATATATAGGGGCAAATCCAAAGATAGGCACTGATTCTGTAACATCAAAGAAAACGAATGTGTCTTTGGTTTTCTTACTCCACACAACCTCCATCCCTTCAGAATCATAAACCTCTACGGTATAAATATCATCTGAGGAAGGAAATTGAACATCCCACGCTATCTTAACGTCACCATAACTGTTGGCTACAGCAGTCGGATTTATAAGTTGTGGTGCTATATCTACATATACATCAGTAAGTGTCGTTACTGTCACATCCTTATAGGTTCCTTTCATACCACAATGCCCAACACCTTTACTAACACATGTGATGATACCACTAGGAGCCAGACTTAATATATCAGGTGTTTCAGAAACTGCGGTGACATAAAAGTCATCCTCCTCCATAACTTCTGCTGGAGAGATGTTAAAGCCAATCATATTCGGATTCGGATTGCTTGGGTCAAAAGACGGGTCGCCTTTGTAGACAAACCAGAATCTATCATTAATGCCTCTGCTGCCTATAGGATCAACATCAATGCGTAGTGTATCGATATGACCATTGATTTGCGCTGTTAAGGTCTTTTCTTCGTCTCCTTTGCCAGTCTTTGCAGACATTGTAATGATAAAATCACCATCTTCAAGAAAAGATACTAGCCCCGTAGGATCAACAGATACAATCGTCGGTTTGTCTGGTGTAAATGTTATATCATGCAAGTCTGCACCTTCCGGCACAACAGACCATATTAATTGTGCTTTGCCTCCTTTAAGACACGTACCGAGGGAGGTTAAGGAAATGGAGTTGGCTAGAGGGTTATTGGAAATTATGATATAAAAACAAGGAATTGGATACATTAATCCTCCTAAAACAAAGGCCACAGCAGTGGCCTTTTATATTATGGTTGTGGTCTGCGGACAATAATGGTGTCAACAACCCCATCTTCAACACCGTTAAAGGTTAATTGAAGGATGGTAACTGAATTTGCTGCTGTATTAACAGTTTCGCTGTTAAGGACAACATAATTAGGATCCAGAGTCACACTGTGTCCACCTGTGGCATCCTGCGTCAGATAAATCATAGCGGAGAAAGGTTGCTGTGGATCAGGCCATGCTCCGATTGTCAGATTTTTATTCACTGTGATATTATAAATGTTGGATGTGCCGCTTGGTGTCCATGTTGCTGTTGGATCGTCAACCTCTTCCGATTGTAAAGTTAGAAAACTTACATTGGTGGAAGAAAGTTGTGCCTGGCCGTTAACAAATAACTGATTTGTCGTTACACTGCTTTGAGCAGAAAGAGATGCTACGTTTACGTTTTGTCCTGTCAAATCAAACGTAATACCAGATACAGTCCCCTTAACAATCAGGTTGTTTACTGTTGTTGTGCCAGAAGATCTATTTAAAGTCACATCGCCATCAGATATTATCTTACCAAGGGTTGAAGTTCCGTTGACAGTTAGATCACCACCTACAAACCCGTCACCAGTCGCAGTGAATCCCTCCCCCAAAGTTAATAGCCCTGTGACATTACCAGTTGTAGAGGAGAAATCTTTGAGGCTGGCTTGTCCATTAACAACAAGGTTGTTAGTAACTTCTAAGCTCTCACATGTTGTACTGTTGAGATTGGTGTTACCATTGACTTGTAAATCACCACCTACAGTAACCCCTTGTGCCGTTGTTACAGAATTAGGCGAGATATCTTCCCCATTGACAGAAAAAGAAAGTCCTGTTACAGTACCTGTGATCTTTAAGTTTTCAAGTTCTGTCATCCCAGAGACTTTAAGACGAGCTTCAGAAGGGTCTTTTTTAGAGTTACCTGTAATGTAAACATAGTCGAAGGTATTATTACCAAGACCTGTGAAAGACATTGTTGTATTGTCTGCTACTGGCACACCGTTTATGATGATGTCTGTATGTAACTGATGTGTCTGCGCTGAGTATGCTTCAAGCCTTGTTTTTATAAACGTCGGGTTAGAATCATCACTGTAGGCAAAAGATAGACTTGAATTATCTTTTGTTAAGATAAGATTCTGGAATTTTCCTGTTTGATTTTCAGCATTAACAGGCCCATTAAATGTTGACACACCGCCAACAGAAAGCGTATTAAGACTCGCTAAACCTGTTACAGTAAGATCCGCGAATGTACCGTTGCCACCCGCAATTCCAGCCAAAGCAGTAGCAATAGCTCTAGTAACGAATTGTGTTGTTGCCAGAGTTGTACTGTTACTATCCGCTGATGGCGTTGGTGCTTGAGGGTTCCCTGTAAAGATAGGACTGTCAATAGGCGCAAATAGCTGAGACATGGATTCTGAATCGTTGTATAATCTCCAGTTAACATTATTGACTGGATTAGAAGGTAGTGTTACAGGCGAACTCTCTGTCGCACCGGGTGCATACCACCATTGGACACCTCTTTCCCCTGTATAGGCATACAACTGATTATATACCGTCGTCTGTTGTCCAGCAACCCACGGCAGTGGAGGTGTTTTAAAGAATAA
>ERZ1090861.1372-NODE-1372-length-12500-cov-8.288951_pt1 | contig 12500 bp, 16 predicted proteins | sample MGYA00478482_ERZ1090861 | MGnify/ENA primary metagenome ERZ1090861 (study PRJEB33644, sample SAMEA5815744) | chicken gut metagenome | biome: Chicken; feature: Gastrointestinal Tract; material: Caecum | place: Ireland | collected 2019-01-01 | study: A study of... | reverse complement strand
TCACATCAGCCTTCCCTACTTGAATATAATTCTTATGTGAGGAGAATGATTTATGAGAACAAAAGATAAATGTTTAAAAGACCATCCAAATTTTAAGGGGAATCAATACCAAGAAAAAGAAAACTGCCTTATTGGAGTTGATTCAAAAGGAAACACATTTTATATTTCTAAAGAAGATTATGAAGAATGTAGCAAACATTGTTGGTCTGGAAACAGTGGAAGGAAATCTAAAAATGGAGCATATTTTTCAGCTAGAATGTCAAGAAAATCGCCAGAAGGGAACAAAATGAAAATGCTTCATAATTTTATTTGGGAGTTACACAATGGTAAAATTCCAGAAGGATACAAAGTTGACCATATTAACCAAAAACCATGGGACTGTAGGTATGAGAATTTAAGACTTGCCGATAAATCGCTTAATTCAATAAACACGAATTTAAGAATAAGTAATACATCTGGTGTAACTGGAGTTTGTTTTGCAAATAGAGAACAAAATTGGAGAGCTTTTATAAGTTATCAAGGAAAAAGAATTGAACTTGGTAGAAGAAAAGATAAAAATGAAGCAATTCGATTAAGGCTTATAGCAGAATTAAAATATTATAGAGATGCCGCTCCGCAACGACATTTATTTAAACAATATGGAATCGAGGTAGATGAATGGTAAGTCGTGGTACTAAGAAGCCTTATGTACAAGCAATCGGCGCTTCTGCAACTGGTGTGACCCAGTCATGCTATATTGTAAGATTCAAGAAATATGTCATCATGTTAGATTGTGGCTTGTATCAAGAAAGCGATATTGCAACAAACTACAAAAAGAATCAAGAGTTGTTAAAGAAAACCAAGCCAAGAGACATTGATTGGATTATTCTGCATGAGTGCCATGCTGACCACACTTGCCTTGTTCCAGCCTTATATGCAAGAGGATGTCAAGCTCATCTAATCGTTCCTTATGGTTCTAAGCAATTCTTGAAACTCCTGTGGGAAGATTCCATGAAAATATTTACACAAGATTGCCAAAAACTAAACAACAAAGGAATCAAGGCATCGCCATTTTATACACAAGAGGATATTGATAGAACGCTCAATCGAATTATCGAAGTAGGTTGGACTACTATTCCGACTTCACCTGTTTCACATTATCTTACAGAAGATATTAGATTACAATATTATCCATCAAACCATATTATTAACGCTTGCCAGATTTACTTGACATTTCAAGACGGATATACAACTCATAGGCTGTCATTTACTGGAGATGTGGGAGGCCCAACACCTCAACCTTATGTAGACGAAAGAATAACATTGCCTTATGCCAACCTAATGTTAGCAGAGTCAACTTACTGTCAACCGAAACGAATGAATAAAGCATACGACAGGACTCAAGATAAAGAAAAAATTGAAGCTGTGGTTAGAGATAGCCATAGAGTATTGATTCCTTGTTTTAGTCTTGGGCGTACTCAAACTATGCTGACTGTACTATATCAGTTATGGCAGGAAGGCAAATTGCCTGGCGACATCAAAGTTGTTGTGGATAGTCCTCTTGCTCAGAAATTCTGCGATATTTGGCCTGATGATATACTATGGAATAAAGTAAAGTCATGGAGCAACCTTTGTTTTATCAGAGAGTGGACCGAAAGCCAAGCCTTACAACAATCTAATGAACCGTGTGTGGTAATAAGTGCGTCTGGGTTTCTTGTTGGAGGACGTGTGGTTGAATGGCTTAAATATATCTTGCCAAATCGACGCAATACAATTTGCTTCGTTGGATATAGTGGCGAGAATAATATGGCAAGCCAAATTCGTTATGGCGATAAAATTATCAATGTAGATGGCGTTGAAGTTGAGAACAATGCAAATATTGTTGAGCTGGTATCATTTAGTTCACACGCTTCATATGAAGAGCTAATGGATTATTACATGACTTGTCGATACGATAAAATTGCTCTTGTCCATGGCGAATTTGAACCTAAAGTCGCCTTCGCCAACACTCTACAAAACCACCTTATCGCCCAAGGAAAGTCCAACCGTGTAATTGCAGTTAATGCAGATAGTAAAATTTATTTTTAATACTTGACAACTTCCCTTCTTTGTGGTATAATGTAGATACTTCAAAGGAGGGAATTGTTTATGCCATTTTTTAATGTGGGAGATAAAGTCTATAATAAGGAATATCCAGATAAAATTTATACCATAAAAGAAAGAACAGATACCACCCATTATATTCCTAATTATATTCTTATTGATGAAAAAGGAAAAGAATTAAATAATTTTTGCGTAGGTTGGGTAAAATGGGTAACTTCTGATGATGCTTTGAGATATGGAGAAGTGTTGACAGATGATGAATTTGAATGTGATATTTTAGATTATACTGGTTTTCAAATTGCTGAGACTAATTATTATAGAATCCGTACTATTCGTTACGAATATCGAATCTTTTATCACAAGATGGTAAATGGAGAAGTAGATGAGTTTAAGGAGTTGACGATATGAAATATTTAAAGTATGTTGGATTATATTTTGTCATGATTGCTATTGGGACCAGTGTATTAAAAATGGCAGAAGCAGGTAAGATATGGACTGCAATTTTTTATGGAGGAGCGGTTCTTTGGTATATGGCAAGAATGTGGGAAAAAGATTCTTGACATTTTATCCAATTCATGATATAATGTACTTATCAAATCAAAGGAATTGAAACTATGAAGGAAAATTCAAATGTTCTTTAACCTTGGTTTCTCTGAACCTCTAACCGCCACCCTTGAGCAATACGTTGGTAATGCTTGTGTATCGAGGTAACAATTCTCGGCCCCACCTGAAATTCTACAACCCCAATTTATACAAATTGTTCAACAGGTCGCCAGTCAATCTCATCCAATGAAAATTCGTATGGTTAGATGGGAAGATGCGTGGGATGAATTTGAAGGTAAATGGAAGAAGTTGGAACTAGATATGGAATTTAAGAACTGAAAGGATGATAAATAATGAAGCATAAATTTAACTTGTGTATTGGCCTAACTTCTACTGCCCTTGGCGTGTTTGATTGCATTAGAGCCATTGACAGCAAAATAATCGTCAGTGAGCCACATCTAATCTTGGGCATTATCTTGATTGCGGTGGGCATGGGTAACCTTGGTGTTTTTATTGGAGGTAAACAATAATGGTGTACTTAGACCATAGTGCAACATCATATCCAACTAAATATTTTGCCAAAGATTACTACATTCCCGGAAATCCAAATTCCCCTAATGTCCTTGGTCTACAAGCCAATCAAGCCCTAAATGAAGCAAGACAAAGGATTATGGATTGTCTTGGTGTAAGAAGTGGTAGGGTATTGTTTTGTCGATGTGCAACTGAAGCTGTTGAATGGTTGTGTAGACAATTTTATGAAAAAGATTTAATTGTAGAGTGTACTAATGTAGAGCATGATTCGGTTTATGACGCCGCTACAGATTATGGGAAAGTACGATGTTTATTTGGTAGCGATTTATTTTTACAGCAGTATGTAAATCAAATTACAGGTACAGTATATGATATTGCAAGTATCGCTAAATCGGTAAAAAACATTAGCCAATTCTTTGGCTCTGATTTTACGGCATCTATTGGACATCATCCTATCCCTACCAATTTTGATTTGTTCTGTGATAGTGTGTGGTTTTCAGGCCACAAATTCGGTTGCGAACCTGGCATTGGCGCTATTTGGATAAGTGATAAACTGTTCAAGTATCTTGGCGGTAGTGAAGATAGTAGGAACGAATATGGTCTAATTCATGGCACTCCCAACGTCTCAGCCGCAGTCGCTATGAGCTATGCCATGAGGCATGCTGTTAGAGAAGCCAAGACAAACAATATTGTATGGGGACAATTGGTCAACTATATGTGTACTAAGCTGTTGGAGAATGGGATTCTTCATCATATTCAAGATATTGAAAATACAAACAAAACCTACGCAATCAACGCCCTATATATACCCAATATCAACAGCGATGCTCTGACCCAATACCTATCCACCAAATCCATCTATATCAGCCCAGGGCATTCAGCTTGTGCAGATAACGATGATTATCGTGTGCTTGAATCTTTTGGATTAACTAAACAAGAAGCAAGTCAAACTGTTAGGATTAGCTTTGGCGAAGACAGTGCAGCAGAGGATATTGATGCTTTAGTTAAAGGTATTGTAGAGTTTAAGGAGATGTTTGTGTGAGCATCAGAGATTATTCAGCAGTAGATATTCCTTTGATAGTTTATAATAATAAAACTCAACAAGAGAAAGTTATAGGAATTGTTCATTGGGTAAGTGATGGTTGTTTTAATGTAACATTGTTTGATGGGTCATATACCGATATATTTTATAAAGAGTATGACGCAGAAACTAAAGAGTTAAGAAATATTGGAATAGAAATTAATAAGGAGGAATAACTATGCCCCAAATCATTAGCCCACCCGAAAGCAAAATCATCGAAACCCGCCCCATCATCACCACTTGCCCACATTGTCAATATACAATCTCATATACTGAAGATGAAGTTGAGCGTGTGACTAATGATGGTGATGGTATCTTTTGCCCAAATTGTGATGAGCCTATTGTAACTAAACATATTGAACCGTTTACTTTCCCCGATACATTTTATCATTTTGGTGGTAATGAGGGTCGAATCTTATCAGACGAAGAAACTCAACATTGTGTAGACATTGTAAAACGTATGCTACAAGAAGAACTCAAGGTAGGAGACCATACTTTTACCGGAACAGGCGACACTATGGTATTTGGTTTTAAGTTTGAAGATGAAGATGAGATTATCGTAGCCAAGAATTATTGGTTGGATAGTGTGTTTAGGGAGTAACTATGCAAGGACAACGAACTTTATTTTCTTCTAAATCCAACGAATGGGAAACACCTCAAGACCTGTTCATTTCCTTCTATGCTGATTTACTTTAATTTGTAATAAGGAGAATATGAAATAGGTGGATTGGGCTTGGAGAAGAAATCTACAATGAATGGGAAGATAAAGTTATAAGATTTGGTAAACAATTTGTTTGTTCATAGAATGTTTATAAAAAGTTTACAATTTGTCTATTGACAAATTTTTATATATATGATATAATTACGCTATGGCTGAAAAGCCAAATATAAAACGAAAGGATGATTTTATGTGCGCACATAAAATTAAGTTTAATAAAGGGGGCGAAATGGTATGGCTTATGGTGGTATAATTGGGCAAGATGGCGGTGCTATTAGTCCAAGTGTATTGGCTCAATACGGGTTAAGTTCTGGTAATGCTAGTGACGTGCTGGGGATGCTGAAGGGGAGCCTGAAGGTGGGGCAATCGCAGGTACAAACTGCGCAAATTGGCACAGATTGGTCTTCTATAAATAGCATAGAAGACTTAAATTATGTGACTTCCGTTATCTATGCTTTTGACAAGTGGTATGTTTTTGGGGCTGGACAATCATATTGTTATACAACTACTGATTGGAAATCATTTAATAAAATTGAACTTCCGTCAATTATTGAAGTGGATAGCTATATATACCAAAATGGTGTCCTTTCTATTGCCTATGGGAGTGGACAGTCTATTTTTTATACAACAGACGGGGCCTCTTTTTCGCAAAAATACATTTCCTCTTTCCCAGCCGGAAAATGGAGTATGGCATATGGAAATGGAATTTGGGTTGTAAAAATAACGCAAAGAAACAATTCATATTCTACCGAACAAAGTGTTCTAATTTCTCACACCGGGATGGATGATTGGGAAATTAAAAATACTACGTATTCAATACCTCGTGCATCAGGGATAGCTTTTGGCAACGGGAAATTTATTATCGTTCAAAACAATATAAACAATGCGTCTCAAAATGCATATTATTATACCTCTTCTGACGGAGAAGATTGGGAAATGCTCACATTCCCAAGTGAATATAACGGCGGTTATTGGGATGGAGGAGTAATTTATACAGGGACGGTTTTTGTAGCAGCGGGGAGCTTTATTGCATACAGCAAAGATGGAAGAAGTTGGACAAAATCGCCCTATGCTGGTAGCACTGTCCGCCGTATTGCATACGGGGCTGGGATTATCGTTGTCGATTGCAACAATTCTGTAAACTCTGAATTGATGAACAATAGCATCCAATATTCCACTGACCTCAATACATGGAATAAAGCGAGCAATTTTAGCACTGCAAGCCAAGGATTCGGAAGCTACTGCTTGCTCACATACGGAAATGGTGCATTTTTTGCATGTGGTAGACAACCACAACTTTATATCTCACAGAATGTTTATAAAACCCAATACACCCTCCAAACCCCAACTGGAATCGACATTACCGGCGAAGTAGCGCAAGCCCTCGGCTCTATCAAGGTGGAGACCGGGAGCTATACGGGGATTGAAACATACGGAGCGAGTAATCCGAACAGCCTGACATTTAGTGGGCCTCCTATTCTTGTATGGTTTTTTGCCACAAAGAATGCGAACTCTTCAAACGGGCCGTGGGATACTCCAGACTTATCATTTGATGGCCATTCGGCTCTTTGTACAGTTCCGATGTGGGCGCTTGGAACAGATTTTGCAGTTGGCCCACCGTATATTGCATTCGGAACAGGCAGTTCTGGAAATCAGAGCGGTTACAGCAAAAAAAGCCCAGATGGAAAAACATTGTCGTGGTACAATACAGAAGCTCCAGTATATCAACTTAATAGCAATGTGTATGAATATTTCTACATCGCGTTCATCCCCGCAGGAGGTGACACCTAATGCGCTACATCCAACCTAACCCAAACCCCTCCGGGGCATATCAAGCGCCGCAAAGCAATCCGTTCCCCGGTGCAATCGAGCTGACGGACAAGCAGGCAGCTACACTGGTAGACTACAACGGCTTTGTAAATATCATCCGGACTGACGAGGGCGTAATCGTCACCCCAAACACCGAGGCATGGGAAGCGTGGAAGGCCGAGCAACCAGACCCTTCTATTCTTGTAGCAGAAGAAGTTCGTCAACAACGCAACACTCTATTATCCGAAACTGACTGGACGCAACTAAACGATGCTCCATTAACAGACGAAGAAAAAGAAAAGTATCGTACTTATCGCCAAGCACTTCGAGATATTCCTCAACAAGAATCTTTTCCTGAAAATATTACTTGGCCTACTATTGAATAATTAAATAACTTTATTTTCTATTGGCAGGAGACCGTTCCTGCCAATAGAAAAAATAACAAAGGAGTGAAAAAATGTCCAAATATACAGCAACAATCGCTCTTGATTCTATTGAAAAAATTCAATTATATGTTACAAAATGTACTAGAACTCTATCACAAGTTAAATTTGAAACTGGCGCTGATTATATCTTGAACGGCGGTTTATGGAATCCTGATTTAACTCCATGTGTAGCATTAAAAGTAGACGGAAAACTACTATCACAAGCCCCTTCTTGGTCAGGTATTTATGGATTTGGTTGGGGAGAGCCTAATAATTTTAAATATACCAATGATTATAAAACATATCCTAACTTCATCTCTTGTACTTCTATTATTGCTAATGGTGAAACAATTAAAGGTTTCGCTTATGATAGTGGGCAAGGTGGAACACGCGGACGCTCTGCTATTGGTATGAAAGATAACAATCTTTGTCTTTATTGTGCTCAAGATGGAACAAGTGATGCTCAAACCCCCGAAAAACTTCAAGCAAGATTGTTTGAATATGGATGGGATTATGCCATTATGTTAGATGGTGGTGGCAGTTCAATGTGTGACTTTGATGGTAAAATTCTCAAAGGTGATGGACGTAAAGTTCACAATTGGATTTTAGTTTATTTGAAAGATAATAAAACTTCAGATGTTAAAGATGATCCTAAAGAAGGGAATGGCAAAATGACAAAGAAAGTTGTTCTTGACCCAGGACATGGCATCAAGAGTAATAACCAAAGCCCTGATAAGAGTTTTAGTGAACCTGAATTTGCTCTTGATATGGCGCGGCGTATGGAAAAAATTCTTGTACGTCATGGAGTTGACGTTACTTTAACTCGTGTGGCAGCAAACAATCCTACTGGTAAGGCTGACACCAATGACCTACAATATCGTTGCAATATTGCTAATGCAATCAAGGATTTAAGCCTATATGTAAGCTTACACTCTAACGCTGCTGGTAATGGCGATTGGTATAGCGCAAAGGGTTGGGAAATTTATACTTCAAGTGCTGGTGATACGGCTAATAGAAATATTGCAGCGAATAAAATTGTTGATTGTGTAAAGGCCGCAGGAGTAACTATGCACGGAACGCCTCTAAAGCATTCTCGTTTTTATGTTCTTGTCAATACTGTTGCACCTGCTGTATTAATTGAACATGGTTTTCATACCAATAAAGATGATGTTGCTTTGATGAATGACAGTGCTTACCGTGATAAGCTGGCCCTCGCTCAATGCAAAGGCATTCTAGAATATCTTGGCATTGCTTACGATGGAAAAGAAGAATCCTCTACTTCAGAAGGTACAACCAATGATACTGATACTGCTGAAACCCCTTCAACTTCTACCCAAACACAGCCTTCTTCTTGGGCCAAAGAATCTTGGGAAAAAGCTGTAAATAAAAAAATTCTCGATGGCACTTCTCCACAGGGTTATTGTACTCGTGAGATGTTGGCAACTGTTCTTAATAGAGTGGGACTGCTGGATTGAAAGGAGGTATAACCAATGGACATGAATAATATTACAACTGTAGCAGGCATTACTATTATTTGTTATCTACTTGCGCAAGTAGTAAAGACTACCCCTCTTAATAGTAAATACATTCCTATTTTTTGTGGTGTGGCTGGCGCAATTCTTGGCGTAGTTGGCCTATTTGTGATGCCTGATTTCCCTGTAAGTAATTATATTGATGCTATTGCTGTTGGCATTGTTAGTGGACTTGGCGCTACTGGTGCTAATCAGGTATTTAAACAACTATCTGGTTCTTCTTCAAGTGATTCTACCACCACTACTGAAGAATATGAAAGTATTGAAACTGAAGTGTAAAAAATAATACTTGACAAAGCCTCCTTTTTGTGGTATAATTGAGCTATAGAAAGGAGGCTCTTATTATGAGTGATAAGAAATTTAATGTTGGAGATAAGGTAAGGTATATTGGTAAGCCAGATGAACGTTATGGGTTACCGAATTATGGTGATGTTGGATATGTAGTAAGTACCAACTCTAAAAGAACTTATTGCAAAGTTGTTTGGAAATATGATTCGTTTTCATATATTAAGCATTTTGATAAGGAAGAACTTGAAATGGTAATTGATATGACCAATGAAGAAATTTGGGAAATGCTGAAGCCTAAAATGGAGAAGAATGGACTAAATAAGAAAATGGGTGGCTTGCATATTGGCAAAAATCTAGTTGATGGATTTTGGGTGTATAGTCTTGATGATGTTCATAACGCAATCGCTTTAGCGTATAAAGTAGGTTACCTGAGAAGCCAAAAAGGTCGTCCGTTTAAGATTGGCGAGAAGAAAAAGAAAGGCGGTCATTGGGAGCCTGTTGATATTGAGCAAATGCCAAAAGCTGGTTATAAAATAACAAATAATGGAATAGACTGGGGTTATGAATATATTGGAACTTATAAAAAGGGTCACGATGGTAGATTTTATCAATGGGTGGAGGATGATGAATGAAAGTAAAGCCTCTATTAGAACAAATTGACCAATCTACATTTCTTCAAGATTATTTACAAGCCTGTGGCGTAGAAGATGTTGATAAATATCTAAATGCTGGACTGGATGTGATGGATAACCCTTGGGATTATCCAAATATGCAAGAAGGGGTTGAGAGACTAAGGAAGGCGATTGATGAAAATGAAAGTATTGGCGTGTTAGTAGACTGTGACGTTGACGGCAATCTATCAGCCGCACTTATTACTAAATTTCTTTTTCAATTTACAGACGATATTGAATTTTTCTTTCATGTAGCCAAAGCTCACGGATTAACACAAAATAAAGAAGAAGATATTGTCCAACAAGTTCTAAATACTGGTGTGAGTTTATTAATTGTACCAGATGCTGGGTCTAATGATGCTATTCAATGTTCAGTTTTGAAAGCTTCCGGGACAGATACTTTAATTCTTGACCACCATGAAATCACCACGCCTAATCTTCACGCCATCATCATTAATCACCATCTAGGCCAAGGTTTAAATACAGCCTTATCAGGCACAGGCGTAACCCATAAATTTGTTCAATCCTGTGCAGAATCATGGAATATCGACCTTGGCAACTTGTACTATGACCTTGTGGCCACTTCCATTATCTCAGATGTTTGCGACCTTACAACTTTGGAAAATCGAGCTTATGTCAAGTATGGCTTTGAGCATATCACAGACCCTATGCTTGAGCTAATGTTCACCAAGTTCAATCGTAAAGGCAACAATCCTATTGGTGTGTCTTGGGGAACCGCGCCTCCTATTAACAGCCTATGTCGTGGAGATAATCAACAAGCCAAGATTGATTTCTTTATGGCGTTGATTGGCAAGGGCGACATGGATGAAGGTATATCACTTGCCCGAAAGGCTCACAACGAACAAAGTAAAATCGTCAAGACAATTTATGAAGAAATTGAGCCTGATTTAGACCAAAGACATAAGATGGTAATTGGATATACCACGGAAGAATACAAAGGATATACAGGGCTGATTGCAAACAAAATAACTGGAAACTTTGGTAAACCGGCCTTGGTTCTGCGTGAGTTAAATCCGACCATGTTCTCTGGCTCGTTGCGAAGCCCTGTTGATATTGCGGATAAAATCAACGAAAGCAAACTGGCGAAATGTCAAGGGCACCTTAGCGCAGCTGGTATATTTTTGAAGAAATCCAACCTCAACCGCCTTATCAAATGGTTTGATGGTTTGCCCCTTGACACTGACCCTGAACGCCAAGTAACTGCTATTCTCAAACCGAACCAAATCACCTTGCCACTATGTCATGCTTGCAGTGATGATATGGTACTATGGGGGTCGAGTGAAGGTAATAAAATTGTTCAACCTAATTTCTATCTTGAATTTGAAACTTCACCAAGTGATATTCAGGTATTTGTCAAGAAAACAACAACTGTCAAGATTACTAAAGGCAATGTTAGTTTCTTAAAGTTCCAATGTGATGATGAGACGGCAAGTTTGTTGCAAAAAGAAAGATGTAAAGTGGCAATGATTGTGACGTTAAACGTGAATGTGTGGAATGATGTTGAATCGCCTCAAGGGACGGTTGAAAGTTGGGAAATTGAAAAGATTGAAGAAGATGGATTTAATTGGGAGGATTTGTTTGAATGATTGATAGAACTTGTGGCGAATGCTCCCACTATATTGGATGTGGCGATTGGAACCTATGTTGTGATATTCCTCATCCTACAGAAAAAGAAAAAGAGCAAGGGATGATGTTTCTTTGGGGTCATTTATGTTACGAAGATACTCCAGCTTGTGATATGTTTGAAAAGAAAGAGTAATAAATTATGTGGGATTATGATAAGAAGAAGATGATTGGAGAGAGTGGTTTTGATTATTAATCGAGTATGGGCGATGCCTAACAGTAATACATTTTCTATTCCAGTTATTCGAGATTTAATTCTAAAATATAGCAATGGAGTGATTGTTGACCCTTTTGCTAATAACAACTCTTTAGCCACCATAACTAATGATATTGACCCTGAAATGCCTACAAAATATCATATGGATGCTACTGATTTTTTAAAGATTTTGCCAAATAATAGCGCCGATGTTGTTTTATATGACCCACCATATAGTCCAAGACAAGTTGCTGAATGTTATAAAAAATTTAATCAAACCGTAAATATGAAAACAACCCAAGCAAGCTATTGGAGTAATCAAAAGAAAGAAATTGGGCGTATAGTTAAATCAGGCGGTTATTGCATCACTTGTTCATGGAATAGCGGTGGCATTGGGAAAAAATACGGGTTTGAAATTATTGAAATTTTATTGGTCGCTCATGGTGGTTGGCATAATGATACTATCGTAGTAGTAGAAAGAAAAATCAATTAAACAACCCTTGACAATCCTTCGGTTTTATGGTATAATTGATGTACGGTAAGACCGAATGATTCTAATATAGGAGTGTGATGTATATTGAATGAACCACTATGGCAAGATTACCACAAGCATACATCATTATCTAATGTATATACAAAGGATAGCCCACTAATTCATCTTGATTACTGGAACGAACTCAAAGCAAGATATGGTAATAAGTCATGCGCATATACAACAGTAGAACATGGCTGGGCTGGGAACTATTTCAAGACCTATGATGACATTGAAAAATTTAACAAAAAGAATGGAACCAATATTAAGTTCGTTTTTGGCTATGAAGCATATTGGGTCAAAGATAGACATACAGATGACAAGTCAAATTGTCACGTGATTCTATTGGCAAGAAACGATAATGGCCGTAAATCGCTAAATAAGATTCTATCCATCGCCAATAAAGATGGATACTATTATCGTCCAAGACTTGACTTGGAATTGATTA
>ERZ1090861.1367-NODE-1367-length-12515-cov-5.994462_pt1 | contig 12515 bp, 6 predicted proteins | sample MGYA00478482_ERZ1090861 | MGnify/ENA primary metagenome ERZ1090861 (study PRJEB33644, sample SAMEA5815744) | chicken gut metagenome | biome: Chicken; feature: Gastrointestinal Tract; material: Caecum | place: Ireland | collected 2019-01-01 | study: A study of the... | reverse complement strand
CTACACGAGCCTTATCGTCGGCAGCGTCAGATGTGTATAAGAGACAGGGAAAAGATAGAGCGTATCGTGGCGGAAAGCGGCTATACGCGCAACGTATTGGCGGCCAATCTCGCCAAAAACAAGCGCAGTACCGCCATTGCGATGCTCGTGCCGGATATGACCAATTATTATTACATGCAGATGTTCAATGAGATGGTCTCCTGCGCGAGAAAATACGGGCATACGATTTCTATTTACAGTATCAGCACGGAAACTTTGGATCAGGTAATCGACGAAGTGGTAAGTTACCGGGTCTGCGGCATCATCAATTTCGGGCTGGATTCCATTTCGGAAGAGAGCCTGAAAAAGGTACAGAGTGCTGATATCCGCATTGTGTATCCGGGATGGCCGGAAGCGGAAAAATATCGTTTTGTCATTCATTACGACGCCGCGATCCGGGAAGCCATGGGGCTTTTGCGCGAGGGAGGCTGCCGGAGCATCTGTTTTCATTTTGGGACCAAGCGCAAGCTCTTTCAGGACGGGCGGATCAAAGCGTTTCTCCGCTATGGACGGGAATACGGGTTCGACGTTTCGGAAAAAGACATCTTTTTCGGGGAATATACCGACCGTTCGGCTGTGGAAGAGGGATATGCGACGGCGAAAAAGCTGTTCGGCGACGGAAAGCGTTACGACGCGATGTTCTGCCTGAACGATATGATGGCTTACGGCGCGATCCGGGCAATCAAGGAATGCGGGTTGCGTGTGCCTGCCGACGTCTCGGTAGTCGGGTTTGACAATGTCCTTCTGGATCAGTATTTTACGCCCGCGATTTCCACGATCGGAATCCCGCTTGCAGAAGAGGCGGACGGATATGTGCGCTATTGCGCGGGAATGGGAGAGGAGTCCCAAAGAAAAGTAGAGGCGGTGTTTTTCAACCGGGACAGTATCCGGAAAGCCTGTGCGCCGGACGCCGGACGCCGCGGGAAGTAAACCGGGCCGGAATAAAGTCCGGACCGGAAACAACGTCCGGCAAAAAAGCCGGAAAACAGGCTAGGGGCCAAATCGAAGCAAACGCAAAATCGCCGTCGTCCGGCGGCAAATGCAGGGCCCTGCATTTTGTTTTTTCACGAAAAAATAAAAAAACTTTATCGGGAATAAGGCGGAGCCGGTTGCGGGGGAAAACTACGGCCGGGGAAACCGTGAAAAAATAATTATAAGGAGAATGTTATGAGGAAAAAACTGTTGATGCTGGCCATGTCTGTCATCATTGCAATGTGCTGCCTGTTTTCTGTCGGCATGTTCGCGCCCGTTTCTGCGGAACTGGCGCACGGTCAGGCAGACGAAAACGGCTGGGTACAGAACAGCAACATGACGCAACTGGTCACAAATGCCGAAGGCGCGTCCGAATTTACCTTTACGGCGGACGGCGTTACGACGTATAATGTCAATGCGCTCGATCTCACCAAAGCGAACAAACTTGTGCTTCGCTCTACGGCGGGCAACTGGACGGGCGTCTATCTCGCGGACGACGTCTCCGGTGTTCTTGCCGGAGGCGGATTGTACGATCCGGGTACTAAGAGCGCGAATATCAAATTGTCGGCTATTATGCAGAGCAACAGCATGCAGGTCGGTTATGGCTTCTCTACCAAGGTGGATGAGAAGGGAAAACCCGTCATGGCAGGGGTTACCGCGGGAACGCCCGCCGATGTCACGAAATTCATGACGATCGAATTTTATATCGGAACCGGCGAAGGGGAGGATCTCTCCTATGTGACGATTAACGGGACGAAGGTGGTCGGCGAGGCCGGTTCGGAGAATTTCACGGCAGTCCGCTCCGATTTTACGGACGGAAAGTGCTATATTGTTTTGCAGACGTTGGGCGCCAATATGACGATTGCGGCAATGAGCCCTAACGAAGAGCCGAAGGAAATTCCCGAAGCGACACTGTTCCCCACGGGAATCGGCTCGGCACAAAACGCGGGATTTATTCTGACGGGCGGCGCGCCCGAACTGCCCGCGGCGGGATATTCGATCACGGCGGGCGACGCGGTGAACAACATCACCGTCAACGGCGAACCCATTTCCTCCATCAACGCGATGCTGTACATATTGCCGTATGCTTTGACGGAAGGAGCGGAGCCTTCCCCCTGCATCGGGCTTCTTCCCGCTTCGCAGGATACCGCTTTTGCCTGGGAAATCGGGGACGTAATCACTTTCAATAAGGGATTTACGGTTACCGATCAGGCGGGCAAAGTGTATTCCGTGACCAAGGCGGACTACTCGTTTGTCGTTTCCGCTGTGGAAAAAGGAACGGGAATGTGCGCATTCTCTGAACAGATCGGCATTTCCAGCACTTCCGTGCCCGTGGAGGCGGACAGAAATTATGTCAATCTCAACGTCAGCAAGAATATTCCCGAGTTTACGGCTCCGGTCGCCACGACGGAGGTGACGCAGGTCACAATCAACGGGACCGCGCTCAAAGACGCGGGCGGATACGTCAATCTCGCAACGAATAATATCATTCAGATTTTCAAAAGCGAAGGGACCTGGACCTGGAACGAAGGGGATAAAATCATCCTGAAAAAGGGCCTGCTGATCAAGGTCAGCGATCTCGTCAGTTACAGCCTGGACGCAAACTATATTCTCACTGCTTCGAGCGGTAATTTTATCATCGAAAAACAGGCGGGAGACATCGTGTATCAGGAAATCGGCTTTACCGGAAACTTTGTGTCCGTGGGGGCAGCCGATCCCTATGTCAATTTCAACCTGACAGAGCGGATTCCCGGTTTTGTCACCGCGGTTTCCACCCATAACGTCACGGATGTTCTCATCAACGGTGCGACGCTTGATTCGGTCGGCGGATATATCAATATCGCGCTGGACAATACTTTCCAGATTCTCAAAAACGAGGGAGGCTGGACCTGGAAGGAAGGGGATACCATCACCCTGAACAAAGGGCTTCTGATCGGTATCGTGGACGGCGTCGGCTATACGCTCGATTCCAATTATAACCTCACCTATGCGGGCGGTAAGTTCGATATGGTGAAAAAAGACTATGTTACCGAGGAAATCGGTTTTGCCGACAGCGTCGTATCCGTCGGCGTGAAGGACGTCTATGTCAATTTCAATCTGAACAAGACCATCCCGGGCTTTGTCACCGCGGTTTCCACGCACGGCGTGACGGAGGTGACGATTAACGATGTTGCGCTTGAAACGGTCGGCGGCTATATCAATATCGCCACGCCGAGTATTTTACAGATTCTTAAAAATGAGGGAGCCTGGACCTGGACGAAAGGGGACGTTATCGTCCTGGAAAAGGGCCTTATCATCGGCATTGTGGGCGACGTCGCCTATGCGCTGGACGAAACGTATATCGCTACTTACACCGAAAATGCGTTTTCTCTGACGGTGAAATCCGAATATCAGCCCGTGTCCGTGACGCAGATGGCAATCGGAACGCTGAACAATGAAGGACTGTACGGTATGCAGATTCATTTCAGCGAAGACGTGCGCGGCAATCTTGCGGACGGCCTGGAAGAGGGCGCGGTGCTCGATATCGCCGCTGAAGAGTGGTTTAACAAGTATGTGTCGGTCAACGGCAAGACGATTGCGGAAATTCGCGAAATCGTCGTGCAGGAGGGAGAAAATCCCGTGTATGCGACCGTGCGCGTGTACTTTGAAGGGGAAAAATTCGTAACGCTCTGGATCGATTCCCGTGCGGGAGTGATCGAATCGGGAGGCAACAAGATCGGCGACGGAACGACGGTCACCGTAATGGCCGGCCTGAAATTCCCTACCGGATACGAGACGACGGAAGAGAAATCTTTCGAGTGGATCGATCCTTCCTGGCAGGAGACGGTGATTCTTGATCCGCTTGAATTTGACGTTCGGGACGGGCAGTTGTTCGACGTGGCGATAGACGGCGACGGTAAGGCGTTTATCAATATTCCTGCCGAGACGGCGCTTGCAAACGCGCTTGTGCCGAGTTGCTATATTCAGTCCTCTCCGTATGTTTCCGGATATATCATCTATAACGGTACCTATTTCAAGGATTTACCTTCTACCGCGGTCGTCCAGGTTAAAGTGGCAAACGTGTTGCAGGTCAAGTCGGGCGCGACCCAGTGGACGGTGGGAGATAAAGTCGTCTTCCTCAAAGGAATGCGTTTCTTTGACGACGAAGCGAGCAAGCCGAGCGCAAAGCCCATTGGCGAACTTGCGCATTATTACATCTTCGAGTATGTCGGGGAAGGAAAAGTAAAAGTGACGGTCACCGATTTCTATGCGGCGGACGAGGATATCGAACTGGATTATGCGGGCATGGAGTCCTTCATTTACAGCAGTTCGACGGATTCTTATTCCTTCCAGCTCAATTTCACCAAGAACATCCGCGGCGATGTGTATGGCAACTATGCGGACATCACGAACGAATCCTGGATCAAGGATTATATTCTGATTAACGGCAAGACCATTTCCGAATTGCTGGCGGCAAAAGCGGAGGACGGTTCTCCGATCGCCAATGCGGTGCAGGTGCTCTTTGCGGGCGACGATTACATTCAGTTCAATATCAGTGCGAAAATTCCCGTTTCGGCGGGCGGCGTTGCGGATGCGGACGGAAATCTGATCGAAACCGTCTATGTGCAGATCAAAGACGGGTTCACCGTACCCCGCGGCGGGGAAATGCCTCTCGGCATTACTTATAAATACGAATATAGCGGTTGGTGCGAAGATCTCGACCTTTCAGGGCTCGAATACGGCGAACTGAGCGTCGTGTCCGTCGATAATCCCGTATCGGTAGACTCGGACGGGAATATCGCGTTCAAGATTTATTTCGACAAGAATATTTCCGATACGGCGTACAGCCACATCAATGCGGGCGCAGATTGGCTTCTGGGGGTTGATCTCGGTTACACTTCCGCAACCATCAATTACCTTGCAAGCTATGGCTTCATCAAGGACTGCCTGACGAAAGTGTATTTCAACGGCGTGTCGATCAATGACCTGATGAACGAAGAAGAAAACCCTGCTTTCCGGCCCGTCAACGTGGTCATGGTGCATTACAGCGGCAACGAAATGCAGATCGTTTTCCGTACCAACTCTGTCAATACGGACGACGGAACGTTCGGTCAGCGTACGCCGCATGCGATCAACACGGCGGAAGAAAATCCTCAGTGGACGATCACGATCGCGGAGGGATTCTCCGTCCCGACGCTCTGTAAGACGACGGAAGAATTTACGTTTACTTACAACGCCGAAACCAAGCGTTTCGAGCGGGTGATTCAGGAAGAAGTCATCTCTGAGGTCGTCTTTGAAACGGTGTATTACAACGGCGTGGAAATCACGGCGGGCGGCACGCTGAACGTACAGGGGCTCACCGCTCTCGACCAGAATCTTTTCACGGTCGTGTTCAAGGACGGCGTGAATGCGCCTTGGGAAATCGTGGGCAATGAACTCAAAACGGGCAACAACAGCGTGAAACTGGTCGCTTCCACCACGGACGGCAGCGGCACGACGGTGGAATTTGCCTTTACGGTGGTTGTGACGGCTGCTCCTGATTCTACCGGGTCGGGAGTCGAGGTGGTGCCTACCTTCGGTTGCGGCAGTTCGGTCGGAATGGCTTCCGTGGCAGGTGCGGTCGCCCTGCTTGCGGCAGTGTATTTTATCGGAAAAAAGAGGGATAAAAAAGATGAAAATTAAAAAATTACTGGGAATAGCGGCGGCGGCTCTGTTTTTCGTCTCCTATGGCTGTACCGGCGCCGGAACGCCGACAGGGGGAACGACGTCGGACTATGAATATGAACGGGAACAGGGAACTTCGACCATGCTCAAATTCTCCTCTTCGGATGACGGCCTGGATAATTTCCTCAACGACTATCTGCATCGTCATCTCCGTTACGATGATCTGCGCATCGGCGCTCTTTCTCTCGGAAATTCGGTCATGTTCAACAAGGAATGGGAAGCGATGAGCCTGATGTATTTCGATTCCGCTACGTCCGTTCCCGACGATCGCTATCAGATGATCGACAACTGGACCAGCACCGTGCCCGTCGATAAATTCGGCTACACCTGGTCTACTACGGAAGCGGAAGCCTTGCAGAGCGGTATGCAGACGCCGACAGTCATGTTCGGCCAGGGCTGGCCCTTCCCCGATTACACCCTTTCCGGCGGCGACAGCAGCGGCTGGGAGTGGAACGACGTGGACATGAAGGAGGGCTGGACGGTTTCCGTCAACGGAAAAGAAGTTACGCCCCAGGTTTCGTCCGGATTTATTTCGGTGGAAAATTCGAGGATCAAGACGGTGGAATTCACTTCGCCCGATCCGACTTATCTGCTTCCCAAACATTCTCCCTTCCTGGAAATCGACGTGCGGCTGAACGACCTTGACAATATCGGTGCGACCAGCGGCTTCGACAACATCATTGTGGAATGGCAGAAAAAGGGCAGCGACGATTGGTACCGCGTGGATTATAAGACGTTTGCGACCTATCCCACCACCATCGGCGCCACGTTGAGCATAACCATTTATTTTCCCATGTATCTCAACGAGAACTGGGGAAGATCGGAATCGAGTAACGACGCGATCACCCGCCTGCGCATTACGGTGGCGGCTCGGGAGAACATGTCCGTTTCCGGCGGTGTACGTCTCAACTATGTGCGGGGCAATTACGATACTCGTCAGACCAACAACAATGCCTTGCTTCTCCGTGCGGGCAGAATGTATGTGGAGTATACCGGGGACAAAGAATATCTGGAAAAGAATATCGTCCGGTTCAGAAAGGCGGCGGAATTCCTCATCGATACCTGCGGCGGGGAGAGCGGACTCATCACGATGAAGGATTTCTTTGTCGGACATGAGGGCGCCACCAACAAGGACATCGGTTCGAGCATCGGCAACGGTTACTGGGATATCATTTCCTGTGCGCCCGACGGATTCTATACCAATGTCTATTACTACAAGGCGATCGAATCCATGCTCTATCTTGAAAAAGCGGCGGAAGAGATGGGAATCGAAGCGGAAATGCCCTCTGTCGCCACGGGCGTTTTCACAGACGGAACCGAGGGGACGGTAACCTATGATCAGACGACGGAATCCCTCGAAAAACTTCTGGATACCATCCGCGGAAAATTGCAGGCCCCCGTGGACACCGCGGCCAAAACGGGCTTCTGGGACGCCGGGAAGGGAAGGTTTATCGAAGGCTTTGACGCCAACGGCGAAGTCATCGATTACGGATTCATCATGTTCAATCTGGAAGCCGTTGCGGCGGGAATTTGCACGGACGAACAGGCAAAACAGATTATGGACTGGGTCAGCGGCGAACGCATCGTAGAGGAAGACGCCGAAGCGGCGCCCGGACTTACAGAAGAATCCAAACAGGAAAATTATGCGAGCGGCTACCGCGGCACCCGCGTGCAGGAAGACGGCAGTTTCGGTTACACCGGAACACTCGGCATTTACGATTTCGAGTTTGCTCCCCGTTCCACTACGGTGCGGAATGCCAACCAGTATGTATGGAACTGGGCGGGTACGAACAAATTCGGCGGCCAGGTACAGGACGGCGGCGCCACGATGTATCTGAGTTATTACGATCTGATGAGCCGGCTTTCCACCTATGGCGCAGATAATGCGTTCACGCGGCTGAAAGGAATTCAGACCTGGTATGAAAAAGTCAAGGCGGTGGCGGACGCGGCGAACATCGATCAGACCGATCCCACCCGGTTCTACCGGGAGTACTACTCGCAGCTCGGCATCGTGATGCAGGGCGCGGGTACGGCGGGCGGTATCGGATTGGATGAGGAATTTCTTGAATCCGCGCTGGTGCTGGCGGCAATCCCGTATGGCTTCTTCGGGTTGGGCAGCGATTCTTACAACACCCTTTCCGTCGCGCCGCAGCTTCCCTCCAATCTCGATTGGTGGAAGATGGAAAACCTTCGTTTCAGCGGCGTCAATTACGATCTGAGTATCGGCGAGAACTTCGTACAGGTTTCCTATGTCAAGGGAATCACGGCCGGACTCAAGCTTGAAATCACGCTGGAGAAATCGGCGGGACAGAAAGTGTATGTCGACGGAGTAGCGACCAATGATTATGTCGCCGAGGGAAATACGGTGACGGTCACCGTTCCGTTCAGAGCCTGCAAGGTGTCTGTGAAGTAATCAGAGTCTGCAAGGCGCCAGTGAAGTAATTTTGTTTGTGTTCCGGCGGCACCGTCCGGCGCCGCCGGAAAGAAATTCAAATCAAAAAAGAGGACAACATGAAAAAATTTTTAGCAGTGGTTGCCGCGGCAATCGTCAGCTTTTCTTTTGTGGCTTGTACCAGTCCCTTTGAAGATACGGGAACCTCCGACGGGGGATCGGCGGCGGCCAAGAAAGTGGTCATCAAGGTCGGTGTGCTCAACACGACGACGGAAATGGACATTTTTTCCAAATATAAACGCGGCTTTGAAACCAAGTATCCGAACATTTCCCTTCAGCTGGATCCCATTCCGGGGGATTATTCGACGGGCATGAACAACTATGTCAACAACGATTCCTTCCCCGACGTTGTGTTCACGACGGGGGACCAGCATGGCGCTTATTCGTCGCAGGGGCATTTTCTGGACCTGTGCGCCTATGACGAGGCAGATGACAGCTTTTCCTTTGACTTGATTTATCCGGAGCTTGTGGAGACCACGCATTACAGCACTTCGGATGAGGGCGTCTGGTTTATGCCGCGCGACTATAACAAAGTCATCACCTTCGTGAACAAGACCATGCTTGCGCTCGTTCCCGGAGAAAACGGTAAGATGTTTGCCGGATATGAAACGTTTGAAAACCTCAAGGCCAACTGGAATCTGGACACGTTCTATGAAGTCTGTCAGGCAATCACCGACAAGGTGGCGGAAAACGCCGCAAACCCCGGCGACGTGTCCCAGGAAGAGAAGCTGGCGGGACTTATCAAAAATACATATGCCGTGGACGCGCGGTATAACTGGGCGCCTTCGTACAGCGCCATTCTGAAACACTACGGCGGCGCCATGATTGATACGACCAAGCTCAACGGCGCGGATACCGATTACGCGGAAGTGCTCAGCGTGGACGCGAAATCTACGATGGAAGCATACCGGTCTTTCTACGAGAATCTTGCGAAGCCGGGTTATGTCAAGCCGTCGCTCACACAAAGCGGCGTTTCGCTCTTCCCCAACAGCCAGGCGGCATTCTGGTTTACTACCCGCCCTTCGTGGGGAGACGTTATCAGCAACAATGCAACCTTTGACGTGGATTTCCTGCCCTTCCCTTACGATTATACGGGCGTAGGGTGCAGCGGTTATGCAATTACCAAACTGGCGGCAAGCCGGTATTCGGAAAATGCGGAAACGGATGCCGACGGTCAGAAATTGAGCAATGCGGATTATGGCTGGATTTTCCTCAAATACATTGCAAGCGAGGAAGGACAGAACGAATTCGGCTCCATCGGCATGGGCGTTCCGTCGCTGATCTCCCTGAAAGACAAAGGCACCTGGATGGAATATGGAAGCGCCGAGCTCAATCACGAGGCTTTCCTGGAAGACGTCAAAGGGCAGACCGTCCTTTCCGTCAACGATATCTATTGCTTCCCCGCTACGGCTCAGAAAACAGTGAGCGATAACTGCATTTCCATTATGACCTATGTAGTGAAAGAAAATTTCTGGCCGGCGGATCTTACGCTTGAAATGACCGAGAGCAACTATTCGGACATCTATGCGAAGGTGAAAGAATACAAGCAGGTGATGATGACCAGAATCGAAGCGTCATTGTAACATCGGCTTTGCGCGGAAGAGAGGGGGGACCTTTCTTCCGCGTTCCTTCCAAGAGGTATTTGTATGCAAAAAATCACAGGAAAATCGAAAAAGCGCGCCATTCTCGACTGGCTTACCTCCTTTGCGTTCGTGTTGCCCGTCGTGATCGGTATCCTTTTGTTCACGCTTGCCCCGATGATCTCCTCCCTTCTTTACAGCTTTACAAGAACGTTTACGACCGTAAAGGGAATGGGCGAATGGGTAGGCCTGGAAAATTATAAAAACATTTTCACCGTTTACTGGAAGGAGATCGGCGAATCGCTGGGCATTACTTTTTTATACACGCTTATTTCTTTGCCCCTCAACCTTGTTCTGTCCTTTGCGCTGGCGCTGTTTCTCGCGAAAGATATCCGGGGAATCCGGGTATTCCGGGTCATCTATTATCTTCCGGTGATGCTTCCGGCGGTGGTGAGCGGTATTTTGTGGTCGTCTCTTGCGAACAGCTCGGATACCAGTGCGTTCAACGCCATTCTGATTCAGCTGCATTTGCCTACCTATTCGTTTTACGATTCGGGGGATACGGCGATGACCACGTTCATCCTGATGGGACTTTTCAACATCGGCGGCAACATGATTCTCTGGATTGCGCAGATCAAGGCGATTCCCGATTCCATGTACGAAGTGGCGGACCTGGAAGGGGCGAACGGTTTTGTCCGGCTTTTCAGAATCATCATTCCGATGTGTACGCCCATGATCTTCTATAATCTCATCATGGGGATCATCAATTCCCTTCAGGTGTTCAACGGGGTTATCACGCTGAACATCGAGCCGGAGGGCAAGGAGGCGCTCGATTTCATCGTTGTGCAGATTTACGATTTCTACACGAGCACCGACCTTTCGATGGCCTGTGCGCTCAGCTGGATTCTGTTTGTGATCATCGCGGTGATCAGCGGCCTCACGTTCAGATTCAACAAATGGGTTTATTACGGGGAGGAAGCATGATGAAGACGATCAAATCGGTGAAGATCGCGGGATATGCGGTCAAATATATCGTATTGTTGCTGTTTGCCGTCATCTTTCTGTTCCCGGTTGCGGAAATGATTCTCAAAGCTTTCATGTCTGATCTGGATATCCGTTTCGGTGAACTGTTTCCCACGTCATTCGAGTTTCTATCCTATCGCAAGGCGATCGACGCAAAATACTGGTGGTGGCTGAAAAACACGCTGGTCATCGGCGTGATCAATATGATCGGCATCACGCTTTCGTCCAGCCTCTGCGCCTTCGGGTTTTCAAAACTGAATTTCAAAGGTCGGGAAACGTTATTTTTCGTCGTCCTCGCCACTCTCATGCTCCCGTCCATCTGCATGCAGATTCCGCTGTATAAAATCTATTACGGAATGAATTGGACAAATACCTGGCTGCCTCTTACGGTTCCCGGTTTTTGCGGGGGCGGCGCTCTGAACATCTTTCTGATGCGCCAGTATATGAAGGGGACTCCCGATACGATCTGTGAAGCGGCGAAGATGGACGGCGCCAACAAATTTGTCGTCTATGCGGTTATCGTCATGCCCATGTGCCTGCCGATTATGGGGTATGTGGCGCTCACCTCCTTTCTCGGCTGCTGGAACGATTTCATGACGCCCCTTCTGTACATCAATCAGGAACCTCTTTATAATCTTTCGCTCGGGCTGTACTATCGCTATGTCAGCAACGCGGGATCCATTCCGCCCGCAAACGTGCAGATGGCGGCGGCGACAGTGATGCTTCTGCCTTGCGTGGTGCTGTTTTTCTGTTTCCAGAAGATGCTGATAAACGGCGTCACGGTGGGGGCGGTGAAAGGCTGAGAACAGCTGGTTCCGCTGCGGTCTGCGGGCGTGTATTTCCGCGAAAAAATCCCGGGACAATGGCAATGCCGTTGACAAATTCCGGAAAGTAGGATATAATACATAATCATACCATGCGGCCGGAACGGCAACTATTGAGAGAAATCATGAAATATATCTATCCTTTAAAAATTGTTTTGAGCGAGGGCACGATTGAGAATTCCCAAGGCTTGTTGAAAGAAAAGGAGTTGCAGATCGGATTATCCGAACGCGATACGGCGATTGTGAAGGGGCCCGCCTTTCTCGTCTTCGATTTCGGAAAAGAATATTCTGGCGGTATCCGGATTCTGACCTATCATGTGCAGGGGAATAAGCGCGTGCGGCTTCAGTTCGGCGAATCGGTGACGGAGACGTGCGCGGAACTGGGAGAGAAAAATGCCACCAATGATCATTCTCTGCGAGATATGGCGCCGGAATTGCAGGATTATTCGGATATGACGTTTGGAGGTACCGGTTTTCGTTTTCTTCGCCTCGACGTCGGAGAGGGGACCCGGTTGCAGCTTAAAAGCGTCGTTGCGGCGTCGGATGCGGACGAGAGGAAAGAAATCGGCTCTTTCGAGTGTGACGATCCGCTCGTGAACGAAATCTGGAACACGGCGGCGTACACGCTTCGGCTTTGCCTGAAAAACGGATATTTCTGGGACGGGGTCAAACGCGACCGTTTGGTCTGGATCGGCGATCTGTATCCGGAAATGAAGGCGGCGGCCTGTCTGTACGGCAATATTCCCGAAACGGAGAATTCTTTGCGCTTTGCCCGCGAACAGACCCCTTTGCCCGAATGGATCAATGACATTCCCATGTATTCGATGTGGTGGCTGACGGTGCTCTGCGAAAACTTCCGCCTCGGCGGAGACCGGGCCTTCTGTCTCTTATACACATCTGACGCTGCCGACGATAAGGCTC
>ERZ1090861.1366-NODE-1366-length-12521-cov-10.219477_pt1 | contig 12521 bp, 10 predicted proteins | sample MGYA00478482_ERZ1090861 | MGnify/ENA primary metagenome ERZ1090861 (study PRJEB33644, sample SAMEA5815744) | chicken gut metagenome | biome: Chicken; feature: Gastrointestinal Tract; material: Caecum | place: Ireland | collected 2019-01-01 | study: A study of... | reverse complement strand
CCATCACCATACCCGGACTTCCCGGCTGCGTTTTTCCCGCTCACAATTCCAAATTCAAACAAGAAGAAACGAAGCCAGAACTTTATCGGCTGACACAAGACTGTATTCCGCGCTGCTGTTTGAAAGCAGGTGTATTTTCCTGTTTCAAAAGCAGAGGGCAGACAAACAGTTGTCATAATCGAAAAAGTTCTGTCTTTGTTTTTGTTTGTTGAATTTGAAATTATCAGTGGCAGTGCCGGCGGGATGAGAGCAGAAAACAGCGGGATACAGACGGCAGGATGCGCCTTTCGGAGAGCGGATGAGGAGATTTTGGGCGACTTTGGAGCAGAATTTAGTAAAACAAAAGCCCTGGGTGCAGGCGTTAGGATTTTCAATGGAACTGTCCGAGCGGAACGTGAGTTTCCATTGAAAATCCTGTTTTTAGCCTGTATCCAGGGTTTTTCTGTTTTACTTATTCTGCGGAACGGAGATCAAAATCTCCCCAGCCGCTCTCCGAATACGTTTTCTGTTTATTCTGTATCAAAGTATTTTCGAACCTATATTCAGTCCCATGTCGCCGATAAATTCAAAGTTTACAGCTTAAGATTTTTGAAGAGATCCCCCAGACTGGTTCCGATGTTTTCGCTCTTCGGAATTACAACTTTTTCTTCCGGCTCTTCTTTTACTTCTTCCAGAGCTTTCATGCTCAGGCTGACTTTGCCGTCTTTTATGCCGATTACTTTTACTTTTACTTCATCGCCTGCGTTCAGTACGTCAGAGGGAAGCTTTACACGCTTCTGAGAAATCTGAGATACGTGAACCAGACCGGACAGTCCGTTTTCGAGCTTGACGAATGCGCCATAATTCTGAAGTGTCTCAACTTTGCCGTTCAGTACCGTGCCGATCTTGAGACTGGCAATCTGTTCTTCTCTGGCTTTTTTCTCTTTCTCTTTGAGAATCTCACGCGCAGAGAGAACAAGACGATTGCTTGCCTGATCCACGTCGATAACACGTACTTCGATATCTTTTAAAAGATAGGTTTCAAGATCCTCAATATAGGAAAGAGAAAGTTTGGAAGCGGGAACAAAGCCCCGAAGGCCTTCCACCATGACAATGACTCCGCCGTTGACAACACCTTCCACTTTTACGGGAAGAACAGTCTGTTTTTCCATATATTCCGTAACTCTGTTCCATGGATTGGCATCGTCAAAATGTTCTTCGTAGTCAGCCATTGTTTCTTCCGGTTTCTCCGCTGTTGTTTCTTCCGTTTCGTTTGTCTGTAATTCTTCCTTTAATTCTTCGCTCATTGTGCAGCACCTCAACTTACTTTCTTTTTGTTCAATGGCAACAGTATACCATATTCCGGGCAGAAAAAACAACAGTCAGCCGCAATCCTGACTCAAAATCTTATAATTTTGGTTGACGAAAGTGCAAAAAAATGGCAATCTGATAAATAATAACGAATGAAGAGCTGCCGTGGTGGCTGCTCTTATGAATGGAGAGAGAAAATGAACAGGGAAAAAGAGAGAAAAATATATGTAGTTGGACATAAAAACCCGGATACGGATTCTATCTGTTCCGCTATTGCTTACGCTGCTTTGAAAACAGCAGTAACGGGAAAGAAATATGAACCGCGGCGTGCCGGCCAGCTGAACGAGGAAACCCAGTATGTGCTGGAGCGCTTTCAGGTGAAGACACCGGCTCTTCTGTCAGATCTGCGGGAACAGATCAAGGATCTGGAACTGAAAGAAGTAGAAGGATTAAAAGACAGCATTTCCATCCGGACGGCATGGGAAAAAATGAGAGAATCGAATATCCATACACTTCCGGTTACAAGAGACGGAAAGCTGGAGGGGCTGATTACGATCGGAGATATTGCCATGACCTATATGGAAGTATATGACAGTACAATTCTGTCAAAAGCGAGGACTCAGTACAGAAATATCGCCCGGGCTGTTGACGGAGAAATTATTACCGGAAATGAACACGGATATCTGTTGAAGGGAAAATCCGTTATTGCCGCTTCCAGCAAAATTCTGATGTCGGATTTTATCAACAAGGATGACCTTGTAATTATGGGAGACAGAAAGGATGCCCAGCAGTGCGCGGTTGATATGGACGCCAGCTGTATGGTGGTATGCCAGAACGCCCATATTTCAGAGAAAATCATAAAGCAGGCCGAGGAAAAAGAAATTGTGATTATCCGTACGCCTCACGACACATTTACAGCTGCGCTCCACATTAATCAGAGTATCCCGGTGAAATATTTTATGACAAAAGAAAACCTGGTTACATTCCGGATGCGGGATTATGTTGATGATGTAAAAGAGGTAATGGCAAAAAAACGGTTCCGTGATTTCCCTATTGTGGATAATAAAGGAAAATTTCTGGGGCTTATTTCAAGACGAAGACTTCTTAATGTACACAAAAAGCAGGTTATTCTGGTTGATCATAACGAGAAGAGTCAGGCTGTTGACGGAATTGATGAAGCAGAGGTTCTGGAGATTATTGATCATCACAGGCTGGGCAGCATTCAGACCATGGCGCCGGTATTTTTTCGTAATCAGCCGGTAGGCTGTACAGCAACCATTATATATCAGATGTATCAGGAGGCCGGCGTGGAAGTAAGTCCGGTAAATGCGGCGCTTTTATGTGCGGCAATTATTTCAGACACCCTGATGTTCCGCTCGCCTACCTGTACACCTCTGGATGAAACTACGGCAAAGACGCTGGCAGCTATTGCAGAGGTTGATATTGAAAGTCTGGCTCAGGAAATGTTTAATGCAGGAAGTAATCTGAAAGGAAAGAGCGCGGAAGAAATCTGCTTCCTTGATTTCAAGCAGTTTACGGTTAATGATACGGTGTTCGGCGTGGGACAGGTGAATTCCATGAGCGCTGACGAGCTGAAGGAGATCAAAAAGATAGTAGAACCTCATCTGGAAAAAGCGCGCAGCGCTCACGGCCTGAATATGATTTTCTTCATGCTGACCAATATACTGACAGAGTCTTCGGAGCTTCTGTGCTGCGGGCCGGATGCCAGAGAAAAGCTGATCGGGGCCTATGATCTTCCGGAAGATACAGAAGAGCTCATGCTGAAAGGAGTAGTTTCCCGTAAAAAACAGCTTGTGCCGGCGCTTGTCGCGGCTCTGCAGCAGTAGATGAAAAAGGAGAGAACAATGGCAAAACAGATCTGGAAACCAGGCAATATGCTTTATCCGCTGCCGGCGGTTATGGTCAGTACAGCGGACCGCAGAGGAAATTCGAATATTATTACAATTGCGTGGACGGGAACCGTGTGTACCAACCCTCCCATGACATATATTTCCGTTCGCCCGGAACGGTATTCTTACCACATGATAAAGGAAAGCGGCGAATTTGTTATCAATCTGACCACCCGGGAGATGATGAATGCTGTTGATTTCTGCGGCGTACGTTCCGGAAAAGATGTTGACAAATGGAAACAGTGCGGATTGACCAAAAAGGCGGCTTCTTCTCTGGACTATGCTCCTGTGATAGCAGAAAGTCCGGTTAATATCGAGTGCCGTGTTGAGAAAATCGAAGAACTTGGGAGCCATCATATGTTTCTGGCCAGGGTCATCGCTGTTTTGACAGATGAAGCATATATGGACAGAAACGGGAAATTTGAATTGAACAAAGCAGGGCTGCTGGCTTATTCCCATGGGGAATATCTGGCCCTGGGAAAGAAACTGGGGACATTCGGGAGCAGTGTGAAGAAGGCTTCTCACAAACATTCCGGCGGTCAGAAGAACAAATTTTTTCCCGGAAAAAATGCAGAAAAAAGCAGCCGGAAAAAATGTATGAAAGGACAGAATGCGGGGAAAAAATAAAAGAAGCAGAGAATAGAAATACAATTGAGAATGAATATCAATAACACTCTTGCAACGAAGAGGGAACTCTGGTAGAATACATATAGTTAGTTTAAACTAACTATATGTGAATAAATCATGGAACTCCGTATGCCCTGATTTTACCTGACTTCAGGGCAGGGGAATCCGTGGGAAAGGACGAAGAGAATATGGATTACTTACAGATCGAAAAAGTGATCGGACGTGAAATTATTGACTCCAGAGGAAACCCTACAGTAGAGGCAGAGGTGCATCTTGCCGACGGAACTTGTGCAAGAGGAGCAGCGCCCAGCGGCGCATCCACGGGCGAATTTGAAGCTCTTGAATTAAGGGACGGCAACAAATATAAGTATGGGGGAAAAGGTGTTTCCAAAGCCGTGGAGAATATTAACACCGTAATCTGCAGTACATTGCGGGGGATGAATGCCGGTGATATTTATGCTGTGGATCAGGCGATGATAGATGCAGACGGCACAAAGGATAAATCAAACCTCGGGGCAAACGCCATTCTTGCGGTATCCATCGCATGTGCGCGGGCCGCAGCGGCAGCCCTTGATCTTCCTCTTTACCGTTTTCTGGGCGGCGTAAATGCGAACCGGCTGCCTGTGCCTATGATGAATATTTTGAATGGCGGGGCTCATGCGGCGAATACAGTGGATGTGCAGGAATTTATGATTATGCCTGCCGGTGCGGAAAGCTTTCGGGAAGGCCTGAGATGGTGCACAGAAGTGTTTCATGCGCTGGCTTCCCTTCTGAAGGAAAAAGGCCTTGCCACATCAGTAGGAGACGAAGGCGGATTTGCGCCGGATCTGGGAAGTGATGAGGAAGCCATTGAATATATCCTTGAGGCAGTGAAAAAGGCAGGATATGAGCCTGGAAAAGATTTTGTGCTTGCTATGGATGCTGCCTCCAGCGAATGGAAAGGTGAAAGAAAGGGAGAGTATATCCTTCCGAAATGCGGAAAGAAATTTACATCTGTTCAATTGGTGGAGCATTGGAAAGCTTTGTGTGAAAAATACCCGATTTATTCTATCGAAGACGGTCTGGATGAGGAGGACTGGGAAGGATGGCAGATGATGACGAAAGAGCTGGGCGATAAAGTTCAGCTGGTAGGGGACGATCTGTTTGTTACAAATACGGAAAGACTTGATAAGGGCATTCGTATGGGATGCGGCAATTCGATTCTGATTAAGTTAAATCAGATTGGTTCTGTATCTGAAACTCTGGAGGCGATTAAGATGGCTCATAAGGCCGGGTATACCGCAGTTACTTCCCACCGTTCCGGTGAGACGGAGGACACCACAATTGCCGATCTGGCAGTGGCTCTGAACACGTGCCAGATTAAAACAGGCGCTCCCAGCAGAAGTGAACGTGTGGCAAAATATAACCAGCTGCTGAGAATTGAGGAAGAACTGGGAGAAGGAGCGGTTTATCCGGGATTTTCCGCATTTAATCACTGCCGGTAAATCTACGGACACAGCAGCAGTCTATAAAAAACAGAATAAGAAATAAAGGTCTGTTGAACATGCAGGAACCGGATTTTCAGGGGAAATATACCCTGATCCGGCTGCCCGGTATATTCGGCGGACCTTTTACTTTTCAGAAAATAGACAGAAAAGCTGGAACAGTTTAGGAAAATAAGGTATAGTAAAAGGAGCGTATGAAACTAAAAGCAGAGGAGGATGTTCAGATGAAGAAACCGGTATTGGTTATTATGGCCGCAGGGATGGGATCCAGATACGGGGGCCTGAAGCAGATCGACCCGGTGGACAGGGAAGGTCATATTATCATGGATTTCTCTATTTATGACGCAAAAAAAGCAGGCTTTGAAAAAGTCGTGTTTATTATTAAGAAAGAAAATGAAAAAGACTTTAAAGATGCGGTCGGCCGTCGGATTGAAAAAGTTATGGACACTGCATACGTATATCAGGAGCTGGATAGTATTCCGGAAGGATTTGCAGTTCCGGAAGGGCGTGTAAAGCCATGGGGAACAGCCCATGCAATTCTGTGCGCGGCGGGTGAGATTGATTCTCCGTTTGCTGTGATCAATGCAGATGATTATTACGGACGCAGTGCGTTCGAAAAGATCTATCAGTATCTGACGACTCATGAAGATGATGAAAAGTACAGATATACAATGGTCGGTTACCGTCTGATAAATACTGTGACAGACAACGGCTATGTATCAAGAGGTGTATGTGCCCTCAATGAAAAGAATGAACTGGTTAGTGTGACGGAGCGGACCAGGATCGAGAAGCGCGGCAGTGGGGTCGCTTATTCTGAAGACGGCGGCAGCAGTTGGAAAGAGATTGACGGCAATACTCTTGTCTCAATGAATATGTGGGGATTTACAGAAAGCATTCTGGAGGAGATACGTTCCGGCTTCCCGGCGTTCCTGAAAAAAGGTCTGGCGGAAAATCCGATGAAATGCGAGTATTTCCTTCCTTCTGTTGTCAGTGATTTGTTAAGTGCGGGAAAAGCTTCGGTGGCAGTGCTGGAGTCTGAAGATAAATGGTACGGAATAACATATAAAGAAGATAAGCCGGCTGTAACCGCAGCGGTTCAAAAGCTGAAAGATTCCGGCAGGTATCCTGAGAGGCTGTGGAACTAAAGAACACAAGAGTGTGCAACATTTTTACCAGAAGATGAGAGAAAAGTATAAAGCTTTCCACAGGATATTATGCTATACTGTGCATGCAGACGAAAAAGAGAACTTCTGGCGGCTGCAGTCTGAACTGTAAATAATTATGCATTGGTTAGGAGGATATTCTATGTCAATTTTAGTAACCGGCGGAGCCGGATTTATTGGAAGCCATACATGTGTCGAATTGCTTAACGCAGGATACCAGGTCGTAGTTGTGGATAATCTGTACAACGCATCGGAAAAAGCTGTCGAACGGGTAAAAGAAATAACGGGAAAAGATCTGACATTTTATAAGGCAGATATCAGGGATAAAGAAGCAATGAATGCTATTTTTGCCAAAGAAGAAATCGAGTCGGTGATCCATTTTGCCGGGCTCAAGGCAGTGGGAGAGTCAGTTGCCAAACCGCTGGAATACTATGAAAATAATATCGGCGGCACCATTACGCTTTGCGATGTTATGCGGAATCATGGGGTTAAGAATATTATTTTCAGCTCTTCCGCAACCGTATACGGGGATCCGGCATTTATTCCGATTACAGAGGAATGCCCGAAGGGAATATGTACGAATCCGTATGGATGGACGAAATGGATGCTGGAGCAGATTCTGACTGATCTGCACACGGCGGACCCGGAGTGGAATGTGGTGCTTCTGCGCTACTTTAACCCGATCGGAGCGCACAAGAGCGGAAAAATCGGGGAGGATCCGAAGGGAATCCCGAATAATCTGATGCCCTATATTACACAGGTTGCAATCGGGAAGCTGGAGTGTCTCGGGGTATTCGGCAATGATTACGACACACCGGACGGTACCGGCGTGCGAGATTATATTCATGTAGTAGACCTGGCAGTGGGCCATGTGCGGGCAGTGGAAAAGCTGAAGGAAAAAGCAGGCGTCTCAGTCTACAATCTGGGAACAGGAAAGGGATATTCTGTGCTGGATATGGTGAAGGCTTTCAGCAAAGCCTGCGGCAAAGAGATCCCATATCAGATTAAACCGCGCCGGGCAGGCGATATTGCAACATGTTACTGTGATGCTACAAAGGCAAAAAATGAACTTCACTGGAAAGCGGAGCGGGGCCTGGAGGAGATGTGTGAGGATTCCTGGAGATGGCAGAGTCAGAATCCGAACGGATATGATGACTGACGTTTTACCGACCACTTAAAAACAGAAAAACGCAGGAGTGACAGTTCCGGCTGTACTCCTGCGTTTTTATAGCAATAACAGCAGATTCCATGATATAATCACTGCGGTTGAAGGAAAAATATCAGAAAGGTCAGAAGTGTTTTATGAAACGTATGGTTGATTTGAATCAGGTGTCAGACGGACGTCTGTACTCCTCCGGCGATATGGTAAAAGCTGACTGCCGGGACTGTAAAGGATGTTCAGAATGCTGCCGTGGAATGGGAAGCTCCATTATTCTTGATCCCATGGATGTATGGAGATTTCAGGAGAAACTGCATAAAGATTTCCGGACGCTTATAGAGAATGAGGCAGAACTGGGGATGGCCGACGGAATGATTCTCCCGAATCTGAAGATGAATGTCAAAACAGACGCATGTCCGTTCCTGGATGAAAATGGAAGGTGCAGCGTGCATGAATGCCGGCCGGGGCTGTGCCGTCTGTTCCCCCTTGGCAGATATTATGAAGAAAATGGATTCCGTTATTTTATTCAGATTCATGAGTGCAGGAAAAAAGACCGGGGCAAGATTAAGATTAAAAAGTGGCTTGGCATCCCAAATTTAAAAGAATATGAAACCTATATTCTTTCCTGGCATGATTTCCTGGAAAAGTGCCGGGAAGGAGCAGAGACTCTTAATGGGGAGAAGAGGCGAACCCTTGCCCTCTATGTACTGCGCAGATTTTATGAGCTCCCGTTTCCGGCAGACAGCGAAGAAGAATTCTATGCAGAGTTTGCTCAAAGACTGAAAGAATCTGAAGAAAAACTGGGGCTGTAGCGGCTATTTCTTAAGCTTTCTTTAAGAAGATATAAGATTTGCAGAGTTCTCTTGCCTTATATGAAAAACAATGCTATTTTATTGCCGTAATCAATAAGAACAGGCCGGTACCTGCCGGTCATCGAAAAGGAAATTTACAAAAGAGAGAGAATTATGCAGAGGAGTACAAATAAGAGACAAAGGGAAGAAATAATCCGCAGACAGAGTGGGCCCAGAAAACAGAGAATGAAACGAGCCAGAAGAAAAAGAAGAATCCTTATTGCTGTTTTGTGTCTGCTGATTCTTGCACCTGTAGCGGCAGTGGGGATGTTTTATCAGTTTCATCCTGTATTTTTAAAGAATGATGTGATAGTGCAGGAATTAAAAGAAGCATTTCATCCGGAAAAAAATATCCGGTATGTACTGGGGGGATCTCCTTCCCAGGTAGTTGTAGAAGGAAAAGTGGATACATCCAGAGTGGGAGATTATCCTGTCAAATATAAATTCCGCGGACAGCAGAGGAAAGCAACGGTTCAGGTACGGGATACAAAGGCACCGGAATTAATGGTCAGATCTTACACTACAGATCTGGCAGAAAAACTGAAACCGGAGTTTTTTGTAAAAGAGGTAAAGGATGCTTCCGAAGTGTCTGTGAAATTTGAAAAGGAAGAGATATTTACTAAGGCGGGAACTTATGATATTAATATACAGGCTGAAGATGAAGCGGGAAATTCAACAGTAAAAACCGCCCAGGTAACTTTGAAAAAGGATGAATCAGCCCCTCAGATTGAGGGAGCTGAGGATGTTACGATTCTGCAGGGAAAATCGCTGGATTTCCTTGCGGGAATTACAGTAAAAGATGATATGGATCCGGCACCGGTACTGGATGTGGATTATAAGCAGGTCGATCTGAATGCACCGGGTACGTATACTGCGGTTTATATGGCGAAAGACCGGTCAGGCAATGAAAACCGGCTGGAACGCAAAATTGTGGTAAAGAAAAATGAAGAGCTGAATCAGAAAATTGTATACCTGACATTTGATGATGGCCCTTCGGAAAATACAGGAAAAATTCTTGATATACTCAAAGAGTACAACGTAAAAGCAACGTTTTTTGTTACCGGAAATAATCAGAAATACGACAAACTGATGAAGCGGGCGCATGATGAGGGGCATGCTATCGGCCTTCATACATACAGTCACGATTATAAAGAAGTTTATGCATCTGAAAAGGCATATTTTGAGGATTTGAAGAAGATTTCCGACCTGGTTGAAAAGGTTACGGGCGAAAAGTCTTATATCATCCGGTTTCCCGGCGGCTCCAGCAACACAGTCAGCGCAGAATATACAAAAGGCCTGATGACATTGCTCACAAAAAAGGTACAGGAAAAAGGATATCAGTACTTTGACTGGAACTGTGATTCCACAGATGCCAGCGGTAATAATGTTCCGGTGGAACAGCTGATAAAAAATGCTACGTCCTGCAGCAGTCAGCATATTAATATACTGATGCATGATACAGACGCAAAAGACACGACTGTAAAGGCCCTTCCGAAGATTATAAAGTACTATCGGGAAAAGGGATACACATTTAAGGCGATAACGGTAGATTCCTATACGGCTCATCATGGTGTGAATAATTAGTAAGCAAAAACGGACCATTCCTTATGACTGGTCCGTTTTTTGATGTTTTTTTCTCCATCTGAGCAGGAAAGCTGAGTTTACTATGACAAGAACTGAACCGGTATTATGTACAAGAGCTCCTACAACAGGATTTAGTATGCCGGTAATTGCCAGAATAATTGCGACAAAATTCAGTGTCATTGAAAACGTCAGATTCAGTCGGATTGTGGTCATCATCCTTCTGGAAAGACGCAGAAGATGAGGCAGTTCTTTTATGTCATCATCTATGAGAGCAATATCCGCGGCATCCACAGCGATATCGCTTCCGATTTTACCCATTGCAATGCCTACAGAGGCTTTTTTCAGCGCCGGCGCGTCATTGATGCCGTCTCCGATCATGCAGACGGGCTGTCCGTTCTGCTGATATGTATCGATCCGGGAGAGTTTATCTTCCGGAAGACAGCCGGCATGGATTTCCCGGATATGGAGAAGTCCGGCTATATGAGCAGCGGCATTTTCGTGGTCGCCGGTCAGGAGAACCGGAGTGATTCCTGTCTGTTCCACCTGATCAATCATTTGGCCTGCATCCGGACGCAGGGTATCTGAGAGAACAAGAAAGCCGGCCGCCTGTCTGTCTGCGGCCAGATAAATAACGGTAGATCCCTCTGAGATATAGGATTCTGCTCTGGCGCGGAGCAGGTCCGGCAGAACAACGCCTTTTTCTTTAAAAAGTTCGGGATTGCCGGCCAGAATGGATCTGTTATTTACTTCAGCCTCCACACCCCGTCCGGGAATCATATAAAAATCTTCCGGACGGGAGGGAAGATGTCCCTTCTGTTTTTTATAATATTCCACAACCGCTTTCCCAAGCGGATGCTCGGAGCTGCTTTCTGCGGAAGCGGCAAAGGAGAAGAGCGCGTCTTCCGGAAGATCTTCCATAATACTTTCTATTGCTGTGACTACAGGAGTTCCGTAGGTGAGCGTGCCAGTTTTGTCAAAGGTGATTTTTTTCACCTCTGCCAGCCGCTCCAGCGCATCTCCTTCGCGGACGAGAAATCCATGTTTCGTAGCATTGCCGATTGCGGCCATAATCGCTGTGGGCGTCGCAAGAACAAGAGCACAGGGACAGAAGACGACAAGGATGGTGACCGCCCGGATAATTTCGCCGGTGATCAGCCAGGTAAGAGCCGCGGCAGTCAGGGCGCCCATTACAATCCAGGTGGCCCAGCGGTCGGCAATACTGACGATTTTTGCCTTCCCGGCATCTGCGGACTGGACAAGTCGGATCATTCTCTGAATCGAACTGTCTTCTCCCACTTTTTCGGTTTTCATAAGAAAAGCTCCGAACTGATTTACGGTTCCGCTGGATACATGATCGCCGGGTCCTTTGTCCACCGGAAGGGACTCCCCGGTCATAACAGCCTGATTGACAGAAGTCTCTCCGGAAAGAATTATGCCGTCAACCGGGATGGCTTCCCCGGGAAATACCCGGAGCGTATCCCCGATTTTTACATCTTCTGCAGAAATGATCCGCTCAGAATCTTCTTCAATTCGCCGGGCAGTGCGGGGAGTAAGATGAACCAGTTTTTCAATCCCCGCCCTGGCTCTGGCTACGGTCAGATCTTCCAGAAGCGAACCCAGCTGCATAATAAATGCGACTTCACCGGCAGCAAAGTCTTCGCCGATAATGACAGAAGCGATTAATGCAAGGGAAACCAGTACATCTGCTTTAATGTCAAAAGCTGTTATGAGACCGATTATGGCTTCGAGAATAATCGGAATGCCGCAGAGTATAATGGCAATCCAGGCCATGTTAAAGGAAAACGGAGAAAAGCCAAGTATGCTGGAAAGAAGTGCAATACCTGAAAGTACCAGAAACAGAATGTCTCTTTTAATTCCGCCTGATTCGAGCAGTTTTTCTAATTTATTCACTTGTAATCCTCCTGTACTACAGAAAACACAGACAGTATTCTCTGATATTTGCGGAGTACCGAAATATACCAATACCCCTATAGGTATATTATATACCCATAAGGGTATTAGATGTCAAGAAATGAAATAAGAATTACTTCATATTTGCAAAGCGTTCCACCGCTTTTGTAAAGTTTGCGATTGTCTGCTCCACATCTCCATGTTCAATTCCATCTTTTACACAGTGATTAATATGACCTTCCAGTACGATCTGGCCAACTTTATGAAGGGCTGATTTTGCCGCGTTGATCTGAGAAAGAATATCTTCACATGGAATATCTTCATCAATCATGCGGTCAATGGCCTGTACCTGGCCGATGATTTTTTTCAGACGGCGGTGAAGATTGTCAGAATCCATGCATTGTTTCACAGTAATGCCTCCTTAATCATGTCACGAAATTTATCCCAATTATCATGTATTTATTATTTTTTGTCAAGAAACAATAGATTCGGATTTGTCGAAATGAACTTGAATTAAGAAATACCGGAAAAAATCAGAATTT
>ERZ1090861.1363-NODE-1363-length-12538-cov-5.196667_pt1 | contig 12538 bp, 29 predicted proteins | sample MGYA00478482_ERZ1090861 | MGnify/ENA primary metagenome ERZ1090861 (study PRJEB33644, sample SAMEA5815744) | chicken gut metagenome | biome: Chicken; feature: Gastrointestinal Tract; material: Caecum | place: Ireland | collected 2019-01-01 | study: A study of... | reverse complement strand
CTTATACATAGTTGTGTAAGCTAATTTTTTATGAAAGGAAAAAACAATGCAAAATTCAAAAAACAGAAGAGGCCGCATGCCTAACGGTGATGCAAACCCGGTTGATGTTCATGTTGGAAAAAGAATTATCTTAAGAAGAAAATCATTAAACTTAAGCCAAGAAAAACTTGCCGATATGCTTGGAATTACATTTCAACAAATACAAAAATATGAAAAAGGTAATAACCGCGTCGGCGCAAGTCGCTTATGGGATTTAAGTAAAACATTAAATGTTCCCGTTAACTTCTTTTTTGAAGATATGCCATTTTCAACCGATGAAAATAGCCCGGCGAGCTTAATCGGTGGTAAAAAACTTATAGCAAACCAACCTCAAGTTGACCCAATGAGCAAGGCCGAAAACATTGAGTTAATTAATTCCTTTAATAAAATTAAAAACAAAAACCTAAAAGATGCGCTTTATTCTGCGATAATTTCCGCATCTAAAGATTGTTTTGTGGGAGATAAATAATGTTTTATGTTGGCCAAGAAATTGATTTTTACGAAATTAAACGTAAAAAAGAAATGAAAAAAATAACCACGCTTTTAATCTTAAATATTATTGCAGCAGCTTATTTAATTTTTGCTTTAACATTGTAGGATAAAAAAACATGTCAAATTTTAATCAAGATATTCAAGAGCGCATCAGCCTTAAAAAATCCGAAATAAAAAAGCAAGAAGATTACATTTTTCAGCAAGAAAATGGAAACGACTTTTATTGCTTATCTGGAAATTGCGAGCGCGACCGCATGATGCTTGCAAGCCTTAAACGTGAATTAAGAGAATTAGAGCAGGAGCGCGAAAGAAATGAACAATAGGATTAAAATGAAACATATTTGTTTTTGTGTAATCGTAATATTGCTTGTATTGGCATGAATTTTGATAGGTTTAAAAATGAGAGTTCTAGAATTGTTCTCAGGGTATGGAAGCCAAGCGTTAGCGCTTGAAAATCTAGGTATTGAATTTGTTTCTGATATTTCAGAAATAGATAAGTATGCTATTCAGGCTTACAACCAGCTTCACGGGGAAACTCATAATTGGGGCGATATTACCAAGATTGACGAGAATAAATTGCCATATTATGACCTGATAACATATTCAAGCCCTTGTCAAGATTTCTCAACGGCAGGTTTACAGCGTGGAGGAGATAAAGGAACTGGAACACGTTCGAGCCTATTGTGGGAGTGTGAGCGTATTATCAGATCCGTAAAGCCTAAATATCTCTTAATGGAAAACGTTAAAAATCTTGTCGGAGAAAAACATAAGCACAATTTCATTAAATGGTTAAATGTGCTTGAGGGTTTAGGTTATCAGAATTTTTGGCAAGTGTTAAACGCAAAGGATTACGGAGTTCCACAAAATAGGGAACGTGTTTTTATTGTATCAATTCTTGGCGGTGGACAATATCTTTTCCCAAACAGGATTAAACTCGAAAAAAAATTAAAGGATATTTTAGAGCCTGCTGTTGATGAGAAATATTATTTATCAGACAGATTTGTTAATCAACTGTTAAAACGAAAAGATGTTTTAGGATATAAACCCTGTATAAATGGAGAGATAGCTGTAACATTAACAACAAAACCCGGAAATAGAAACGCTGATAATTACATACAAGAACCTTTTGTTGTCGCAAGTCGTGGACGAAACATCGAAAATCCAAGCGATAGGACAGCAGGAAAACCAACGCAACAAAGGCTTGAGATAAATAAAACAGGTTGTTCAAACACTCTGACAAGCGTTCAGAAAGACAATTACGTTGTTCAGCAAATAGGAAATATTATTGAAACCGATTATTTTGGCGGGAATCCACAAAGTGGAAGAATATACTCTGTCAATGGTTGTTCTCCTTGTTTATTGACTATGCAAGGGGGCGGATTAGAGCCTAAAATTTTATGTGAGGGTATTGGTAATAATCCGAATAAAATAGAATTTAATGGTTTTCATAGCGTATCTCCGGCACTTATGGCTACTGATAGTAAAAACGTTAAAGTATATTCAGATGGATTTAGAATTAGAAAATTAACTCCAAGGGAATGTTTTAGGCTTATGGGTGTTAAAGACGAACAATTCGACAAATTAAGCGGATTATCAAATACACAACTTTATAAAATGGCTGGAAATAGCATTGTTGTCGATGTGCTAATGGCAATTTTTAAGAACTTGTTTCTATCTGACGAGGGAACAAAAGGACAATTAACGTTATTTTAAGGAGTAAAGAAATGACAGGATTAGGAAATATAGATGATGTTTACAGGCATTATTTTAAAGTTATCGAAGAAAATAAACAACTCCGACAATTGCTGAAAGAGTGCAAAGCTAATTTTATACACAGAAAGCAACTACTCGAAAAATTAGAAGAGTTAGAAAAGCCAACAATAGACATTTTAACTCGTATCAACGCCGCTATCGGTGAAAGTGAGGAATGATGACTGATAAAGAAATATTACAAAGCCTATGTGAAATACTTATCTCGAATGATAGAGATAGGTGGTGTGAACTTGTTGAAAACGGTACAAAGGAACAGCAAAAAGACTTTCTATTTAATAAAGAAAAACATTGCTTTTCAGCTCTCTTTGATAAGTACATTTCTTTACAAGAAAAGCTAAATACTTTGGTTAAGGATATAAAATGGATTGAAGAACAAGCTGATACATCAACACAAGATGATTATGATGCAGAAGTTATATTAAAGAACATCGTGAGAGATTGTGAAGAAGCACTAGCAAAGATTAAGGAGATTAAGTGATGAAAATATTTGGATACAATATTTTGAAAGATTATGAACTTGAGAGAATTAAAAAAGACCATTGGGAAGATTTTAAAAAATATCTTAAAATAAAAGAACTTTGGCGTATAACAACAATCTGGGAGAAAAAGCCTAAATGCAATTCTTGTGATGAGAACAGACAGATTACAGTCACAATGCCAGACGGAAGCTCCAGAAAAGTAAGATGTTCTTGCGATGATAGTATACGCTCATACGATATAGTTCAAGCTGAAGAAAAATGTATTATTGCTGTAAAAGGGAATAAAGTATATATGTCCACTGGATTTAGTAATTATTCAATTGTTTCTGATATTTTATTTAACAAGAACCAATTTGAAAAAGTTAAGTATTTAGATGATTGTTATTTTACTTCAAAGAAATTAGCTGAACAAGCATTAAAAATCATAAAGGAGCAAGACTAATGTCATATTTAGAAGAACTGTTGCCCGAGTTCAGAAAAGGGGCTAAGATTAGAAGACGTATTTGGGATAATAAAGAATTATTCGTAAAAATAAATGAAGCTGGCGAACCTGTTTTAAATAACGGTAACAAGTTTGAATTTTGTAGAAATATTATTTGTTCTGACTGGGAATTTTACCAAGAGCGAGTAGACTGGGACTATATCATCAAAAATAAATGCCTTTGCTGGTTTTGGGATGATAACGATACAGATGGCGTTATGGCTATATTAGTATCAGTTTATAAAGATTCACCGTATCGTTATTATTGTCGGGATTTAGCAGGATGTGGTTCATCAAGAAAGCATTTCCGCCCGGTCCGCAGAGATGAAGTAACTTTTTATGAGGACAAGAGAGATGGGAATAATTAAAAGCCTTACAACACTTGTATCCACCCCTATACGTTGCTTAGGAGAATTAGGCGAAGATTTAAGCTGTTTAACAGACGACAAGAAAGATGAAACAAACGGTTTATTATCTATCGCGACGCTAGGCACTTCAAGCCTTGTAAAAGGCGTTGTTAAATCAATAGAAAAAGCAGGAAAGGAACTTGATTGGTATTAATATTTTAACAGATAAGCAAATTTATGATTTGGACCAATTATCTTTTGATGAGGGGTATTTAAGCGGTCAAAAGAACGTCCAAAATCATTTTGAAATAACAAATTTACGCGTGAAATCAGAACTTGAACGCTTAAAAAAAGAACATTGGGACAAAGACGCTTTCGACCGGCTTATTAATTTTATTGAAAATGGGAATAAATGAAATGGAAGATCCAACAATTTATATCGGATTTGAGGACGGCAAAACAAAATATGTTGCAGGCCTAAAAATTGGTAAAAAAGGTTATGAAACCAAAACATTTGTTGAAGTTTCATCTAAAGCCTCTAAATCACTTTTTGAAAAGCAAAGTAAAAAAGCGGGTTATTTAGTTCAACCGTGGAAAGGTGGCAAAAAATGAGAAAGTGGACAGATGAAAAAATAAAAGATTGGAACATAAAAACGTTTGAACGCGACCTGGTCCGGCAAATAAACAAAGTTGAAGAGGAGCTTTTAGAAGTCGAAAAAGCAAATCGCAGCGTTTATAATTCTCAATCATCAAACTATAATGAAATTTACAAGGAAACGGCCGACGCATATATTGCGGCCGTTGGTTTATCAACTTATCCAGAATATGCCGCTTTAAGCCGGTTTTTAAGAAATAAGCTATATTCTTCAATCGGCCTTGTTCTAGATGCTTTTATTGATGAGAAAATGGAACAAAATATAAAGCGAACGTTCGAAAATCAAGGAAATGTTGACCACCATATCTAAAAAAAAAGCCGCTCATTTAGAGCGGTTTTTCATTTTGCTAATTAATATTTGATTTTCAAGCTGTTTATCCTGCCAAATAACGTCGCGAACAATTTCCCTAATCCCCTCGTTATCAACGCAGCTCAATTTATAATCTGGATAATCTTCGCGCAAGCCTTTTACAAAATCAATAAATTTTTCTTGCGGCGCATAACTAACCGCCGGACATCTTCCCGGCTTGTAGCTGCCAATATAAGCATCAGCATGCACGATATAAATGTGTTTTAACTTAGACATTGACAAATCCCCTTTTGTAATGTATATTATTGTCATTCTGGCGTTAGCGGAATATATTTGACATGTAGTTATCTTTCTAAAAAACCGAGGTTAAGAATAGCCCCGGTTTTTTTCACATTTCATCATATTTAGCCAAACACTCGATTAAATCGCCATTAAACTGAATAGAATTTATGCAATCAGGCTTAATTGGTTTTATTACGATTGTGTCGCTTTTGCAGGACATTAAGGACATCAGCAGGAACGCGCTGATAATACCAATCAAGATTTTCTTTAGCAAGGTTAGCCGCATCTCGTAACTCTTTAATTGTCTTGTCGGATTCCACTTTTGCATTTTCATATCCTTTTATAGTTTCTAAAAGGGCGTTTTTTTCGCCTTGTAGCACCGTATTTTCTTTTTTTAGAGTATCTACCACATTATCTAAATAAAAGCACCGTACAGCCAAAAAAATAGCCAAACAAATTAAAAAAACAGCCAAGCCAATTATTATTTTATTAATTACGTTACCAAGCATAAAAAACCATAGCGGCAACATATAACCCGCCCTCTAAATATTCGCCAATATTCCAAGCTGTTTTTGTGTTATGGTATTTTGTTTTCCATAAAAGCAAAGTCGGTATTAAATAACAAAAACCAACCAGAACGCCGCAATATTTTATTTCATAAGCATAAGTATTTGACCCAATCAAATAAGAACTTATCAGGCCCCTTAATGAGCAACCCAAAAATCCCCAAAATCTTGGCATGTTAATTACGCTATAAACCCGGTCGTCAATAGTTATTCGCATCGGGTTAATAATATCATCAATCATTGGGCATTCTTGCGCCGGCTGAGCGCCTGCAATTAAAGAACCTCTATAAGCACCCCAACCGGCAATTTGTTGCGCTATGTAAGCGCCTAAAGCGCCGTTAATTATTGCCTCAACATTCCAATCAAAAATAAGGCCATAAACTAAGCCAATAAAAACCGGAAAATATATTTTATTGTTGTCAATATTGCCAAGACCGCCGCGAATTCTATATAAAACCGCGCCGATAATAACAAGAAAAATTTGCAAAGCTAAAATCATTTTACACCTGCCATTTTAATGCCTTTTAACAAAGTTTCGTTATTGTAAGGCTGTTCGCCGTTTTCGTGGCGAATAATAGCCTTTACTAAAATAAGCATAACGGCTTGATTATTTATGTCAATAACATCATCAGGATTAACACCAAGTTGCCCAGCAACACTTTGGATATATGATCCGGTGTCATTTTCATTTGGTGGCGCATATCTGTTTATGATTTTTTTAACGGTGTTTAAGCCGTATTTTTTTTCATAATTAAGCAAAACTTTTGCTAATGCCCGGATGCCATACTCTGCAGAAGTAAAAACGCAAAAAGATCTATCTGTTTGCTCTGCGGCCAGGCCTTGCCATTTATCGCCGTGTCTTATGTTTCCGGGATTGTTATTTCTTATTCCTCTTGCTACCATATTTCACTCCATAACAAAAAAGCCCGAAATTAATCGAGCTTATCTTTTATCTTATCAACAACGATTTCCGGGTTTTCTTCAACCCTTTTTAATACACTTTCTATTATCATGTAAATTCTCACTGCGAATAAGCCGGCAACCCCTGAAATACCAACCTTAACGCTGTAAGGAATATTAACATATTCAAGTAAAAGGCCGGTTAACATTGAGATAACAAAAGAAATAACCGCATCTCTTATTGTCTGTTTTATTGAAACGAAAGGTTTGATAAGCACTGAAATACCTCCTATACAAGCCCCAACAATAGCATAATCTTTCAATGTTTCGCCAATATCCTTAAACAATGCAAATACTCCGGTTAGAATTTACCTACTGAGAAAAGGATAATTACCAACCGGAGCATTGTCAACCTAGTATTTTAACGAATAATATATTTTCTTAGCAATGCCGTGGGGGGAATTTTTGGAACGCAACCACGCCAAAGCGTTTTTAATATACATGTCTGGACTACCGAGGTCGGGGATTGTAGAGTGTATAAAATTCATCATGTAATAAAAATCGTTTGCATTAAAATGCTCATTTTCAATTTTTATACCTTTAGAATTTAATGCACTTGTTGTTTCCTCGATGTTCCAATATTCGCCTTTTGAGCCGTCTTCATTTTCAAGACAAGCAACAGCATACTGAGCTTGCTCTTTTGTAAACAACGGCCCGTTAATAGCTAGGTCAAGGCGCATGTAGAGATAAAACTGTTGTGGGTAGGTCAATTCTCTAACGGAAAAGGCCACCGCATCAAGCACTTCTTCTCTTTTTTCTTGGTCAATTTCTTTTGAAATGACGTGTTCTAATAAATTTTTAATCTTCTTGTGCATAACTTTCTCCAATCATTAACTTTTTAGGTTTATTTTCAGCATCTTTGTTTTGTTTAACCTCCGCGGTTGGCGTTTGCGAAAATATTTTACCTAATTCAGAGTTTTTGAATTCTTTTTCAACAACGCGAGATGCTTGGTCTAATTGTTTAATTAACCAATCCCTTGTAGTTTTATTTCCAAGCAAAAAGCCAACTATTAAATCAATACCTCGCATTATATTGTCCTTTATTGCTTTTGATTAGCAGAAGTTGCAGCCGCTGCCGGGGTTGATGCTGCGCCGGTATAAGAAGAACGGCAAACCGGGCATTTCAAACTAACGTGAACCGGGTCGTTACCAAAAACAAAACGATATTGTTTGCGGCAAGTGATTTCATCAGCTCGCAGATAGTTGCCAGACAAGTTTCTCGCCTCGACGTTTGTTATACCGTCAGACAAAAATACTTGAGAAGTATTTGCACCGGCCGGAATAGTTTGACAAATTATAACATTCAAATCGGTATAATTCGGCAATGTATTAAACTGAATTCCGGGAATTGTAAGATATAGATTTCCTCCGGTCAAAGTAACGGAAGAAGTCTTATAAGTTTTTACGCAAGTGCAATTCATTTTTTGTTATCCTTACAAAAAAGAGTTAAAGTCAGGGCAGGGCGTTAACCCTGCCCGAGTTAATTAGGCTAAACCGTTGCAGCCGCAGCCACAACCGTTAAAACCGTTAATACCCAAACCGTTCAATACACCTGCGTTCGGACATACAGCACCAATACCTGTAATGTTCGGACGAACAAGCATATTGCAACGAATATCAGCGACAGAAGCCGTCAATGGTGCTAACTGGTCTTTAACGAACAACTGATTTTCAAGCGTTAAAACTTTACGCTGTTCTTCGGACAAGCGATCGCGCAAATCCTGATAAGCGTAGAAGTCTATTTTAGCCTGAGTTGCGTTAGCTGTTGCGTTTACGGTGTCACGAGTAAGCTGTGCCTGCTCAATCGTTTTATACTGAGTTGCGGCAGTATTGATGATTTCAGCTTTCTCAGCGTCGCAAGTAGCACGGTAGTTCTGGAAACCATAACTTGAAGCACCGAAACCAATACCGTCAGCGCCCCAAGGTCCGTATCCGCCACAGAAACCGTTGCCGAAACCATTACCGAAACCGTTACCCCAACCATTGCCGCGAAAGGCAAAAATCAAGATGAACAAAATTGCCAAAAAGCCAATTCCGCCACCCCAACCCATGGAAGTATTTTCGTTCATGTTACTTTCCTTAAAATAAGCCCGACACTATTTGAGCCGCGCAAGATTAGCTTGCAACTGCTCTAACTCGTTGGCAGGGGCTTGTTCTGCCGGCGAGTAATTGTTATTTGTTGGCTCAAAAAGCTGCTCAAGTTTGTTCAAATCTTCTAAAATTTGCTCTTTGTTGCCATATTTGCTAATCAGCCAACCAACCCCCGGAAAATTAAGAACTGATTTTGCTTTTCTGATTGTGTTAACAGTAACGCCGTGCTTTTCAAGCTCAGCTTTCGGATTTTGGCAGGTTGTCGCTATTTGGTTGGCTAAGTCGAAGAGTTGGCCGAACATTCCGACCCCCTTTTGCCCGAGTATCTTCTGCGCGTCCTGCATCATCGTCTGTTTGTTGAACATTTTTGCTTTCCTCTAACTTGCTAACTTTTTCATTTAGAGCAACAATAGTATTTGACATCTCAAGCATCATTGATTGAGTTTGCTTAAGTGTGTTTTGTAGCTCTTGATTAATTTCTTCCGGAGTTTTGGGCTTGGTTAAAATTCCTTTTTCGTAAAGGATTTTTTCAAAACCTTTTGCCGTTTCGATGGCCTTGTTATATTCGTCGGTGGTAACGCCAATTTGTTGCCCGTAAGAATTACAGATTTTTCCGGCTTGCACAAATCCGATAAAACTTTGATTTGTTATGCCATAAGTCTGCTGATTTGGTAGGTTATTCTCGAACATTTTGCACCTCGCCGAAATTTAACCCATTGCCAAAGCCTTTTTGCATATCTTGCATAAGCGTGCGAGTGGCCCTTTTTGTAATGTCGGCGACCAAATCAGATGCGTGTTCTGCATGCAGCTCTTTTGGCTGTTTTCTGATTTCTAAAATTCGGTTAAGAATATCGTCAACTTCTTTACTGTCATGGCTTACCAAAATAGGTATTGCCATAAGCATCATGGACATAAGCCCATAAGACGAACTTTCTTTTTTATCTTCCATTTTCAACAATCCCCTTTTCTTTTGTGTTTAAGAGGTTTTCCAATAGAAGAATTTGCAATCTTGTATAAAAAAACATGGTAACCTCTCTTTCGATTACCATGTTCGCAAAATTAAAAATTTTTATACGCAAGTTTTATGCATAAATTACGCAAAATTTAATCGCCTGCAGTCAAGCCCATTACAATGCCAACAACTTTATTGTCAACGGCCTTAATTTCGTTTTTAACGTCCATAATTGACAAAACAACACCTACGGCAATAATTGCCAAAGCAACAGCGTTAAAAGCTAAGGCATAAAGTACCGGCTTTGCATCGGCGTGGTAAATTTGCACACTTCTCGATTTTGAAATGTTTGTGTCGGCAGAAGAATTTGTTTTATTGTTAAAATTCTTCTTATTGCCGGAATTTATTTTATTAATCTTTTTTGTCATTGAAATAATCCCTCATTTTGTTAACAACATTCATAAAAATAGATGTTACGCTGCGTTCGCATTTCCCTACTTTATCACTAACACCATAATTATAATTGTAAAGCCTAAGCAAGAAAATATTCATTTCCTCATCAGTCAAATCAATTTCGGGCGATTTGCAAAGTTCAATAATTTTACATTTGCGCATGCCCTTAAATTTATCTGTAATGTCTTTTGTTTTTCTTCTTGGCATATTTTTAACCAATTTGTGTTCTTTGCCGCCAATCGTTAAAATTCAAAACTTCAACATTAGGAAAGTTTTCGCTTTCCGGCAAATCTCGTAAATATTGCCGATAAACTTTCATGTCCTCACGTTCAAGCTCGCTGATAGGATAATCCGAAACCATAAACTTGTCAGTAAAATCCAATTTATTATCGCGGTCTTGGCGTTTTTTTTGAGCTAAAAACTCATCAGAATATTTATTGAATTTTGCGACTTCAACAATTTTATCGGCTTTTTCTTCAAACTCAAAAGTATATTCGCCCTCGCAATCAATGTATTTTGATTTATCAGCGATTAGCTCAACGGGCTTATAGCCGTCGGCTAACATCATTTTAGAATTTTCAGGTAAGTTATAGCCAAAAGTATAAACACCGTTTTTTTCCATATAATTCGGTGCATATTTGATTTGGCCATTTTCTAATTTTCCGTAATTTGTCATTATTCCCTACTCCTAATATATTGAAGTTTTGCATATCCATTTGTGCTACCAGAACCATAACCACCATAAACTGATGCACCATAGCCTGACTGGCTTCCGCCATTTCCATTGGATTCTAATTCAATGTCAAAATAATTATTGAATGTGCTATCTCTATTCACTGCAATAGTTCCAACGCTGCCGCGCGGGTCGGCCGTCCAGTCGTCTTTACTGGAGGTTGCTACCACCAAATTATACCATTGAGATTTATTTCCCCAAGTGGCAACTTCCAAAATACTATCTTGAAGTTTTGCGCCGACGGTAACTCTCAAGTGGCATTTTTTATTAAAGTAAAGTTTACCAACAAATCCAGCCCCAGAACCTGCATAGTTACATCCAATATAACACCATCTATAACTATTACCGCCGCTCACAAGCCAGAGTTGCAAAACTCCTTTTGCCGGCATGTCAATTTCTCGAACTGTTTGAGCCGACGGGTTTGCTATCTCAATGATAACTTCGCCTTTCTTAAAAGGCTCAGAGTTTCCGCTCCCTAAAGGGTCTAATGAACAAGGTATTCCCATAGTTTATCCTTCCGTTCCAGCGTCTGACCATACAGCGTAATTTTTATCTACCCAAGTTCTTAAAACTAACCAGTGATATTTTCCATCAGATAAATTGGCGACATTACCATTAACCCAAAGAACAGCAGCTCCTTCATCAAGTCCTGCTACTTTTAATGATATAGTTAATGCTGAAACAGCGTATAATTTTACTTGTATAGTATAAAATGACCTTTCAGGAATAACAACATTGCTAACATCAAATGTAATATTCGAGTTAGAGTCAACACGTATATCTATTATTTCATCAGTATCTTGTAGATTTACAATTAAATTACCATTAGCCGTGAAGTGCCTGTATTTTTCAAAACTGATAAATTTTCTTTTTGAAATATCACTTTCATTTTGAACAATGCCATTTTCAATTTTATTCATGTTTTCGGCGTTTACCGGAGTTCCTACCTCGGTTATTTCGCCAAAAGCATCTAACAAAGTTATTGTTCCGTCAAGATTTTGGCGGACTGAATAGGTGCGCGGACTTTCAACGTTTTGGTCTTTCCACTCTGTTTTTTGATATACCATGTTATGCTCCTAAGCTAAAGAAAAGGTTGATATAATATTTTCGGAATATATATCAATTTGGAAAATATAAGTTGCTTGCTGAATTATATAATTAACGTTAATTTGCGTTTTAGCAAGCAAAACATTGCTTTCATCGTAAAGCTCAATTCCGTTCAAAATATCATCTTTATTCAAAGATAAGCTAATATATATTTGAACTTTGGTGTCGTTAATAACTTCTTTTTTTAAAAATGATGTTTCTTGAGGAACATCATTTACGATTAATTTAGCTTTTGAAACTTGCTCCATTGTGTGATTAGCAAGCCTTTTGCAAAGTTCTGTTGTAAAAATACTACTCATAACGGGTCAACTCCACATTTAAAAGTTCCACAACGGCGTATAAAATCACTTACGATTATGGTAGTGCCTTTTATTTTAATTTGCAAGCTGCCAATTAACAATGATAAGAAAAAAGCAAGATGCGCCGGTTTTGCTTTTTCAAGCGCCGGGATAAGGTTGTTAATAGGTTTATCATCTTGCAGCAGAATGTTAAAGCTATAATCTGGATAATCAAAAATAACCTGATATTTATCGCTTTGATAATTTCGCTTAATTAAAGCATTTAGCTGTTCATCGTTTAATGTTTTTTTAATGTTTTTTATGTTTAGAACTGCCAAAACTCTATCTTCTAACGGTTTTGAAATGTCCGGAACTATGCCATAATCGCGCTCAAACCGCTCAATAATGCTTGTTGTCGTGATATGCACATCAGACTTCATTTTATCAAGTTCTTCATTTATGCGGTCAATTTCTGGCTGTATAGCATCAATAACATCTTTGACTTGCTTAATGGTGTAGCAAAAATTTGGTATATTATCC
>ERZ1090861.1360-NODE-1360-length-12590-cov-7.050419_pt1 | contig 12590 bp, 9 predicted proteins | sample MGYA00478482_ERZ1090861 | MGnify/ENA primary metagenome ERZ1090861 (study PRJEB33644, sample SAMEA5815744) | chicken gut metagenome | biome: Chicken; feature: Gastrointestinal Tract; material: Caecum | place: Ireland | collected 2019-01-01 | study: A study of the... | reverse complement strand
TCTACACGAGCCTTATCGTCGGCAGCGTCAGATGTGTATAAGAGACAGGGGCAGCGCGGGGATCACAGTCGTGCCCAGGACGGCGCAGAGCGCCGCCGTGCCCAGAAATTTCATGAATCGGTTCATCGATTTCCTCCCTTCCTTGCTTTTTTGCCGATGGCCAGCCCGGCGGCGCACAGGACGACGAGTCCGCCCGCCAGGAACGCGGCCGTGCCGATCGTGCCGCCGCAGCCGGACGCTTCGAGCACCGTGACGGTGACCGTCTGCGCCAGGTTCCCTACGCGCACGACCAACTGCGTTTCGCCCGCGGCGACGCCCGTGACGGTCAGCCCGTCGGCGGTGACGACCGCTTCGTTGGCGGAAGTGACGATCGCATCCGTGATCGTCTGCGTCGAACCGTCTGCCAGGGTCGCCGTGACCGTGAGGCTGACCGATCCGCCCGCCGTAAGTTCGGGGCAGATGACGCTGAAGGAGACGATCGGGTTGGTGACCGTCACCGCAAAGGTCGCTTCCTTGCCCTCGTAGCGCACGGTGACGACCGCGGAGCCGACGCCCTCGGCGCGGAGCGTGAGGCCGTCCGCCGTGACGACGGACGCGTCGGAACTGGTGATCTCGGCGCCCTCGGTCACGACGGTCTGCGTACCGTCGTTGTACACGGCGCGCACGACGAGTTCGCCCGTGCCGCCGACGTACAGGCCGGCGTCGCCGTCGACGGAAAGGCTTTCCAGCCGGCGGGGCACATTGACCGTGAGCGTGCCCTGCACGTCCGTTCCCGGATAGTTGGCGGTGATGTGCGCCGTTCCGGCTTTATCGGCCGTGATGGTCCAGCCGCTGACGACGGCGCTCTGCGAATCGGAGGCCAGCACGGCGTTGATCGCCTGCTTCGAGCCGTCGTTGTAGACGCCCTGCACCGTCACGTCGAGGCTTTCGCCCTTTTCGAGGGTGAATTCCGTCAGAGCGGTGCCGTCTTCGCCGAGGATGGACATGGATACCAGTTTTTTGGGAACGCGCAGGGCGATCGTCTCTTCCTCCCCGCCGAAGGATACGGTCGCCTCGGTCTCGCCGATGGCCAGGCCGGTAAAGGCGCCGTTTTCGTATTTTACAATCGTTTCGTCTTCGATCGTGACCGAAACGTCGCCGACGGGGGCCGTTTCGCTGGTGCCGTCGTTGTAATAAGCGGTCACGGTCAGCGGAGAAGCGACGTTCAGATCCAGCGTACGGTCGCCGCCCGCGTCGATCCCGGTCAGCCGGCGCGGCACGGTCACGGTGAACGTGTCGCTCTGGCCGCTGTAGGTGACGGTGACCTGCGTCTGCCCCACTTTCAGGGCCGTAAACGTGCCGTCCGCAAACGAGAGGATCTCCGGATTTTCGATCTCGACCTCGCTGTCTGCGGTCATATCGGCCATCGACTGATCTTCATAGGTCGCCGTCACGGTCAGTTGGCCCGTCTGCCCCAGTTCGATCTCGCGGTCCGAACCGGCGTCGATCGAAGTGAGGGCATTGGTCACCGTGACCCGGAAGGCGGCGCTGAGTTCGCCGACACGCACCGTGATCTGCGCGTCGCCGACGGCGCTCGCCGTGAGCACGGCGCCGTTGACCGTCACGTTGGCGGCGGAGGATTCGACGGTGAAGTCTTCTGCCGCTATGGCGGCGGACGTTCCGTCGTTGTAGTACCCCGTCACCTGCACGGTGTAAGTGCCGTTGAGGGCGATCGTGCGGTCGGCGCTCGTTTCGATGCGCGTCAGTTCTTTGGGAACGGTCACGGTAAAGGTATCCGTCTGCCCCCGGAAGGTGACGGTGACCGCCGTGGAGCCGACCTTTTCGGCGTACAGAACGCCGTTTTCATAGCGGACGATTGCCGGGTCTTCGACGGCGACGGCGCTCTGCGCGGTGACGTCTTCGTCCTCGATGGTGGCGTACGACGCGGTGACGGTGAGAGCGGCCGATTCGCCGAGGCGGATCTCGCGGTCTTCGCCCGCCTCGATGCCCTCGATCACGTCGAGAACGGTAAACGCGATCTCGCAGGTATGTCCGCCCCAGGCGGCGGTGACGGTGCTCGAACCGACGCCCTTCGCCGTGAAGGCGTTCCCCTCGAAGGTGACGTTGCCGTTATCCGGCGTGAAGGTGACAGAATCTCCGACGGCGACGCGGCGGCCGTCGTCCAGAAGGGCGAACACTTCGACGGTGCCCGTATCCCCCACGACCACGGTTTGCGCTTCCGCCTCGATCGCCGTGACCGAATGGGCGGTCAGCGAAAAGTCTTTGAAGTTGAGAAGGGTGTTGTTGGCGACAAAGATATCGTCGCCGGTGATGGCGTCGGCCGTCACGATCAGATACACCTTGTCGTTGGCGCCGCTGTTGAAATGCACGCGGAAGGTTTCCGCCGCCTTGTGCACGTAGCGGTCGTCCGTCATGGCGGCGAGCACTTCGCCGCTGCCGTCCGCCGCCGTTTCGACGCTGACGCGGATGTTCATGGGCTTGACGCAGTTGTTGGTGGCGCTGCCGTCCGCCACGTCCGAAGTGACGGGGCGCGCGACTTTCTGCGCGGCGACCGCCGCCGTATAATAGGCGTTTTGGGTCACGTCCAGTTCATAGACGATCCTGGCGGCGCCCTGCGACAGATCGGTCTGCAGCACGGTATCGCCCTCGATCCCGCTGTAAATATCGTCCGTTTCGGTCACGTTGGTCGTTTGGGCGTCCGCGTAGTCGAGCGTTTCCGCATTGTCGGCCTTGTACAGGGCGACTTCGTCGACCTGGAACCCGCGCCAGGACATGCCTTCGGGCGGGACGTCGTGCTGGATGTAGAAGGTGTATTCCGTCGCCGCGCCCGTTTTGAGCACGCCGCCGATCTTCACGTACTGCTCAAAGGCCTCCTGCCCCATGTCTTTGGTGTAGAAGGTGACGCGGCTCTCGTACCCGCTGCCGTCGGTGATGTAGACCGAAAGCGTGTCGGCCGCCTTCCAGATCGTGCCCATGAAGAAGCGGCGCACGAACAGCGAAAAGTCGTATTCGGTGTTCGGCTCGAGGGTGACATGCTGCGAGATGGAGACCGGCAAACCGTTGTTCGTGGCAATATAAGCATTGTCCGTATCGGACAGCCTGTTAGCCTGCCACCAGCCGTCTACGCCCGTACCGACAGTCATGATCCAGTCGTCGGTGGATTCGTCGCCGTCATTGAAATCCCACGTGGCGCTCTCTTCGTGCCAATAGCCCGTCATCTTTCCGTTTTCGAGCATGTTTTCCCGGCCGTCGGGCGTCTGGGTGTACGGGCGCACGCGGATGTCGTCGATGATCAGCCCCAGCCCCGTATCCGTATTGACCACCTTGCGGGGGTTGATCGTAAATTCGAACAGCCCGGACGGGTCGGCGGGGATGATCTGGTAGACCAGAACGCCCTTGTCCGCCCTCAGCTCGGAAAACGCCTCGTTGCCGGCGGTGCTCATGGTGCGGCATTCGCCGTAATTTTTGCTGGGCATGCCCGAACGCAGTTCCATGGAGATCCAGATGTTCGAAGCGCGCTTGGCGTAGAAGGAAACGAGGTAGTTCTGGTACGGCACCATGTTTTCGGCGCGCACGACCAACGCGCGCTCGTCATTGGAGTAAGCGCGATCTTCCGGATCTTCCCGGTACATCATTTTGAGCGATTTGTTGCCCGCATTGTCCGTTACGATCTCGTAACTGTTGCCGGGGCCGCCCGAAACATGCTCCGAAAGGACGGAAAACCCGTCTTCCCCTGCGGAAACGGACGCGTTTTCGAAGTCCTCTTCGATCAGGATCTCCGGCCCCAGGCGCTGCGTCCCCTCCTCTGCGGACGCGCCCGGCATCAGCCCGAGGATGCCGAACAGCAGACACGCGGCCATAGCCAGCGCCAGCACGGACAGCAAACCGGACTTTGCAAAACTCTTGTGCATTGTACCCTCCTTACCGAATGATCTTTGCGACGTTATGATATCGATATCATAACGTCGCAAGAGAAAGCGGTAACGACATGTGATATCGTTATCGCATTTTTATAATATCACACTTTTTTCCGCTTGTCAACCCCTTTTTCAAACTTTTTTCACTTTTTTGTCCGTTTCTGACACGCCGGAGAGCGATGTTTGCCCCGACGGGCACCCGCCGGGGCAAAAACTTCCCTATTCACTTCATAAAACGGCGCAAAAGGCGGTATTTTCGGGCGGTGAAGGGAGGATAGGCGAGCGTCAGGCGGACGCGCGTCGAGCGCTGCAGCACGGAGCGCAGGTGCGAAAAGGTGAGAAACCCGGCTTCGCCGTGGTAGCGCCCCATGCCCGAGGCGCCGACCCCGCCGAAGGGCAGCGCGTGGTTGACGATGTGGCTGACCGTATCGTTGATACAGACCCCGCCGGAGGCAGTCGCGCGCAAAACGGATCCGACAAAACGGCGGTCGCGGCTGAACAGGTACAGGGCGAGCGGCTTTTCGTGCGCGCGGATATAGGCGAGCGGCTCTGCGGGCGAATCGTAGGCGAACACGGGCAGAAGCGGGCCGAAGATCTCTTCCTGCATGCAGGCCGCCCCCGCCGGGCCGTCGGGGCAGAGAATGGTCGGACCGATGAAGCGGGCTTCTTCGTCGATTTCGCCGCCGTATACGACGGAAGAGGCATCCGCCTCGAGGATCGAGCGCAGGCGGGCCATGTGGCGCGCGTTCACGATGCGGCCGTAGTCGGGGCTGCGGCGGGCGTCTTCGCCGTAAAAGCGGCGGACGGCGTCCTTCATCCCCTCCACGAAGGGCACGAACAGGCGGCGCTCGACGAACACATAGTCGGGCGCGACGCACGTCTGCCCCGCGTTGAGGAACTTGCCCCAGGCGATGCGCTCGCAGGCGGCGCGCAGGTCGGCCGTGCCGTCGACGATGACGGGGCTCTTCCCGCCCAGTTCGAGGGTGACGGGCACGAGGTTTTCCGCCGCGGCGCGCAGCACGATGCGCCCGACGTTCGCGCTGCCCGTAAAAAAGACGGTATCGAACCGCGCGCGGAACAGAACGGTGTTGTTTCCGACGCCGCCCTCCACGCAGGCAACGTATTCTTCGCCGAACGCCCCCGCGAGCATACGGCGCAGAACCTCCGCCACGTGCGGCGTAAGTTCGGAAGGGCTGAGCACGGCGCAGTTGCCGGCGGCGATCGCCGCCGTGAGCGGCTCGAGCAGCAGCTGCACCGGGTAGTTGAACGGCCCGACGATCAGGGCGCTGCCGAGAGGCTCTTTCCGCACATAGCTCCGGGCGGGGAACACGGCGGCGGGCGAAGGCACGCGGACGGGCTTCATCCAGCGGCGGAGATGCTTTTCGGCGTGCGAAATGCCCGCCAGCACGAAACCGATCTCGGTGGTCCAGCACTCGGTGCGACTCTTGCCCAGATCGAGCGCGAGCGCCTCTTCCAGCGCGGGGGTATGTTCCAGCAGCGCCGACCGCAGTTTTTTCAGCTGCGCCAGGCGGAAGGCGCGCGGCAATGTGTTCCCCTCCCCGAAAAAGGCCTTCTGCTTTTCCAGCAGGGCGGCGACGGATGCGTCGGTCAGAATTTGCACGGTTTTTTCCCTCCTTGCGGCTGTTTGCCTTACCAGTATGCGCAATTTGCGGACAAAAAGGCCGGCTTGTCAAAAAGCCGGCCTCGCTGCGCCGTCATGCCTTGGGCACGATCAGTTCCAGATCGGAATCGGGATAGGAACAGCAGGGATGGAAGTAGCCGAATTTGGCGTCCGCCAGCCTGCGCTTGTCTGCCCCGGCGATCGTAAAGCGGCCGGAAACGAGCTTGCTGTGGCAGAAGCCGCAGCCGCCCGCGCGGCATTTGGCGGGAACGTTCAGCCCCGCGCGCTCCAGCGCCGTGAGGACGGTCTCGCGCGCGTCGGCGGGAACGGTGTACGTGTCGAAGCCGATGTGCACGGTGAGCGTATGCGTCGCCGCGGCGACGTCGCGCACGCCGGTGCAGTTCGCCTCTTTTTTGACGCGGCGCAGGGGCAGGCCGAGCTTTGCCAGTTCTTTATCGGCAAACGCGTACATCGCCGCCGGGCCGCACATCATCACGGTGTATTCGCCCGAAACGTATTTCTGCAGCAGATCCGCGCCGATAAAGCCGTGTTCAAACCCCTCCTTCTGTTCGTCGCTGAGCACGTACACGACCTTGATCTTGTCGGAGACGAGCGCGTCGAGCTCTTTGCGGAAGATGAGGTCCTGCTCCGTCCGGGCGCCGTAGAAAATGGTCAGCGCATGGTCTTCGGTGCCGTCGGCGACGGCCTGCGCCATGCTGTAAAAGGGCGTGATGCCGCTGCCGCCCGCCAGCGCCGCGACGTGGCGCGCGTCCTTGACCGGTTCATAGCAGAAGTCGCCCGAAGGGTCGCCCAGCGTGAAGAAGTCGCCCTCTTTGGCGTTGTCGAACAGGTATCCGCTGAAAAACCCGCACTTTTTGACGGTGAGGGAGACGCGCTTCGAAAGGGCCGCTTTGGGCGCGGAAGAGATCGCGTACGGGCGGGAAACGGCGCTGCCTTCCACCTTGCAGCCGAGCGTGACGTACTGCCCCGCGCGGAAATAGAAGGGCCGCTCCGTCTCGAAAGTATACGTCTTGGTATCGGCGGTGTTCTGCACGACGGCGATCAGCTTCGCGCTCTGGAAGCCGGGGTGCAGGACCCCGGCCGTTTCGTTGACGCGGTAGGTCGAGGGCAGCGGGGCGGGCGAGCCGGCCTCCAGTTTGGCGCGGCGCCTGGGCACCATCTTTTTGAAGCGGAGAAGATCCAGAAAGCCGAAGATCTGTTTTTTGAACGTGAAAGCCATGGTTCAACCCTCCTTCTTGATGTCGCCGACGGTCTGCCGGCCGGAAATGTCGCCCGAGAAATAGGCGCTGGAATAGCCCGAAAGGCGCATCGCGTAGCCGCCCGCAAAGCGCAGGCCACGCACCTTGTGGTCTTCGGCCATCATCTGCAGGCGGGGCATCAGGCCGTCCCAATACTGCGATTCGTAGCCGTAGATGACGCCTTCGGGGTGGCCGCAGTAGCGCGCGTAGGTCATCGGCGTGGCGACGGAGATCTCTTCGATGTGGCCGCGCAGCCTGGCGCCCGTGTCCTGCTCGAAGCGGTCGATCATCTTGTTCGCCACATAGTCTTTGGTCTTGAAATAGTCTTCCGCCGTTACGTTGCCCCAGTCGTCGGACATGTACAGCGTGGTGAAATACATCATGCAGGTGCCCTTCGGCGAGCATTCGGGATAGGCGCGGTTGAGGCAGACGGTCGCCTGCACGGAGTTGTCGCGGATCGTGCGCATCCGGCCGTACTGCGCGGCGGTGTCCATCGTATCGTACAGGAAGTAGTTATGGTTTTGGACGCCCAGCTCGTCCGCGTCGGCGTCCAGGCCCAGAAACATCGTAAATCCCCTGCCGGAGAACTTGCGCGCGTTGGTCGCGCGGATCTCCGATTCGGGCACACGGTCCATCATTTTGCCGAACACGAGGTGGGGCGCGCAGTTTGCCACGACGTGGCGCGTCGCGATCTGCGTGCCGTCGTCGAGAACGACGCCCGCCACGCCGCCGTCACGCTCGTCGGTGAGGATCTTCACCGCTTCGGTGTTGAAGAGGACGTCTCCGCCCAGTTCGCGGATGCGTTCGGTGAGGGCGAGAGAAATTTCGTGCGAGCGCATCTTGGGCATGCTCGCGCCGCGCCTGATGTAGCGGTTGACCATGCTCGCGTAGTGCACGAAGCTCAGGTCGTCGCAGTGCGCGCCGAGGTAGCACCAGTAGGCGTTGAGGATGTCGCGCGCCTTTTTCGGCATTTTCAGCGCGGCGAGGACTTCGTTGACCGAATACGAGCCGGCGCGCACGAAGTTGCCGTACTTACTGACCATCACTTTGGAATCGGTGTTCCCGTTGACCGCGGAGCTGTACGCCTGCGCCAGGCGCACCTCTTCGGCGAGGTCGAAAAACTTCGTCACCGAAGGGCGGCTGCCGGGGACGTATTGCTCCATCTTGTCGATGAAGGCCTGCACGCCGAAGGGCATGGTCGCGTCCAGCTTTTCGGCGCGCGAAAGCACGCGGTAGGCCTCGGGGATCTGCAGCCAGTCGATCTTGTCGGTCACGCCGAGGGCGTCGAACAGGTCGCGGACGTCGCCGGCGTTGTCTGCCGGGCCGAAGTCGTTGAGCTCGTGCAGGGAGGCTTCGAACTCGAACCGGCCGCGGCGGAAACTCGTGGCGAACCCGCCGGGCAGGTTGTGCTTTTCGACGAGCAGCGTCCTGGCACCGCCCTGCAACAGGCGGATCGCCGCGACCAGCCCGCCGTTTCCGGCGCCGATCACGACGGCATCGTATTGTTTCATGGTTCCACTCCTTTTGCTGAAATTATTTTTCGGAATCGTTCCGTTCCAGTTCGTTGATGAGGGCGCGGTGCACGTCGCCGAGCATGCGGCGCACTTCGCTTTCGGAAAAGGAGGCCGTGCCCGTGGCGACCATCGCGGCGATGCCGTGCGAAAACAGCCACATCTCGCGGTAGAGCGCCTGCGCCGCCGCGCCGGTGACGCGGTCGCTCTCTTCGATGACGCTTAAAATGTAATCCATCTCCACTTTCGCGCCCACCATGTCCGTCTTGCCGAAATCGCTCATGAACAGCAGGCGGAACAGCGCCGGCTCTTCCGCGGCGAAGCGGATGTAATTGAGCCCCACCGCCAGGTACGGCGAAACGTCCGGCACGGCGCGCCGCAACGCCCCGCCGAAGACGGCGAGCGCCCGCCCGAACACGGCGCCGCGCAGCTCTTCCATCGTGCGGAAATGCCAGAAGACGGGCTGCGTGGAGCAGCCCAGCCGCGCGGCGAGCGCCTTGGCGGTCAGGGCGGCCTCTCCGCCCGCGCGCACAAGTTCGAGCGCGGCGGACTCGATCTGTTCTTTGGTCACCTTCGGTTTGGGCGGCATGGCTCTCCCCTGCCCTGCGTGCGCCGGCGCGCCGACGTTGCATAGCGTTTGTTATATATCAATTATTATACATCAAGATCCGGATTTGTCAACCCCCTTTTGAATTTTTCCGGCGGAGAATTTTTCCTTTGCGCGCAGCGCCGCGGAACCCGGGGTTTAGGCGCGGGGCGCCGCGGCTTTCCGGGCGCCCGCTTACGCCGCCGAGGCGGCTTCCGGCGGCCCGGCGCGCGGAAGATTTTCCGGCATGCGGCGGGCTGTTTTGATTTTTCCGGACGGAAGCAGGCCGCCGGGCACGGCAGGACGGACGGGACGGGGCGTGGCGCCGGCGTTCCCGGCATAAAACAAAAAGGCCGGCTTGTCAAAAAGCCGGCCTTGCCGTATCTTCATGCCTTGGACACGATCGTTTTACAGCCTGTCAGTCTGTCTGCGGCAAAGTTACTTCGGTGCTGCCTATATCGGTTATAGACCAGCCGACGAATATATAATAGCTTCTCCAGTCGATGATCTTGGAGTCATGGGACAGATACGACCACATGGCATGCTCTCCCACCCGGATGCAGTGGCCCGACGGGCTCCAATAAACGTCGTTTTCCGCGTCGTATACCAGATCGGAAGGCGCCGCAGGCGTTACGTCGTCCATTGTGCCCATGGAGACGTACCACGTTTCCTGTATTTCTTTCCAATAGTCGTCCGCATTGCCGGAACCCAGGCCGGCATCGGGTTGTTTTTTCCAGCGGCCGTTCTCCTGGCTGTAATAGTAGATCACGCCGCTCTCTTTGCTGTTGTACGTATTGCTCTCTGTCCACGAACTGCTGTCGTATTCGCTGCCGGCTTTCACCTCGCCTGTATACACGCGGCTGGAAATATTTATGGCCGTTTCCGTCACTTTGAACGTATTGCTTTCAGACACCGTAACCGGGTCGTTTTTATCGGGGGTCACGAAAACCGTTTTGGTGAAATTGGTGGGCTGTATGGCGTTGTTAATGACAGCTGCGGGGCTGTCCATCGCCTCGGCCCTATCGGCATATGCCAGGCCTTGGCCGTGCCCGCCGTCGGGCAATGTTACGAAGTCGGTATTGCGCACGGCTTCCACCGAAAATGCCCGCTGATCGTCGGCCAGTTCGTATGCGTCGTACGACAGAGAAAGACATTTGCCGTTGTCGAATTTGATCTCCAGGTCCTGTATCAGCAGATCGGTCGTCCTGTTATAATGGGTGTAGCTGCTTTCGTCGGCGTATAATACGTTTCCGTTCATGACCGCTTTGTCTATCTTATACGAATCGGTCGTTTCGTCAAACGCGGCCTTGGGCTGCGTATCGCCGAAGGTCCGCATATTGCAAGCTATATCGAACAGCATATCCGACAGCGGATCGACAAAGTCTTTATACCACCACGCGTTGGGATCCGTTACCGTCATGTCGGAATACCCGCCGCCCACGTTTGAACTGAGATAGGAAGGGGCGCGGGTCGACGAGGAGAGATCGTCGTCCAGATCGCCTCTGGTGCCGTACTCCACCGGAGACGCTTTCCATTCGCCGGTTTCGTCTTTTAAGTAACAATAGTAATTGTACGCCTCTTCGTCGTTGTTCCACACGCGTTCGAAAGCGCTGTCGAACACGCGGTTATTGCTCTCATCCAGGGCGTCGTTCCAGTCGAGCTGCAGCCGGTTCCCGTCGAAGCGAAGAGTGAACATCGTTTCGTCGCTTTCGGTTCCGGTGACCGCAAAGTCCCTGTAGCCAAGCGGCTCGTCGGCTATATCCTCCAGGCTCTGTTTGGCCTCGTCCCCGATCTCTATGGCTTTTACCGTCATGGTCAGCCCCTCGTACAGCGTGGCCGCCGCCGCGTCCCATTCGGCATCGTCTACCTTATACCGGTCTTTGCTGTCGACGGGTGTGTCCGTTCCCGGGGTCGTGCCGGGATCGTCGCCGTTTTCGCCGGGCGTCGTGCCGCAGGCGGCAAACAAGAACACGAGCGCGAGCGCCAGCATCAGGGTGACGAGCGTCCGGATTGCTTTTTTCATCATACTTTAACCTCCTGATAATGCCGGTCCGCAGGCCGGATCTTCTGTACGGCAATTATTATAACACCCCCCCCCGCCTGTCAAGCAATATCAACATTTTTTACCCGAAAAAAATTACATAGAGTCACCTTTCGGGACGCCGAAAAAACAAAAAAACAGGCAGCCGGAGCTGCCTGCGCTTTTTGTCCGCAAAACGATCATACGGTGTGCAGAAGTTCGTCGCTGAGCGAGACGATGCGCTCGGCGTATCTGGCCCTGCGCGACTTCAGGATCGCCTTATAGATGAACCAGTTGGAGACGACCATCGCGATACCGACGACGCCCACGGCGATCCCTAGCGGCATGAGACTGCCGATCACTTCCATGGCCAGGCACATCCCCACGCCCAAAACGAGCGCGCCCGCCGCGCCGAAAGCCCAGGCAAAAATTGCCGCCAGGCGGCGCACCTTCCGGTCCAGACCCTTTAATTGGTCGAGTTTGCTTTCCTGCACGTCTTTCGGCGCGTAGGCGCTGCGGATCTTTTCCGCGGCCTTCCGTTGCAGATCATTTTCCATGGATTCGTTCCTCCTGAACTTTTTTACGGCCCGATTATACGGCTGCAATGTTTCCGAAACGATGCTCTTTTGCAAAAGAAATGCAAAGTTTTTGTTAAAGAAATGTAAACGGGCGGCGCCGCCCGGAAGCGGCCCGCCCGCAGACAGATTCTTTTTTGACCGGCAAAGACTATTCCGTGCCGAACACCTTTTCTTCGAGGACGGCTCTGGCAACGGCGGGGTCGTCCGTCCCCTGCACGGCCGTCTCCATCGGGCAAAAGCCCGTGCCCGCGCGGTTGCGGATGCACGGCACGACCTGACCGATCTCGGCGTCGACGCCGAAGCGCCGCAAAACGTCCGCGGCCGGCTCGCTCGCCACGCCCGCGTACAGCGCCGAAACGCCCATATACGCGTACAGCAGCGCCGCCGCCTTGCCGACCACGCGGTCGGCCGCGGCGCAGCCGCGCAGGTCCTGCCCCTCCCGGATCCAGGCAAGCAGCGGCTTTACGCCCCGTTCGCGGCTGGTCAGAAGTTCGCCGCCGGACCAGGCGACGCAGGTATATCCGCCCTCTTCCAGGGCGGTTTTCAATTCGGAAAGCGTCATACCGCGCTCCTATTTCTCCGCACGCGCGCAAAAACGCCGGACGTGCCCGAAAAATCCGTTCTTACAGCTGCGAGGCCGCCGCCCGGTCGACGATCAGCGTGCAGCAGGGATGCAGCTGCAGCACCGACGCAGGGACCTGCTCGGTCACCGGGCCGAGCGCCATTTTGCGCACGGCGTCCGCCTTGTTGGCGCCCGACGCCAGGATGAGGACGCGCCGCGCCTGCATGATCTGGCGGATGCCCATCGTGAAGGCCTTGCGCGGCACTTCGGCGATATCGCGGAACAGGCGCGCGTTGTCGCGGACGGTGCTTTCTGCCAGCGTAACCACGTGCGTGCCGCTGCCGAAGGGCGTGCCCGGCTCGTTGAAGGCGATGTGCCCGTTGCTCCCCAACCCCAGAAGCTGGATGTCGCGCGGGAGCGCTTCGAGCAGTGCGTCGTAGCGGGCGCATTCGGCCGCCTCGTCGGCAGCCATGCCGTTTTCGATGTTCGTGTTCTCGGGGGCGATGTACAACCCGTCGAAGAGATATTTGAGCATT
>ERZ1090861.1359-NODE-1359-length-12596-cov-30.034048_pt1 | contig 12596 bp, 10 predicted proteins | sample MGYA00478482_ERZ1090861 | MGnify/ENA primary metagenome ERZ1090861 (study PRJEB33644, sample SAMEA5815744) | chicken gut metagenome | biome: Chicken; feature: Gastrointestinal Tract; material: Caecum | place: Ireland | collected 2019-01-01 | study: A study of... | reverse complement strand
TGCTGCTGCTGGCGGTGATCGAGGGGATGTTCCTGTACAGCACCATCCAGGGCTATTACGACGGGGTGCAGCAGAGTATGTACCGCCGTTTTTCCTCCATCAACGGGCAGCTGAAGGTGTACAGCGGCGGCACCGCCCAGCGGACGGCCGCCAGCCGCAGCTTTGCGCTGCGCCGGATGGTGGAGCAGTTCGCCGACAAGGACAAATATGAGTTCATGCTGCTGGACGGCAGCGGCAGCGTGATCGCCAGCACCAGCGGCACCAACGCCGAGGGCATCATCGTCCCCGACGATTTCGAGCAGGCCCAGACCGCCCCGGACGGCTACGGCACCGCCATCTATACCACCTCCACCGGCGAGCCGGTCATGGCGGTATGCTGCCTGGTGCCCTACGCCGCCGAGGAGATCGCGGCCATGCGGCTGGTGACCAGCCTCGCGCTGATCCGGCGGCAGATCTTCAACGCGGTGCTGCTGGGCCTGGCGGCGGGCGCGGTGGCGCTGTGCATCGCGGCGTCCTCGGGGCTGTATTTCGTGCGCAGCATCGTGGTGCCGCTGGGCCAGGTGGAGCGGGCCGCCGCCGACATCGCCCGGGGCGAGCTGGATATCCGCCTGCCCGAGACCGACCCGCCCCGGGACGAGCTGGACCGGCTGCGGGGCAGCATCAACCGGATGGCGCAGGGCCTGGCCGAGACCGAAAAGATGAAAAACGAGTTCATCTCCTCGGTGTCCCATGAGCTGCGCACCCCGCTCACCTCCATCCGGGGGTGGGTTGAGACGCTGGAAGCCCTGGACGACCCTGAGGACGCAAACTACCGCAAGGGGCTGGAGATCATCCACAGCGAGACGGGCCGGCTGTACAGCATGGTGGAGGAACTGCTGGACTTCAGCCGCCTGCAGAACGGGGGCATCCACATGGAGTGCCGCCCCCTCGACCTGGTGGCCGAGCTGACCGACGCGCTGCTGTTCTGCGAGCCGCGTATGATGCAGGAGGGGCTGGTCCTCCACTACAGCGAGCCGGAGGAGATGATTCCCGTCTACGCCGACCCCGGCCGGCTGCGGCAGGTCTTTATCAACGTGCTGGACAACGCCATCAAGTATTCGGCCCCCGGCGGGCGGATCACCGTCAAGCTGTGGGCGGGGGAGTACAAGGCCTTTGTCGAGATCATCGACCAGGGCCGGGGCATCCCGCCCGAGGACCTGGGCAGCGTCAAGGGCAAGTTCTTCAAGGGCAGCAACGCGGTGCGGGGCAGCGGCATCGGGCTGGCGCTGGTGGATTCCATCATGAACGCCCTGGACGGCACCCTGGACCTGCGCAGCACCCTGGGCAAGGGCACCGTGGTCACGCTGGGGCTGCCGCTGTATAAAAAATTGTAACAGACCCCTTCCGGGCCGCGGCGCAAAAGGCCGCGGCGGCTTCTGCCCGGCTTTTCCCCGGGCAGGGCTGGATCCAAACGGCAGGGGAGAACACAGGAGAAAACAGACCAATGAACCATCAAACCAAAAAAGAATGTTTCAAGACCAGTGTGGGCGGGCAGGCCCTGATGGAGGGCATCATGATGCGGGGCCCCAAGCAGATCTGCTGCGCGGTGCGCCGCCCCGACGGGAGCATCGAGACCAAGCTCGACCCCATCCCCGCCCGCAAAAGCTGGATGAAGATCCCCATCGTGCGGGGGGCCGTCTCGATGATCGAGAGCCTTGTGGTGGGCTACCGCTACATGATGTACTCGGCCCAGGTCAGCATGGGGGAGGACTACGACGAGGAAGAAGAGGAGACCGCCTTTGAAAAGTGGGTGGGGGAGCATCTGGGCGAAAAGGCCGAGAAGATCCTGCTCACCGGCGCGGCCGTCGTGGGCGGCCTGGGCGCGATTCTGCTGTTCACCATCCTGCCCACGCTGGTGACGGCGGGGGTGGGCCATTTCATCGAGCTGGGGCGCTGGCCCCGGGTCATCCTGGAAGGGGTGCTGAAAGTGGCCATCTTCCTGAGCTATATGTACCTGATCTCCCGGATGAAGGAGATCGAGCGGGTGTTCCGCTACCACGGGGCCGAGCACAAGACCATCGCCTGCTACGAGGCCGGGGACGAGCTGACGGTGGAAAACGTCCGCAAATACACCCGGTTCCACCCCCGGTGCGGCACCAGCTTTCTGATTTTGGTGGTCATCATCAGCGTGTTTTTGTACAGCGTCCTGCCCTGGAGCAGCACGGGGCTGCGGGTGCTGCTCAAGCTGCTGCTGCTGCCGGTGGTCATGGGCATCAGCTACGAGGCCCTCAAGTGGTGCGGCCGGTCGGACAGCCTGCTCAGCCGCATCGTCCGGCAGCCGGGGCTGTGGGTCCAGCGACTGACCGTCTTTGAGCCGGACGACAGCATGATCGAGGTGGCCATCGAGGCGGTCAAGCCGGTGCTGCCCGAGCGCCCCGAGGAGGGCCGGTGGTGACGGCCGGCCTGCCGCCCCGGCAGGCCCTGGCCGGGGTGGAAGCGCGCCTTTCGGCTGCCGGCTGCCCGGACGCCGCGTTCGATGCGCGGGAGCTGTTCCGTCTGGCTGCCGGCCGGGACGCCCGGTTGTCCGACCGGCCCCTGTCGGCGGAGGAGGCCGCCCGCCTGGAAGCGGTGACGGCCCGCCGCGCCGCGCGGGAGCCGCTGCAGTACATCTGCGGGCGGTGGCCCTTTTTGACCTTTGAGCTGGCGGTGGGGCCGGGGGTGCTCTGCCCCCGCCCCGACACCGAGGTGGTGGCCGAGGCCGCCGTCCAGATGCTGGACGGGGTGGAAAAGCCCCGCGTGCTGGACCTGTGCGCCGGCACCGGCTGCCTGGGCCTGGGGGTGAAAGCCCTGCGGCCCGACGCCCGCGTCACCTGCCTGGAAAAGAGCCCCGAGGCCCTGCCTTACCTGCGCCTGAACGCCCGGTGCGCCCTTTCGGGGGCGCTGGAAGCCGTCCCCGGCGGGATGGAGGACCTGCTGGAACCCGACGCCTTTGACGAGGCGGCCCTCTATGAAAAGCTGGGCCTGTCCCTGTCCGCGCCGCCCGCCGTGGAAGTGGTGGAAGGGGACCTGTTCGCCTACTGGCAGAGCCTGCCGGAAGGGGAGCTGGACCTGATCGTCTCCAATCCCCCGTATCTGACGGCGGAGGAGATGGCCTGCCTCCAGCCCGAGACCGCCCGGGAGCCCGCCATGGCCCTGGCCGCCGGCCCTGACGGGCTGGATTTTTACCGCGCCCTGGCTGCGCGGTACCAGACGGCCCTGCGCCCCGGCGGCGCTCTGGTGCTGGAGATCGGCTGGCAGCAGCGGCAGGCCGTCACCGCCCTGCTGGAGGCCGCCGGCTGGACCGGGATCGTCTGCCGGAAAGACTACGGCGGGAACGACCGGTGTGTGACGGCGCGGCGGCCTGCCGGGGACTGAAACGGCCCAAACTACAACTTACTGTTGTAATCCCTGGGATTTGTGGTATACTGTAAGGGAAAAGAATCGTTTGGATAAAGGAGCATCAGGGTATGGCAAAAAATCAAAGCAGCAACGCGATGCAGTCCGCCGTCAAAAAGACCGGCGCGGACGAAAAGAAGGAAGCGCTGACCACCGCGCTGGCCCAGATCGAAAAGCAGTTCGGCAAGGGGGCCATCATGAAGCTGGGGGACAGCGCCGCGCTGCAGGTGGAGGCCATTTCCACCGGCAGCCTGGGGCTGGACCTGGCGCTGGGGGTGGGCGGCGTGCCCCGCGGCCGCATCATCGAGATCTACGGCCCTGAGTCCAGCGGCAAGACCACCCTGGCCCTGCACATCCTGGCCGAAGCCCAGAAAAAGGGCGGCGAGGTGGCCTTCATCGACGTAGAGCACGCCCTGGACCCCAACTACGCCGCGGCGCTGGGCGTGGACATCAACAGCCTGCTGGTCAGCCAGCCCGACACCGGCGAGCAGGCCATGGAGATCTGCGAGGCGCTGGTCCGGTCGGGCGCCATCGACGCCATCGTCATCGACTCGGTGGCGGCCATGGTGCCCCGCGCCGAAATCGAGGGCGAGATGGGCGACAGCCATGTGGGCCTGCAGGCCCGCCTGATGAGCCAGGCCATGCGCAAGCTGACCTCGGTCATCGGCAAGACCAACACCGTCTGCGTCTTTATCAACCAGCTGCGCGAAAAGGTGGGCGTCATGTACGGCAACCCCGAGGTGACCACCGGCGGCCGGGCGCTGAAATATTACGCCTCGGTGCGGATCGACGTGCGCCGGGTGGAGGGCCTGAAGGATTCCTCCGGGCAGTTCATCGGCAACCACACCCGCGCCAAGGTGGTCAAGAACAAGGTCGCGCCCCCCTTCCGGGAAGCCGAGTTCGACATCATGTTCGGCAAGGGCATTTCCAAGATGAGCGAGCTGGTGGACGTGGGCGTCAAGCTGGGCATCGTCCAGAAGAGCGGCGCCTGGTTCAACTATGGGGACATCCGCCTGGGCCAGGGCCGGGACAACGCCAAGCAGTTCCTGGCCGACAACCCCGAGATCGCCAACGACATCGAGGGCCAGATCCGGGCCAACGCCGACAAGCTCTACTCCACCGGCCGCCGCGGCGCGCTGGCCAAGGGCAGCGCCGCCGTCGCCGCGCAGGACGCCCAGGAGGCCAAAGACAAGGACAGCGCCAAGGCCGCCGGCCCGGTGGTGAAAGCGCCGGCCCCCAGCAGCGAGAGCGAGCTGGACATCATGGTGGAGGATTGATCCATGCCCTGGCAGCAGCGCAGGGCCCGCCGTGACGCCCAGCCGCAGGAGCGCTCCGCCGACCCCGCCGAGGCCCGCGCCCGCGCGCTGGCTTTGCTGACGGGGCGGGACTACCCTTCGGCGGAACTGTACGAAAAACTGTGCGCACGCTTTACCCCCGAGGCCGCCGCGGAGACGGTGGCGGCCCTGGTGGCTGTGGGCCTGGTGGACGACGCCCGCTACGCCGAAGCCAAGGCCCGCAGCCTGCAGCGGGCGCGCAAAAGCCGTCTGGCGGCGGCCATGGCCCTGCGGGGCAAGGGCCTGACCGACCAGGAGATCGACGCGGCGCTGGAAGCCGCCTACGCCCCCGGCGAAGAAGGGGAGGACCCCGAGCTGGAAGCCGCCCGCGCCCTGGTGGCAGGGCAGTACCGGGCCAAGCTGGCCGCCGGCCGGCGGGACCTGGTGGCGGCGGCGCTGGCCCGGCGGGGGTTCCCCCACCGGGTGATCCGCCAGGCGCTGGACGCCCCCGACGGGGACGAAGCATAAGCAAACCAAACAGAAAGACGAGCGAGACATGAAGATTGCCTGTGTATCTCTGGGCTGTCCCAAAAACCAGGTGGACCTGGACGGGATGGTCTATACCCTGCTGGCCGCCGGACATGAGACGGTGGCCGACATTGCCGACGCCGACATGGTGCTGGTGAACACCTGCGGCTTTATCGAGAGCGCCAAGACTGAGGCCATCGAGAACATTCTGGAGGCGTGCAGCTATAAGCAGCAGAACCCGGATTTGAAGGTGGTGGTCACCGGCTGCCTGGCCGAGCGCTACCGCAGCCAGATCCGCACCGAGATCCCCGAGGTGGACGCGGTGGTGGGCTGCGCCTCCAACGGCATCATCGACCAGATCGCCGCCCGGGTGGCCGGGGGCGAACAGCTGGAGACCTACGGCCCCAAGCGGGACTTCCCCCTGGGGGGCAAGCGGGTCATCGGCACCCCGGCCCACTACGCCTACCTCAAGATCGCGGAGGGCTGCAACAACCGCTGCCACTACTGCGCCATCCCCCTGATCCGGGGGCCGCTGCGCAGCCGCGACATGGACGACTGCGTGGCCGAGGCCCGCTGGCTGGCCAGCGAAGGGGTCAAGGAGCTGATCGTGGTGGCCCAGGACCCCACCGCCTACGGCGAGGACTGGGGCAAGCCGGGCAGCATCTGCGCCCTGCTGGACCGCCTGAACGCCATCGAGGGGATCGAGTGGATCCGCATCCTGTACGCTTACCCCGAGCGGATCACCGACGATTTTATCGCCGCCATGCAGCGCAACAGCAAGGTCCTGCCGTATCTGGACCTGCCCATCCAGCACTGCAACGACGAGATTTTGCACAACATGAACCGCCGCTCCACCAAAGCCGAGCTGCTGGACGTCATCGGGCGGCTGCGGGCTACCATCCCCGGCATCACCCTGCGCACCACCCTGATCGCGGGCTTCCCCGGCGAGACCGAGGCCCAGTTCGAGGAGCTGTGCGGCTTTGTCAAGCAGGTGGAGTTCGACCGGCTGGGCTGCTTTGCCTACTCGGCCGAGGAGAACACCCGCGCCGCCGCTATGGAGGGCCAGCTGGACGAGGAGACCAAGAACCGCCGCGCCGAGATCGTCATGGAGATCCAGACCGGCATCATGGCCCGCAAGCAGGCCGAAAAGGTGGGCCAGACCCTGCGGGTGCTCTGCGACGGTCTGGACGACGAAAGCGGCCTGTACATCTGCCGCACCGCCGCCGACGCCCCCGAGATCGACGGGGCGGTCTGCGTGGCCAGCGACGAACCCCTCTATCCCGGCCAGTTCTATGATGTGAATATCGAGGAGAGCGACTTGTACGACCTGTACGGCCGGGTCGCGGACAAGACAGGAGGGACCGACCATGAATCTGCCCAATAAACTGACCCTGGCCCGCATCTTGCTGGTGCCGGTGTTTATGGTGTTTGCCTCCCTGACTCAGTACGGGACAGCGGGGTACCAGCCCATGCTGTATCTGGCGGCGGGAGTGGTGTTCGCCGTGGCCAGCTTTACCGATTTTCTGGACGGCTATCTGGCCCGTAAGTGGCACATGGTCACCGACTTTGGCAAGTTTGCCGACCCCCTGGCCGACAAGCTGCTGACCACCGTCGCCTTTTTGTACATGATGCGGGACGGCGTCTGCTCGCCGGTGGTGCTGGCCATCATCCTGGCGCGGGAGTTCGCCGTGTCCGGCCTGCGGATGGTGGCGGCCGGCGCCAAGGACGGCAAGGTCATCGCGGCCAATATGTGGGGCAAAGTCAAGACGGTGCTGCAGATGCTGAGCATCATCTTCTATTACTTTGCCGCGGCCCTGGGCGGCCCCACCGACCCGCTGGCCGTGGGGATGATCGGCAGCGCGCTGTGCTGGCTGGTGGCCGTGGTCACCGCCATCTCGGGCATCAAGTACCTGGTGGACAACCGGCACTTTATCAACACGGCAAAGTAAGGGGGCGGGTCCATGCACACCAGCCGCCTGCAAAAAGCCCTGTCCATCCTGGCCAACCTCGCCATCGTCTGGATGGAGCTGAAGGCCATCCCGCTGAGCTGGAGCGGGGTCCATGCGCAGATGTTCCTGTTTTACACCGAGCTGTCCAACCTGTTTGCCATGGGGGTCTGCTTTGCGGTGGCCCTGTGCCAGCTGGGGGCCCTGCTGGCCGGCCGGGAAATGCCGGCCTGGGCCCGCACCCTCAAGTACACGGTGACCTGCTGCCTGATGCTGACTTTTTTGACGGTGGTGTTCGTGCTGGCCCCCATGTACGGCCCCGACGGCCATTACGTCATGCTGCTGACCAGCTCGATGCTGTACAACCATTTCCTCAACCCGGTGGCGGCCTTCCTCTCCTTTGTCCTGCTGGAGCGGGCCCCGGCCCTGCCCCGGCGGGCCGTCGGCTGCGCCATGATCCCCACCCTGGTCTACGGCAGCATCATGCTGGCCGCCAACGTTGCCAAAGTGTATAAAGGGCCTTACCCGTTCCTCTACGTTTACGAACAGCCTTTGTGGGTGTCGGGGATGTGGGTGGTGGTGATCCTGGGCGGCGCGCTGCTGATCGCCTGGGCCGTCTGGAAGCTGGGCGGCGGCCGCCGCGCGGCTTGACGGGGCCTGCCCTTTTGGGGTACAATAGACAAAACGCACTTTATCTACAGCGCACAAGGAGGCTGCATGATGGCACGAAAGATTGGTATTTTGGGCGCAGGCACCTGGGGGACCGCCCTGGCGCGGATGCTGGCGGTGAACGGCAGCGACGTGCTGCTGTGGTCGGCTATCCCCGCGGAGATCGATAGCCTGGCGCAGACCCATGTTCACCCCAACCTGCCGGGCATGGTCCTGCCCGACAGCCTGCGCTTTACCAAGGACCTGGCCGAAGCGTGCAACGGCCAGGACATCCTGGTGTTTGCGGTGCCGTCGGTGTTCGTCCGGTCCACGGCGGCCGCCGCGCGCCCCCATATCCGCTACGGCCAGCTGATCGTGGACGTGGCCAAGGGCATCGAGCCGGACACCCTGTTCACCATGACTGAGGTCCTGGCCGACGAGCTGGGCAAGGAGGACGGCCCCCGGGGCATCCGGTTGGTGGCCCTGTCCGGCCCCACCCACGCCGAGGAAGTGGCTCTCGACCTGCCCACCACCATCGTGTCGGCCTCGCCCGATGCGGTGGCCGCCGAGATCGTCCAGGAAGCCTTTACCAACGACTGTATGCGGGTGTACACCAACCCCGACATCAAGGGCGTGGAGCTGAGCGGCGCCATGAAGAACGTCATCGCTCTGGGCGTGGGCATCTCCACCGGCCTGGGCTACGGCGACAACGCCCGCGCGGCCCTCATCACCCGCGGCATCGCGGAGATCGCGCGGCTGGGCTCCGCCATGGGATGCAACATCCACACCTTTGCGGGCCTGGCGGGCATCGGCGACCTGATCGTCACCGCCACCAGCCAGCACAGCCGCAACAACCGCGCCGGCCAGCTGATCGGCCAGGGCCGCACCCCCGCCCAGGCCGTCAAGGAAGTGGGGATGGTGGTGGAAGGCATGAACGCCCTGCCCGCCGCCATCGAGCTGAGCGAGCGCTACCAGGTGGACATGCCCATCGTGCAGACGGTGAACGCCGTCGTCAACCAGGGCATGAGCCCGGCCGATGCGGTGCGCCGCCTGATGACCCGCGACCCCAAAGCGGAGCTGACCTTCTGAAATTCCTTTTTCCTTTTTGCAAAAAGATATGAATGCGCAGAGCGTCCGGAAACGGGCGCTTTTTTGTTTGCTTTGTCGCTCCGCAGGGCCGGTTTTGGCCCTCTCCGCCGCAGACGGGGCTCCCCTCTCAGGCGCTTCGCGCCAGCTCTCCCGGAGGGAGAGCCAAGTTTACACCCGTGGACAGAGGGAAACTTTGTGGTAAGGCGAACTTTTTTGCGGCCTTGCCTTACCATAAACTTGGCCGACACTGACGTGCGCGCTCTTGGCTCTCCCCGCGGGAGAGCTGGCGCGAAGCGCCTGAGAGGGGAGCCGTGAAGCGAGACTGAGAGGGCTAAAGCTGGCGCGAAGCGCCTGAGAGGGGAGCAAATGCCAATGACTGAGAGGGCCCAAACTGGTTGGAAACTCCCCGCCCGCTTGTCAAGCGTTCGGGTTTGGTTTATACTATCCTTACACAGATACGGGGAGGTTTCTTGTATGGATATGGAGCTGCAAGGCAAATGCGTCCTGCTGGGCGTCACCGGCGGCATCGCCGCTTATAAAATGGCCGGGGTGGCCAGCGCGCTGAAAAAACGGGGGGCCGACGTCGAGGTCATCATGACCCGCAACGCCACCCAGTTCATCACGCCCATCACCTTTGAGACGTTGACCGGCCATAAGTGCATGGTGGACACCTTCGACCGGGACTTCAAGTTTGAAGTGACCCACATCGAGCTGGCCAAAAAGGCGGACGTCATCCTGGTGGCCCCGGCCACCGCCAACGTCATCGCCAAGATGGCCCACGGCATCGCCGACGATATGCTCACCACCACCGTGCTGGCGGCGCGGTGCCCGAAACTGGTGTCGCCCGCCATGAACACCGGCATGCTGGAAAACCCCATCACCCAGGACAACATCCGCACGCTTGAAAAGTACGGCTTTACCATCATCCCGTCCGAGAGCGGGCAGCTGGCCTGCCATGACGTGGGCAAGGGCCGCCTGCCCGCCGACGAGGTACTGCTGGACTACGTCGCCCGCGCCATGGCCCCCAAAGATCTGGCGGGGCTGCGGGTGGCCGTCACGGCCGGCCCCACCCAGGAGGCCATCGACCCGGTCCGCTGCCTGACCAACCACTCCACCGGCAAGATGGGCTATGCAGTGGCCCACGCCGCCGCCCTGCGGGGGGCGGACGTCACCCTCATCCACGGGCCCACCGCTCTGGCGCCCCTGCGCTTTGTGCGGGATGTGCCGGTGGTCTCGGCGCAGGATATGTTCGAGGCGGTCACCGGCTGCTTTGCGGACACGGACATTCTGGTCATGGCCGCGGCGGTGGCCGACTACCGCCCCGCCACCGTGGCCGCCGACAAGATCAAAAAGTCGGAGGGGGAAATGAGCATCCCCCTGACCCGCACCGCTGACATTCTGGGCACCATCGGCCCGGCCAAGACCCACCAGTTCATCTGCGGCTTCTCAATGGAAACGCGGGACATGGTGGCCCACTCGGCCGACAAGCTCCGCCGCAAGAACCTGGACATGATCGTCGCCAACAACCTCAAGGACCCCGGCGCGGGCTTTGGGGTGGACACCAACGTCGTCACCTTCCTGACGCCGGACGGCGGCGTCCGCCAGCTGCCCCTGATGAGCAAGGACGATGTGGCCGGGGCCATCCTGGACGAGATCCTGGCCCGGAAGGGGAAGTAAGGTTTTGTAGTATCCTACAAAAAACAGGCCCGATTTCCGGCTTTTTCTCGAAAATGCAGGGGAACTGTTTATTTCACCGGCCAAAAATACTATAATAAGTGGTAACAATGAAAGAATGCGTCTCTGCGGACGGACGCTTACCGGCCGGCCAGGCCGTTCTATTTGGGAGGTAAAGCCTATATGAGTATGTTCAGCAATTATGACCAGCATCTGCTGGATCATGTCACCAAGCTCCACTTCATTGGATGCGGCGGCAGCGGGATGTTCCCGCTGATCCAGATCCTGGCGGCCAAAGGCTACCAGATCACCGGCAGCGATGTGCTGGATGGCAGCATCATCCAGGCCGAGCGGGCCATGGGCATCCGCGTGACCCTGGGCCACGACGCCAACAACATCGTGGGGGCGGACATGGTGGTGTACTCGGCCGCCATCCCCAAGGACAATGTGGAGCTGGCCGCCGCCGAGAGCTACGGCATCCCCACCGTGGAGCGCAGCGTCCTGCTGGGCTACGTCAGCCGCCTGTACAAGAGCAGCATCTGCGTGGCGGGCACCCACGGCAAGACCACCACCACCGCCATGATCACCACCGCCCTCGAGCTGGCCGGCCGGGACCCCAGCGCCGTCATCGGCGGCAAGCTGCCCCTCATCAACGGCTACGGCAAGGCGGGCATGGGGGACGACATCGTGGTGGAGGCCTGCGAGTACGCCGAGACCTTCCTCAAGCTGACCCCGTACCTCTCGGTGGTGCTGAACATCGACAACGACCATCTGGACTACTACGGCAGCATGGGCGAGTTGAAGTTTGCCTTCAAGCGCTTCTCGCTGATGACCCAGTTCATGATCTTTGCCAACGCCGACGACCGCAACACCATGGACGTGATGTTCACCATCCAGCGCCGCGTGCGCACCTTTGGCATCCAGAACGGCGACTACCAGGCCGTGAACATCAGCGAATACCGCCCTGGTTTCTATGAGTTCGATTTGAAAGAGTGGGACGTCAAGGGCGTTTCGGGCCATATCAAGCTGGCGGTGCCGGGCTACCACAACATTTACAACGCGCTGGCGATGTGCGGCGTCTGCCGCACCATGGGCCTGACGGTGGAGCAGTGCGCCGCCGCCCTGGCCGAGTTCAAGGGCGTGTGCCGCCGCTTTGAGGTCTACGGTGAGTGCAACGGCGCCGTAGTGGTGGACGACTATGCCCATCACCCCACCGAGATGCGTGCCACCCTGACCACCGCCAAAGAGCTGGGCTACAAGCGCCTGATCGCCGTGCATCAGCCGTTTACATACAGCCGCACCAAGATGCTGCTGGATGATTTTGCCGACGTGCTCAAACTGGCGGACGTCGCCGTCCTGACCCCCATCCTGGGCAGCCGCGAGCCCAACGACCCCACCATCACCAGCGAGAAGCTGGCCGCCAGGATCCCCGGCGCCGTGACGGTGGACAGTCTGGACGCTGCCGCCGCCTGGGTCAAGGAGAACGCCCGCGAAGGCGACCTGGTGATCACCCTGGGCTGCGGCGACATCTACAAAGCCGCCCGCAAGATGGTGCAGTAACGGCCGCCCCGCGCAGGCGCTGAAAATTTTCCAAAACCCCTTGCAATCTGCCGCAGAATGTGTTATACTGTCTAAGTCGCAAGACACTTTGGACGGTTAGCTCAGCTGGTAGAGCATCTGCTTGACGTGCAGGAGGTCACAGGTTCGAGTCCTGTACCGTCCACCAAACAAGGCGTATCCGAACCCAATCTTGTATGAGAACGGGTTCGGATACGCTTTTTCTTTGCCCGAAGTGCTGCACCGCGGGCAAAGGACGGCCGAAACTGCATAAACGAACAAAGGGCAGAGCCTCCCATAAGTGGGGCTCTGCCCTTTTTGCTGTTCATCTTTTTTCAGAAAACGCCGTTGTGCGCAGGATTCAGTGCGCCCCGCTTCTGCGTTTATGGCCCACTTTTTATCTGCCCCAGCGGCAGCCACAGCTCGCAGCGGAAAGGCGGCCCGGCATAGAAACTGGCCTGCCCGC
>ERZ1090861.1358-NODE-1358-length-12605-cov-6.002948_pt1 | contig 12605 bp, 9 predicted proteins | sample MGYA00478482_ERZ1090861 | MGnify/ENA primary metagenome ERZ1090861 (study PRJEB33644, sample SAMEA5815744) | chicken gut metagenome | biome: Chicken; feature: Gastrointestinal Tract; material: Caecum | place: Ireland | collected 2019-01-01 | study: A study of the... | reverse complement strand
GAAAGCGCGTGTGCTCCTCGGCATGGATGGCGTCGTCGTCGTAAAAATCGACGGCCGCCTCTCCCGAACAAAGGCGCAGATTTTCCTCCGACGCCTTGGCCCGGTGCAGCGCGGCCAGCCCGCCGCTGTCGCTCAGTCCCGCGAACCCGAGCGCGTCGAGGATGCGCCCGCGCGTCTCGTCCGACACCTTTCCGTCCTCGCCCGCCAGAAGACCCATGCCGTACAGCTCGTAGATGAGCGTGCGCCGCTTGGAGGGCGAATCGGCCGCGTCGTTGTCCGTTTCGAACACGACGTCGTCGCAGGTCAGGTCGGCCGCGCGGAAATGCAGTTCGCGTTCCGCCCCCGCCGCCCGCAGCGACCGCGGCCCCGCCGCGCAGGAACGCATCAGCCGCAGGATGTGCCGCCCCACCTTTTTCATGGCGCGGCGGATGCTGTCCGTCGTCACGGCCAGGCGGGTATCGTCCTGGTCGATGAGCAGCTGCAGCCCCACCGCGCTGGAAATGTTGGTGCGGTTCTGCGAAGTCGAGCTGATCTCGCTCACGCCGCTGACGAGCACGAACTCGTCGAGCAGGCGCTCCTCTTCGTACGAAAATTCGGCGGGCATGGAATCCGCGCCCAGCATGCGCGGCGGTTCGCTCCCCTGCCGGTACACGAGCACCTTGCCGGGCGCCAGCCCGTCTTCGAGCAGCTCTTCGGTGTCGACCGACCCGTCCTCGACGGCCAGCACGCCCATCGTCAGCCGGTTCAGGAACTCGTGCTTGCGGTTCTTGACGGCGTTGAAGGCGCGCTGCACGGGGATCATGCGGTCGATGATGCTCCCGCCGAAGAAGGCGCCCGAAAACTCGACGGCGCACTGCTTGACGAACGGATAGGTCCGCCCGCCCCGCTCGCCGTTCGCGTAGGGCAGGTCGCCGTCGTACGCCAGCTGGTCCCCGGCCGTCACGGTCAGCCGCCCGTTCGGGAAGTCGGCGCACGGCCCGCGGTAGTATTCGATCACGACCTCGCAGTCGCGCAGCACGTTGCGCGCCTCGCCGCCCCCGCCGCCCGCGTAATTGGCCGCCTCCGAGTAGGGCGAAAGCGAAAATTCGCCGATGTCCCGCCCGGGCACGCGCACGCCGTACAGCCGCTCGATCTCCTCCACGGGCATCGCCTTGGCGTGCATGATGCTGCCCTGTTCCTCGATCCCCTCGCAGCCGAGGTTTTCGGGATAGATCTCGAAAGGCGGAACCGCCACCACGCGCACCGCGCCCGCCCCGCCGTTTGCCGAGGCGTCCCACAAGATCTTGTAAAAGGCCGTGCCGCACGTCTCGCTCCACACCGTCGCGCGGGAAACGACCTCGTCGAAGGCGCACTCTTCGCAGACCGCGCGCAGCACCTCGCCCGCCAGCCTGGCCGCGCGCAGATCCTCTTCGCGGCCGGTCGCGGCGCGCACCGTCATCACCGGCCGCACCTGCGCCAGTTTGGCGCAGCGCGTGTCGATGGCGGGCGCGATGTGGTTGAACACCCGCCTGCACTGCCACGAATAGCGCGCCTCTTCCTCCTCGATCTCCCCGTCCGGCGCGATCCCGCAGTATTGGTTCCCCGCCAGAAAGTTCATGTTCAGCTCCCATCCCTTTTCCAGCGAGCGCCGCTCCCGCTGGCGGCGCGCAAACTCGCGGCGCACTTCCTCCGCCAGCCGCGCTTCGCGTTCGGAACGTTTCCTCTCCTCCGCGTTCATCCCCTGCCCTCCTCTTTCTCTTTCAGCAACTGCAGCAGCCGCTTCTTTTCGGCCGCCAGCGCCTCGTCGCTCAGCTCGCAGAGCGGCCGCTCCTCTTCCAGCAGCAGTTTCGCCGCCGAAATGTCGGGCGGCACCTCTTTTTTGGTCACCCGGCGCCGCACCAGCGTCTCTTCGCCGTCCTGCACCGAATACTCCTCGACGATCTCGTCCGTCGCATACCCGACGGCGCGACGGTGCAGCGCCTCGCGCACGCTCTCCTCGTTCATGGTTCCTCCTTTTTTTGCATGAATGTCACAAATTCCGGACTACGTTCATCCGATTTTCGACCGTCCGCACGGGAAGCGCCCCGTCTGCGCGGCGGCCGCCCCGCTCGCCTCGGGTTCCGCCTCAGAGCGGGGTGCCCCGACGGGCGCGCCGCAGCAGGCGGGCCTTGTCCTTCTGCACCGCCGTCGGCTCGGCGACGGGCGGCTGCGCCCGCGGTTTGGTCATCAGATAATACCGCAGTTCGTCCAGCGCATGGTCGTCGCGCTTTTTTGGCACGTCGCCCTCGCCCCAGAAATACCCCTTGATCTCGCGGATGAGGTTCACGCAGCTCTCGAAGATATACAGCTGCGGCTTCCCTCCCTCGCCGATGAGATACTGTTTGACGCGCGCGATGCCCGCAAACAGGTCCTTGTTGACGCGCGCGTTCACCAGGATGCCCCGCTCGCAGAACAGCTCGCTCACGCTCTTGGAGGCGGCGAGGGTGCGCTGGTTGGCAGCCGAATCGATCAGCGCCCGCAGCCGTCCCTGCCCGTCGGTGTGCCAACCGAGCGCCCGCGAGATCTCGCGGATGCGCCGCGCGTGGTACTCGACGTCTCTGCCCGCCTCGTAATGCTCGGCCACGACGTACACGTTCCCGTCCCAGTCGGCGCAGTACCAGTGCGCCGAAAGCGGGTTGTTCAGCCCGGGGTCGATGGAGATGGCGTCCTGCCATTCGGGCGGGACCGCAAAGGGCGGGATGACGTGCACGCGCTCGTCGAACTCCGGGTACACCAGCCCCTCCCCGGTACAGAAGCGCCCCCGCCGCCGCGATTCGAGGGTGCGCGCGTCCAGCGTTTTTTCCAGCAGCGCGATCTCGCGCCGGGGCAGAAAGGGGTTGTCTTCCCACGCCATGAACTCGTACCACACTTCGGGGTCGCCCCGCGCGTTCAGGTAGATCTCGTCGTAGAGGAAGGTCCGCCCCTTGAGCGGCGTCATGGTGCCGAACAGCTCCCCCGCGCGGTCCAAAAGGCGCATGCGGCACTCGTCGTACACGTCCTTGGGCGGCTCTTCGTCGAACCACACGAAGTCGAGCGACGCGCCCTGGAACTTTTCCCGCCCCTGGTCGCACGTCTTGAAACCGATGACGGAAACGCCGCCGAACACGTTTCGGAGGCGGATCTGGTCGATCACGCCCGACGGCGAGCCCTTGCGCCCCGAAAGCATGGTCACGTCCACGATCCAGGCGGGGTCGAGGTAGCGCAGCACCGCGCGCTGGGCCACGTCGCGCTGTACCTGCTGCGACAGCGACACCACCCAGCCGAACGCGTCCGGCCGGTTTTTGCGGTACGGGTGCACGCCGCGCGCGAGATACACGCACTCGACGGCGCCGCACTCCGTCTTGCCGCTGCGGTTGCCGCCGAACACCCAGCGGTTCCGCTTTTTGCATTTGTGGAAGGCGATCTGCTTTTTGTGCACCTTGCGCCCCCGGTTGTACCGCGCGAGCGCCCCCGTTTCCGCGCGGCGCGCCTGTTCCCGCTCCACGCCGAGCAAACGCGCGACGATCTCTCTTTCCCGCATATGACAAGATCCGTGCAAATTCCTCTCCGTTTTCCCCGCTTTGCGCGCCCGCTCCCCTTATAATGGGAAGCACACGAACAAGGAGGATGCCATGAACCGACCTTTCCCGCGCGCCCGCCGCGCGTCCGCCGCGGCCCTGCTGTTTGCCGCGGCGCTCCTGCTCCTTTCGGCGTTCCTGCTGCGGCCCGCAGCCGCGCACGCCGAAGAGGGCGAAACCCTGCCTTCCTACGCCCGCGTCACCCGAAGCGACACCTGGCTGTACGAGGCCGCCGACGAAGAAACCGGCCTGTTCGTCCTGCCGGAAACGTACTTCGTCCGCATCACCGGGCAGGCGAACGGCTTTTACGCCGTGACCTACCTGTCGGACACGCCCGGCCGCACGCCGGTCTCCGGCTGGTGCCGCGCCGACGCCGTCACCGCCGTCGACTACATACCCGAAACGCCCTTTCTGTACTACGAAGTAGACGTCACCTACAGCGCGGGCGAAGGGCTCCCGGACGGGTTCCTGACCGATTACACCGTGACCGCCGCCTACTACGGCACCTTTGCCTACGGCTCTTCGCCCTACTACTATGTGGAACTGGAAGGCATGTTCGGCTACGTGCCCGCCGCCGCCTGTTCCGCGCTCGACTACCCGCCCAACACCGAACATACCGAAACGGAAACGACCGGCCCGGCCGGCGGCGAAGAGCCCTCTTCCGGCTGCGCGACGGCGAACATCGTCCTCGTGTGCGCGCTGTCCGTGGCGGCGCTCGGGGCCGTCTACTTCCTGTTCCGCCCCGCCGTCCGGCGCGAACGCCGCCCCGAAGACGCCGAAGAGTATTGACGCCGGAAGCGACCGACCGCCGGACGCCGCGGCCGCGCGGCAAGGCAACTTTATTTCCGCCGCAGGGTCAGTTCCCGCCGGGCGCGCTTGTCCACGAGCGCCCCGCGCCGCGCCCGCAGGCACCGCAGTGCCGAGGCAAAAAAGGGAAGGCCGCCCAGCGTCTCGGCAAACCAGGTCTCCGTCAGCCCGGCGCGCAGGAACAGCGCGTTCATGCGCCTGGCCAGACGGTCCTGTTTCCGGTAGTACGTACGCAGAGAACAGTGCAGATCCATGCCCCGGAACTCCCCCTGCAGCACCCCTTTGCGGCGGAAATATTTGTATTCAAGCAAAAACCGCTCTTCCTCCGAAAGCTGCGCCCGCATGCCGTCGACGGCGTCTCTGACCGCGAGAAAGCATTCGCGCGTCTGCAGATAGCCGAGCAGCCGCCCGGCGCAGCGCTCCGCCGATTCCTTCCCCGAAACGGAGGCCAGCGCGCCGGCCTCCACGATCTGCGCGATGTCCTCCGCCGCCCGCTCCAGCCGCGGGTATAAAAACAGAATGACTTCCTGGTAATCCTTCAACGCTTTGCCTCCTCTCCGGGCCGCAGGCCCGCCCCATATTTTTTGCCGCCCTTTCGACCGGCCCGCCCACCGGCGGACCCGCCCGGCCGCCCGCACTCCGCGGCGCGCCTGTACGGAAAAACTTTCTGCGCGGCAGGCTCTTGCCGAAGGAATTTCCCCTCGGCGCGCCTTGCTCCTGCCGACACCCCTATTATCGCATGCGGGCCGCCGATTTTCCAGCATAGATGACAAAAAACAAACATATGTTCGTTTTTTTAGCTCAGTATACAGCAAAATACAGGCAGACGTTTGCCTGTATTTTTATTTTTCTGAAAAAATGAACGGCGCGCGCCTGTCGAAATCTGAAAAAATCTGTCGACAAACGCGCGCGCGTGTGTTATAATGAGAGCAGAGTATTTCAGGGGCGGGCCGCAGGCGCGGCCGGAGAAGGTGGCAACGTGAAGCACATCCGTAAACTGACAATCCTGCTGCTGACGGCGGCGCTGTTTTGCAGCGTCTCGTTCGCGGCGGCCTTTGCCGCAGACGGCGAAGCCGGCGCGCCGCAGTTCTCCGCCCGGGCGACGCAGGAGCCCTTATCGGACGAAGGAGAGCTATCCCTGCTGCTGCCCGAGACTTACGAACAATACCTGGATCTGAGCGTCCCCTCGTCCGTCGCCGCGACGGACGACTACATCGCCGTCGCCGACGGCAACACCATTTATCTGTACGACCGCGTAAACGGCGGGCCCTACCGTACCTATACGTACAGCGATACCAGCGAAGTCGAATCTCTGAATTTTTACGAACACGAAGGTACCGTTCTTCTCTATTTTACCGCAAACCTCGGCAGCAGCACCCCCATCATGCATATCGACTGCCTCGCCGAAAACTTTTCGGATCAGACGCCCGAACGGACGGCCATCGTTTCCTGTTCTTCTTTCGTGATCACGGGCGACTATGTCTGCTACGCCGATGCCCAGAACTATGTTTATCTGACGACCATGAACGGGACGGACATCACGGCTCCTTCCAGCGACAGCGCCCTCAACAGCAGCAATCTCCCTGTCAACACGCCAGCTTTTGCCGTACACGACGGCACCATCTATTTCTCCCTGAGCAATACCATCTACACGGCAGGCATGTCTTCCGGGGGAGCCACGATGTCGCAATGGCTGACTGTCAGCCATACCGTCTCTTCGTTTGCCGTCATCGGCAGCGCCTGCTATTACTCCGCCGCGGGACGCTTTTACCGCCGGGCGGAAACGCAGGACGGCTATATCGACCTCGGTCAGGGTACCTCTGTCCGCCTCTGCGACGACGGCAGGCTCTATGTCACGAACGACTCGTCCATCCGCGAATTTTCGGCAAGCGGCGAAGCGTTTACCGGCTACGAGATCGCCCGGTATTCTTCCAGCGCCAACCGCCTGGGCGAAAACGCCGCGGACATCTCCGCCCGCAGCGGCGCGCTCCTCATTGCCGATACGGCCAACGACCGCGTTTTGCAATATAAGGACGGCGCCTATACGGTGCTTTGCTCTGCAGACTCGCCCACGCTCGTCTGCGCGGGCGACGACACGTTTGCCGTCTACGGCAATTCTTCCGTATCCGTCTACACCGACGGCGGGCAGACCGTTCAGACGTATACCGTCCGCGGCGCCGTCGGCCTTGCCTACGCGTACGGAACGTTTTACTGCGTCACGAGCGCCAACGAGACATGGGCCATCCCTACAGACGGAGGCAGCCCGAGCGAAGGCACGCTGGCCCTCGGCTCTTCCGCCGCGCAGGATCTCACGGCCGACGTTTACGGCCGGCTGTACGTCTTTTCCGGCGACGGAAACGTGTACCGCTTTACCGCCGACGAATTTCTCAACCCGGGCACCAATCTGGAAAGCGTCGCCATCTTTTCCGATTCCGTTCACTCCGTTCACTGCGCCTACGACGGCACCCTGTACGGCGTGAGCGATCAAAGCCTGTTCGTCTGGCGCGAAAGCTCCGCCGCCGAAACGTCGCTCAACCTGTCTGACCTGGTCACGACGCCAAGCGCCGCGGCCGCCGACCTTTCCTTTGATTTTGAAAGCGGAAAGCTCTACATCCTCTCCGACGGCTTTATCGCGCAGGGAAACTTCGATATCCCTTCCCTCAGCAACATCTCCGCCGACGGGCTGCATGACGCCCTTTCGGGCGATGCCGCCTCTGCGGAAGAACTGCTCGTCGAAGTCCCCGCGCAGTCGGTGATCCTCTCCGTGGCGGCCTCTTCCATCGGCGAGTCGACCGCCGTATTCCCCTACGCCGGCTACGCCCGCACCGATTCCGCCCGCACGGGCATCAGGATCTGCGACGTGGCGGCGGGCACCGTCGTCGCCTTTTACGAGTACCGCCCCGCCCCCGGCAGCGGCGACGCCACGCCCACGCGCGACTATACCCTCTGCCTCGTCCTCGGCGGGGAGGAAGCGGGCGTTTCCCCCGTCGCGACGGAAAATTACTACACCGACGACGCCGACTTTGCCGCGCACAACAGCAGCGAAGTCAGCCTGTACCGCTTCCCGTCCATGAATCTGGGCGACGAAAAGAGCACCGTCGCCCGCCTTTCCCGCAGCACGTCCTTCACCGTGCACGGCTATGTGCGCCTCTCTGCCGAAACCGACGAGGGCGGCTGGGGGCTGGATTCCGATTACGCCTACGTCACCGTCGACGCGACGGGCCAGTCCGGCTATATCCCCGCCGGGTACGTCGTGGCGGCCTCGGATTCGGGTTCGGGAACGAGCGAATTCGTCTTCCGCAACGTCGCCCGCGGCGAGAGCATCACCCTGTATTCCGGCAGCGAAAGCATCACCCTTTCCGACCGCGAACAGGTCAGGCAATACGGCGCAGCGGACGAAAACAGCAACGTTTACGTCACCTACACCGACGAAAACGGCACCGTCTGGTCGGGCACCGTGCCCGAATCCGCCCTGTACGAGGCGCCCGCCTCGGCGACGGCCGTCCTCGTCGCCGTCATCGCCGTCACGGCCGTCGTTCTCGTCAGCGTCTGTTATCTGCTGCTGCGCCGGCAGCCGACCATCGAATAACGGCCCCCTTCTTTTGCCGTATTTTTAAGAAGAAAGCCTGAACGCAGGAACATAGACAAAAAAGCGCCTCCGCGCAGTCGGAAAGACTGCGCGGCGGCGCTTTCGCCGGTCGGTATCGTTCCCGGGGCCCGGCGGCCGCGCCGGTTTGCGGACGGGGTTACAGCCGGTCGTGCGGCTCTTCGCCGAAGGCGGCGTGCGCGCCCGTGTACAGCGAAAATTCGCGGTCGAGGTCGAACTCTTCGGCGCTGTCGAAGGCGGCCAGTTTGGAGACGGACACCTCGTACGCCGTCATGGTCTTGACCTCGTATTCGCTCAGCTTTTTCTGGTATTCGCGGCTCTGGATGCGCCCGGACAGGGCGATCTTATCCCCCACGTGCAGATTTTTGACGAACCGCGCGTTGCGCCCCCAGGCGATGCACGGGATGTAGTCGGATTTATTGTACGCGCGGTTGACGGCGACCAGCAGATCCGCGATCTCGCGGTTGAACGGCGTCGTGCGGTACACGGGCGGCTTGCAGATATAGCCGCTGAGCACGATGCTGTTCGGGTTTTTGCCGGGCGGCGCGTCGATCGGCTCGCGCACGAACACCGTCAGCATCAGCCGCGACTTGCCGTTTTCGAGCTTGTTGTACGAGCGGAACTGCCCCAGCGCGCACAGCGTCGCGCCCATCTTCAGATCGCGTTCCGAGATCAGCCGTTCCGACACGGTTACCGGCAGGATATCCGCCTGCCCCGAAAGCCGCATCACCTTGACTTTGAGTTCGTAAAAGCCTTCGCCGTACACCTCGTGCGAAAACACGGCGTCGCTGACGATCTCGCCCATGATGAACACTTTGTTGTTCTTCTCCGTTCCGTTCATAAAAAACATCCTCCTGAAAATCGTTTTTGGTCGGTATCTGTTCACGAACCGGCGTGCTGGCGCCCGTTCGCGTCGATCGTATAGTTTTCCCGCAGGATCAGCTCGCCGACGGGGACGAACGTATAGCCGCCCGTCTGCAACGCGTCAAAAATGGCCGGGAGCGATTCGGCCGTGTGCAGCCCGTTGTTGTGGCAGAGGATGATGCTGCCCGCCCGCGCGCCGCCCACCACCCGCAGGGCGATCTCGCTCGCGCTCAGGTCCTTCCAGTCCAGGCTGTCTACGTCCCACTGGACGGTGTAGTACCCCGCCGCCTGCGCCGTTTCGATCAGCAGATCGTCGTAATCGCCGTAGGGCGCGCGGAACAGGTCCACTTTTTTGCCCGTCACCGCCTCGATCGCCGCGGAAGAGCTTTCCAGCTCGGCGCGGATCTGCTCGGCCGTGAATTTCGACATGTACGAATGCGTAGAGCTGTGCGTCCCGATCTCGTGCCCCGCGTCGGCAATCTTTTTCACGTACTCGGGGTATTTTTCCGCCCAGAACTCCACCATGAAAAAGGTGGCGCGCACGTTCGCCTTCGCCAGCTCCTCCAAAATGGCGTCGGTGTGCTCGTTCCCCCAGGCGCAGTCGAAAGAGATGGCGATCTTTTTCTCTTCCGTCTCCACCGAATAAATGGGAAGTTTGCGCACCGTTCCCCCGGTGAACACCGCATACGCCCCCGTAAAATGCGCCGCCAGGGCGAGCGCCGCGATCAGCGCCGCCATTCCGACGCTGAGCAGCATGTTCCGCAGCCGCCATATGCGCACCATCGGCCACTTCCTCCCTATTCTATCGCTTGCAGAAGCGAATATTTTCGCTTTTCGTGTCGAACCGGCTGTTTCCTTGTCGGATCCTTCGCCCGCATTCTTTCACGCCTGGTTTAACATATGCGCCTTTTCGCCGGAATATGAAAAGAAGGCGGGCGCCTCCGCGTCCGCCTTCCTTTTTTCCCGCCGCCGCGATCCCTTTCGCGCCGACGTCCGGCCCCCGTTGTTCCTTTTGCGCCGCCTTCCGCCCGCGCCCGCCGCCTTTTCCCGCGCCGGCCCGGCGCCTGTCTTACCGCCGCCCGGCTCCCCGCCGCCCGCGCCCGCCGGCCCGACGCCGCAGCCGCCCGCTGGCGCGGAAAAGCCCCCGCGCGGAGCGCGGGGGCGGAAAAACCGTTGATCGGCGAGATCGCCGCATCAGACGTAATAGAGCAGGTATTCCGAACCGGCGGCCAGGCAGGTCCCGTACGAATCGGTCGTGCCGTGGCTCCCCATGTAGTCCTCGCTGCTGCCCATAAAGTTCCAGAAGTGGTACTCGCCGTTGACGCTCCCGCCGAGGTAGTCGTTGATGCAGACGGAGCCCTCGTTGTTCGCATACTCCAGCCCGGCGTATTCGCACACCGCCTTCAAACCGGTGCTGAACGGCATGCCGCCGCTGACGGTGTATGTCCCGTCGTCGTTGACCGTGACGCAGTTTTCAATGTAGTCGGTCCGGTCCATGTAATAGATGAAGGGCGTCTTTTCCAGCAGCACCTCGCTGTCGGTGCGGATCTCCATCGTAAAATCGAGCGCGATGCAGTCGTTTTTGATGTACAGATACTTGTTGGCGATCGACCGGTCCGTCTTCGAAAGGTCGGCGGCTTCCGCCCTGCTTTCGTATACGAAAACCAGTTCGTCCCCCGTCTGCACTTCCGTCTCCAGCGTTCCCTTTTCGCCGTTTTTGTAAACGTTCCAGACGTGCGTTTCGTCGTTCACCAGGTCTCCGGAAGTGGTTTCCGGCGTCGTTTCGTACGAAACGAGGTTGAGCCCGTTCACATTCTTTTCGCCGTCAAACAGCACCTGCACGCAGAAGATATCGACGTCCAGGTCGTTCACGAGGATCTCTCCGGCGCTCTTGCCGTCGCTGCGGAGCTGCACTTCCGCGTCCAGATAGCTCACCGGTTTCGCCGCGTCGCTCGCGTCGATGATCTCGACCCGGAAATCGGCGCGGGTGACGCCGAGCTCCACCGTCTTTGCCGGCTCTTCGCCGTCCTCTTTGTCCGCAGGGGTTTCCTGCTGTTGCTGCTGGTCGTCGCCCGTGTTTTCGCCCGGCTGCGCAGGCTGTCCGCAGGCGGCGAACGCCAGCGTCAGCGCCAGCAGAAGGAATACCAGAATTGCCTTTTTCATAACATTCTCCTTTTTTATCTTACAAATTTTTATTGACAGAAAATCGGATTGGTCAGGGCGTAACCGCCGGTCGGCGTCACCACTTCCAGGATCACGTAATCGCCGGCGGCCAGCTCCAGGCCGTATGTCTGCGTCGCCGTCCGCTCCTGCGAAGTAAACGTCTGTACGATCTCGCCGTTGAGAAGAACGCGGATCTGCCCGATCGGCTCGTTGTTCAGAACTTCGATCTCCAGCGTCCGGCTCCCCGCCGCAACGCTCTCTCCGTACGAGGCGCCCCCGATCGAACCCTTGACGACCGGCCCGTTGGAAAGGAAGGAATGCCCGCCCTTGAGCGCCGCCAGAAAGGCTTCGGTCGTCTTCTCCTGCAGGGCGCAGTAGGTGCGCGGGGTCTTGGTGTTCTGCCCCGTGAACCCGTGGTTGTCCGACCCGGCCGTGATCGGGATATAGAATCCCCGGTCCAGATAATCGAGCCACACTTCCTTCGCCTCCGCGTTCGTGCCGCTGAGCGGCAGATCCGCCTTCCCGTTCCAGAGTTCGTATCCGTCGAACCCGAAGTCCGGCAGTTGGTCCAGATAGGCAAACCCCATCACGTCCAGGCGCGCCGGGTGGTTGATCTGCACGAACGTCTGCTCCGATTTGGCGGAATCGACCATCGCCTTCACGTCGTCCGCGCTGCGGAAATCGTAATCGTACGTGCGGTCGGTATTCAGAACGTTGATGTGGCCCTTGTCGTCGCTGGTCACCTCCACGCCTCCCAGGGCGGCCGGCGCCCCGAACAGGGACCCCGCCATCAGAAATTCCCGCACGCCGCCAACGCTGTTGTGGTCGCTCAGCACCGAAAACCCGAATCCCATGGCGGCGTTGTACAGGTACATGTCTACGGGCGTATCCGCCCCGTCGCTGTAGATCGTGTGCTGGTGCAGGTCGGAAGAATAATACCCCTCCTCTTCCAGGTCGAACAGCCGTTCCAGCTCGATCGACGGAAATTTCTGCGGCAGGGCGTTTTTCACTTCCACGTCGATCGTCTTCGCCTCGTACTGCGAATCCTTGAAAAATGTGAAGGTATACGACCCTTTTTCCAGCGTAAAGGAAAACCTGCCCGCAAAATCGGTCAGATAAAAGGAAGAATCCCCCTGTCCGTCCGCGACCAAAATCCCGCAGCTGGTAAAATCGCCCTCCGCCGAGACCTGTCCCTCGATCTGCGCATAGACGGCCTTTTCCGCCGTCTCTTCCTCGTCTTTGCCCGGCGTTTCCTCGGGCACGGTCTGCTGCCCCGGCGGATCCTGCGGCGCCCCGCCGCCGTCCTCGCCGCTTTCCGCGGCGCAGCCGGCAAAGGCGACCGCCGCCAGCAGCAACAACGCACACAACAGGCTGAACCACCGCAGCCGATTTCCTTTTTGCATCGTTTCTCTCTCCTTTCGCAATTGCCTTTATTATAGATCGCAGATGTAAAAAACGCCCGCCGATCTTGTCTCCGCGTTGTACAATTTTGTATTATTTTCCCATCCGTTGTAAATTTTTGTAAAAACGGCGTCCCGAAACGATGGGTACGTCCTTCGCTTTTTTGCGCCCGCCGGACGGTTTTGCCC
>ERZ1090861.1357-NODE-1357-length-12618-cov-3.882273_pt1 | contig 12618 bp, 10 predicted proteins | sample MGYA00478482_ERZ1090861 | MGnify/ENA primary metagenome ERZ1090861 (study PRJEB33644, sample SAMEA5815744) | chicken gut metagenome | biome: Chicken; feature: Gastrointestinal Tract; material: Caecum | place: Ireland | collected 2019-01-01 | study: A study of... | reverse complement strand
AATACTCTTTTCATTTATTTTTTTATCAACTGACTATTTCTTTACTCCAACTTTTTATTTCCTGTCTGCATCAGTCCTATAAGCATGGTCATCAGCTCCACTACAGGGAATGCAAGCCATACTCCCTGTATTCCCCAGAAAGCGGAAAGCAGATAAGCCGCCGCGATAATTCCGGCACAGCCCCGGAAAAAAGACATTCCAAAGGCGGAGCCGGACCGGCTGGTCGTGCTGAAAAGAGATATCGTCACATAGTTATATCCAAGGAACAGGAATCCTACAAAATAATACTTCATCCCTTCTTCCGCAAGAAACTGCAGATGATAGTCGTTCCCGCTGTTAAACAAGGATACAAGTTCTGCGGAAAAGAAATATACGGCAGTCAGAACAGCCAGTCCTGTCAGAAACGCCAGAAGCCGTCCTTTTTGATACAGATATCGGACTTCTCCACTGTTTCCCCTGCCGTAGGCGCAGCTCAAAAGAGGCTGCAGCCCCTGAGAAATACCGGTAAAAACCGCCAGAACGATCAGCGCCAGATTCGCTACGATCCCATAGGCCGCCACGCCCGTATTTCCTGCAAATTTCATGATCAGAAGATTAAACACTACAAGGACAACGCTGGAGGAAAACTCATTAACAAAACTGGCGATCCCCGGCTCGGCCATATATTTTAATTTTGAAAATCCCGGCTTCACCCGGCGGAAATGAAAGCCGTTTCTTCCGGCAAGCAGGTGCAGAGAGGCTGTCCCCAGTCCGATGACAGGGGACAGTCCGGTAGCCAGTGCCGCTCCGAAAATTCCCATATTCAAAGGATACATAAAGGTATAATCCAGTACGATATTCGCCAGACTGCCGGCGATCATAATACTCATGGAAAGCCTGGGGCCTCCGTCATTGCGGATAAAAGCCATAAACAAATGATTCAATATAAAACAGGGCGCAAAGCACAGAACTGTTCTCAAATAAACGGCGCATAAAGGCAAGAGCTCCGAATCCGCCCCAAGAAATCCCGCGATCCGGGAAGCGCCGTATATTCCGGCAAGAAGAAAAAGCAGCCCTATACCAAGAGCGGAAAAAAAAGCCAGAGTAAATGTCTGATCCGCTTCCTGGTACTGCTTCCGGGACCTGCATATCGTATAACGGGTGGCTCCTCCTATCCCCAGCATCATTCCCAGACCATTGATCAGTCCGAAAACCGCAATGGCAATATTCAGAGCTGCAAGACCTTCCGCTCCCAGACGGTTGGACACAAAAAAAGTATCCGCAAGAATGGTTCCCGAGGATCCCAGCATTCCAAAAACCCCAAAGGAAATATACTTCCAGAAATCTTTTCTTACTACTTTCATAACAGCCTCCTGCTTATGTCTTACCGCAGCGTCAATATACAACAGGACAAAAGAAAAAGACGCCTGAACGCATTCCTTCTAAGATCTACGGAATACGTTCAAGCGTCTTAAAAATATTCATCCGATGACAAATATTGTCCGCTGCTTTTTTCATTTGTAAGCATAATATACTATGGCGCCGCCGCTGTGTCAACCCCCAATATTTTCCAAATCCCGCTCTGTTTTTACATCCTGAATTTCTTCCGGAACTCCTTCAGCGTATTCTTTTTCTGAAAGATAAACAGACCCGCCAGCACCAGAAAGCTGATCCCGGAACAGACTACCGAAGGATATGGAAAACGCACCGTCCCTGTCCACACAAGAATAATGGGAACGCATCCGGCAATAGCAGCCTGAACAAGATAAAACAGATATTCCTCCGGTTCCAAACGGCTGACTTTGGCAATCACAGGCACAGAACCCAGCACTGCCATAGCGCCGAAAGGAAGCACAAAATCCAGGGACCATCCCCTCCATCCGGTGAAAATATCCCACAGGACGGCAATCACCGTTATGAGCAGAAGCTGCCACATCTCATTTTTCAGTATATTTCTCCGCTTGGTATACGCCACCATCACCACCAGCCATGCGCAGAAACTGCCTGCTGCCGCAAACCAGAACCAGTTCAGTGTTTTCAGCGTCATATAATTGATCATGCCGCAGACAACGGCCGCCGCTATACAGAGAAAAGTAAAAATCTGAACCAGCTTTCTGCTCTCCTGCTTCTGTTCTTCTCTGCAGCCGGGAAAATCATTCTGCTCTTCCTGGAAAGAAATCCCCTCTCTTTTCAGGATCTTCAAAAAGTTTCTCTGGATGCTGTCATCAGGTATTTTTGATGTAAATCCCAGAAGAAGCTCATCCCCATAGGAACAGGAACAAAGCTGCATAGAGTCCGTACTGGCAAAAAATCCGAATCTCTCTATGTAATCCTGATATTTCTCCGGGAGACGGATCACTCCGATATTAGAGTATACCGAAGTTATACTTCTGCTTCCAAGCTCGGCCCCTGCCATAAGGAAATACCGTTTTACCTCCAGGGGAACCGCCCGTATCACAGGATTCTTCTCAAGCTTCACATAACCGTTCATATGTTCAGCGATCTTCTCTTTGACAAGCTCTGTCTCAAACTGCTTTTTCACATGGTCCAGAACCTCCTGGAACGTGGTATTTTCTGAAAAAGTACAGCCTACCTCGATCCATCCGAAAAAATTTCCCATGGACTGCGAAGGAAAGTAATTCCGCAGATTGACCGGAACCATCAAGGCTACCGGCTTTTTCTGCCGGCTTCTGGGAATTTCCTCATGGATCGCGCAGATAAACACAGCCGACAAAAAGGCAGTGACCGAAGCGCCGTAGAACCGGGCCCTTTCCAGGATTTCCTTTACCGGCACCGCCACCTCCAGAATCTGCATTTCATTATGGGCCAGTTTCTCGCCTTTCAGCCTCACCGCAGAGGGCTTTTTCTTTTTCGTTTTCGGAGAATCAGAGGTATAATACTGGGAAAAACTGTCCTCCTCCTGATCGCCCGCCGTTATTTTTTCTTCCGTGGAAATCCTTGGAAGTCCGGCTTCCGGCACCGCCAGGATCAGATAATTCTGCACAAGTTCCAGAAGAAAATTCATGGCTCCCGTACCGTCTGTAAGGGCATGATATACCTCGAAATTGATCCGGTTCTGATAGTAAGTGACCTCAAACAACAGCGACTTTTTATCCGGAATATAGAGACGGCTGCAGGGCGGTTTCGTCTCTTCCCTGGCCACAGGCCGGATATCTCTCCTTTCCAGGTAAAACCAGAACAGCCCTTTTCTCAGGACAGCCTGAAACAGCGGATATTTCTCCATTGTCTGATCCAGGGCTTCCTGAAGGATCTCCGGCCGCACCGCCTCCTTCAATTCACAGTAAAACCGGAATACTCTTGTATCATTTTTCCCGGTCACAAGAGGAAAAGCCAGCGCGGCATTATCTAATTTTCTCCATCCTGAATATCTTTTTTCCACTTTTCACAGCTTCCTTCTCTGTTATGTCAGCTTTTGTTATCTGCACTGTTTTCCAGAAATCCATTGATATATCCAAAGCTTTCTCTCACATGGAGAAACCGTATCCCCAGAGCAAAATATCCGTGAAGAGCGTCCGGTATCCTGTGCATCTCCACCTGATTTCCCGCTTCCAGAAGTCTTCTTCCATAATCTTCTCCCTCGTCCCTTAAAGGATCAAATTCCGCCGTAAGGATCAGCGTCCTGGGCATTCCGCGCAGATCCTTTTCTTTCAGCGGAGCAAAATAAGGATTCTCCAGATCCTCGGGACTGCTCTTATAAAGCTCCAGATAATCCTGCATTTTTACCGCTGTCAGAAGATAATCTTTTCCGTTTTCCTTCACAGAAGGATAAGGAGATTCTTCCGTGTAGCAGTTATTCAGAGCAGGATAGATCAGAATCTGTCTTTCAATCTTAAACTCTCCTGTATCTCTTGCCTTCAGCACCACCGCCGCCGCCAGATTTCCGCCGGCGCTGTCGCCCATGACCGTGATCCTTTCCGGTTCTGTGTGAAGGATAGAGTGGTTTGTATAAAGAGCCCTGGCCGCCGCGTAACAATCCTCCAAGGGTATGGGAAAACGATGTTCAGGGGCAAGGCGGTATTCCACAGAAGCTACGATCTGTCCTGTGGACTGAGCCATCCGGGCACAAACACGGTCGTAGGTTTCCACACCTTCCGTCACCCAGCCTCCGCCGTGAAAAAAAAGGAGAACAGGTAAACTCTGTTGTCCGGAAATCCCCTCTTCCATCATCTCTTCGGAGGGAAAATAAAGCCGGATCGGTACTTCATATTCTTTATTATACACCTTTGTATCCAGTTTTTTCCAAAAAATCTTCATTGCGTCCAGTTTTTTCAGATCCGCCAGTTTCCTGGACGCCTCCACCTCAATATTTCCGTAGGACAGCGCGTGCAGGATTGTACGCATAGGTTTTGAAATCAATCTGTTCTCTCCTTTATCTTTCAGCTTATCTGCCATTTCACATGGCTTCCGTTTTCATCTTTTCTTACAAGAAGCTGATCCTCTATTTCCTGTTTCAGCTCCGTCACATGAGAAATGATGCCGATCAGTCTGGAACCCTCCGCCATCCGCAGAAGCACCTTCACCGCCTGGTTTCTGGAATGTTCATCCAGAGAGCCGAATCCCTCGTCAATGAACATCATATCCAGATGAATAGCCGAAGAATTCTGCTGGATCTGATCCGCCATTCCAAGAGCAAGAGCCAGAGCCGCCATAAAAGATTCTCCTCCGGAAAGAGTCCGGACCTCCCTCTCTTTTCCGGTTTCATTAGAATAGACCATCAGATCAAGCCCTCTGTTTTTCCCTTCTCCTGCTTTCTTCAGATCATACATTCTAAGCTCAAACTGACCTGCGGACATTTCCCGGAACCTTCTGTTCGCTGCATGAAGAATCCGTTCCAGATAATACCTCTGCACATAGGTTTCCAGATCCATCCTGGCGCCGCTGACATTGCCGGAAGTCATCCGGTAAAGAGCGTCCAGTTTTCCGTGGGAGGCCAGCGCCTGCCGCCGTCCCTCCATTGCCGGAGCCAGGGCAGCATAAACCTCCTGGTTATTCTTCTGCAATGACTGGCAGCGATTTTTTCTTTCTTCGGCGGCTTTCCATCTGTTTTCGGCAGTCTCCGCCTCCTCTTTCAGTTTCTTTAGATCCGGCCGTTTTTTCTTTCCTACCGCTTCCTTAAGAGAATCCAGAAGCTTTCCGGCGGACTCCCAACTGCTTTTATAATCGGCTGCTTCTTGCAGAAGCGCTTCCGAAGTTTCCTCTCCGTATGTCTGTACAAATATCTTCCACTGCTCTTCCGTCAGCTCTCTCTTTTCCATTTCAGACAGATAACCGGCTCTTTTTTCCCTGAAATTTTCTTCCATAGAGGGCAATTCCTCTGTATAACGGGCCGTCAGAGTCTCGGCCTGCTGCAGCTTTTCCTTACAGGATACGGCAGCCTTTTCCGCTTTTTCCCAGCTATCCTTTCTCCGGTTTTTCTCCGTTTCCGCCTTCTTTAACTGCTCCTTTGCCTCCTCCTGAGAGGAAAATTCCACAGATCCGGAAAGACTTGAAAGCTCTGCCCGGGCTGCCGCAAATTCGCTTTCCGCAGCTCTGGCCGATTCCCCGGCGGATGTCAGAGCTGTTCTCTTTCGTTCTTTTTCCTTTTGTGCCGTTTCCAGAGATCTGCGGATATTGCCAAGAAGCTTCACGTCCTCTTTACGCTTCTCTCCTTCTGTCTTAAGAGATCTCTCCCAGTCTTTTGCCGCTTCTTCCGCCTTTTCCCATCCAAAGGCTTCCGGAAACTCAGGAAGCTTTGCGGTTAATTTTTCCTTTATCCCTTCCCATTTTTCCTGAAAGGCTTCTTTCTTCGCCGCCGCAAGATCCAGGCTGGATTTCGCTTCCGCCGCCAGTTCTTCCTGTTTCTGGCGAAGCTTTTCCTTTTTATTTTCCATTTTTTCAAGGGCTTCCTCGGAAATATCCCCATGTTCTTCTTTCCACTGGCAGGGCGCGGGATGAGTAAGCGATCCGCAGACAGGGCAGGGCTTTCCCTCTTCCAGCGTTCTGGCGAGAAATCCTGCCTGAGCGTCCAGAAAAACCTGTCTCATCTTTTCATAGGAATCTCTGGTTCTCTCATACTGTTCCCTGGAGGCGGCATAGGCGGAACGGAACTCTTCCGCCTTTATACGGTATTCTTCTGCCGCCTGAAAAGAAGTCTTTAACGTTTCCGTTTCACTGGCCAGTTCTTCCGCCTCCTGATACTTTGTATTCCAGAAAAGGAGTTTCTGTTCCGCACCGGAAAGCTTCCCTTCCTGTTCCCTCCATAAGTTTTCTTTTTCTTCCAGAGCGGCTAGTTCTTTTCTTAAGGACTCTTCCTCTTCCCTGGCTGTCCGAAAACGATTTTCTGCCGAAACCGTCTTTTTCTCCGCCTGGGCGATTCTTTCAAACAATGCCAAAGCTGTATTTACCCGTTCCGATATCCTGCTGAAACTTTCCTGTTCCCGGTCAAAGGCTTCCTTTAATCTGCCTGCTTCCCTGAGAGACGCCTCTGTTCTTTCTGAAAGGACCGGAAGCTGTTCCTGATTTTCTCTCAGCGCTTCCCGGATTTTGCAGACAGCCTCCTCTGTTTCTTTTACCCACTGATATTTTTTCCGGATCTCAAAAGCTCCTGTAAGCTGTTTTGCCAAAAGTTCTTTTTGACGCATATCTTCTCTGCGGCTTTCCAGATCCCTTCGTTCCTCTTCCGCTTTATCCAGGCTCTGATACAGCTTTTCCAGATTTTCCGCCTCTGTCAGCGCGTCTCTCGCTCTGTCCCTTGCGCCTACCGCCTCTTTATATTCCTTCTCCGAGCTTTTAAAAGCGTCCTTTGCCGTTTCCGTCAGCGTTTTAAGCTCCTCCATAAATTCTCCCGCCAAAGCCAGATTTCCCTCTGAAATCTTTTCTTTCAGCTCAAGGATCTGCTCTCCGCGCTCATATTCCTCCGGAATCTCCACACGGGCCGCTTCTGTCTGAAAACGTGTCTTCAAAACGGCAATCTCTTTTTCCTTTTCCTGCTTCCGTTTTTTCAGTTCGCTGGCAATATCCTCGTACATCCCCGTATGAAACAGCTTTCGGAAAATTGCCTTTTTGTCGTCGGATTTTGCCCGGAGAAGCTCCATAAACTCGCCCTGGGCGATCATTGCCACCTGCATGAACTGCCCTTTTGTAAGACCTACGATCTCCTGAAGCTTCCTGTCCGCTTCTTTCTGAGGATATTCCGTCCCGTCAGGTATTTGAAGGGAAACTGTTCCTGTGATCTCCCTGGTTCCCACGCCTTTTGCCGCCCCTCTTGTGATCAGCTTTAAATGCCGGGGAACTCTGCGTACTGTATAAATCTTCCGATCTTTTCCTGTTCCTTCCGCAAAAACAAGCTCCACAAAGGGTTCTCTGCTATAATCCGCATACTGGCTCTGCAGCACGATCCCCTCTTTCTTGTTGGAAGAAGAGCTTGCCTCGCCGTACAGGGCAAAAACAACGGCATCAAAAATCGTTGTTTTTCCCGCCCCAGTATCTCCCGTGATCAGAAAAAGATTCTGATCCGGCATTTCAAAATCTATCACCGTCTTTTCTCCATAGGAGCCAAATGCCTGCATCGTCAGTTTCAGCGGCCGCATCCTACTTCACCTCCTGAACCGTGTGGATCACATCACGGAGAATCTCTTTTTCTTCTTCGTCCAGCTCCTGAAGAAACGAGCAGCAAAGCTCATAGGGATCCAGCATATCCTCTTCCGCCTTCATCTCTCCAGTATAATCCGCTTTCCGCAGATTTTCCCGCCGTATTTCCAAAAGATTGGGAAAAGCATGGCGAAGCCTGTCCTGCATGTCGATCACGTCCAGATCCGCCTTATCCGTAAGAACTGCCGACACATAGTCCTCGCAGGCCTGTCCCAGCACTTCCGGCAGACTTCCGCGGATCACTTTTACCTGGCGCAGCGGTTTTAAAGGAAGAACAGAAATCCCGGGTTCTTCTCCTTTCTCTCCCAGCTCTACCATAAGAATCCCCTTTTCCTGTCCCGCCTCGCTTACAGAACAGGCAAGAGGGGTTCCGCAGTAACGAAAACGATCCCTGCCGACCTTCATAGGCTTATGGATATGGCCCAGGGCCCCGTAATCAAAAATCTCCAGTATATCCGCGGAAACCTCGTCAATATTTCCCACTGTCCGTATTTCCGAATCCATCCGCTCCACTTCCTCCGCCTTCTTTCCAGAGGGAAGATAGAACTGGTGGCTGACCAGGACGTTCCGCTGGTTCTGGTCGATCTTCTCCCTTTCAATAATACGGCGTACTGTTTCGTTATAAGAAAGATTGTTTCCGTTTTCGTCTGTTCCCACTGCCATTTTTACCATGGAAGGCTTTACATATGGAAGCAGATAAAAATTCACCTTTCCGTGTTCATCTTCCAACGTCACCTTTTCTATATATTCGTCTTCTCTCTGCGGAGGCTGGCCCACCATATAGAACTTCTGTCTGGAAAGAATATTCCGGAAACAGTTCACTCTGGGCGCGCTGTCATGATTTCCGCTGATCATCATGATCGCCGCCTTCGGCACAGCATCGGCAAGGGCCGCTGCAAAGCTGTCAAACACCTCCACCGCTTCGGCGGACGGTACGGCTTTATCATAAATATCTCCGGCGATCACCACCGCGTCCGGCTGTTCCCGGGAGGCAAGATCCGTAATCTGCCGGAAAATATATTCCTGATCTTCACGGAGGTCACGGTTCATCAGCTTCAGACCTATGTGCAGGTCTGATAAATGAAAAAACTTCATATTTGTTGCTCCTCTGGCAATATTTATTCGTCATGGTTCAGACTTTTCAGTGCTTCTTTCAAACCCAGTTCTCCTCAATTTCCTGTTTTAACTGACAAAACATATCATAAAACTTATCTTTCGCCTGTGCCACAATCTCCAAAGCAATTTTTTCGTTATAAGAATGCGCCACATTGTTCCGCTCCCGCAACGCATGCAGCCATAAATTTTCATCTTTGATCATTCCGGCTTTGTAAGCTGTTTTCAATATTATCTTCGGAGAACCGGTAGCGCCCTCTTCATAACCATGAAACTCCAAAATTTCTTTCATCATTTTCCATGACTGTTCAAATGTAATTTCATATAAACCCACAAGCCCGGTTAAAACCACAGTATCATAGGGTTCCTCATACGAATAGATCTCTTTCATATTCGATAACGCCTGACAAAAATTATCAAATTTTTTCATATAATACACGCCCTTCTTTCTGTATCGCTTCCCGCAGCTCATCCTGCATTTCACGGTCCAGATTTACAATATCATATTCAAGCAGCGTAGAAGTCTCTTCATCTACATCCAGAGCGAATCTGTCAATATCTCCGCCTGTTACTGCCAGATCAATGTCACTGGTTCTTCTATAGTCTCCCCTGGCCCGGGAGCCAAACAAAATAACTTTTCTGACGCCATACTTTTGCGCAAGATCTTGTATTTCTTTTATTACCTGTGGATTAATTCCTGTACCTTTCATTTCTGCCTCTCTCTAAACAGCATAATTATAAAAACCAACACAGTCCTTACACTAATGCCAACTGTTTTGGTTATTATACCCTACTGTTGGAAAAAAGTCACTGCGGAAGGGGGATTTCGGTGTCTTTCCACTGACAATCTTTCGTTTTCCGGTAAGAATTTCCTCCCTCACAAACAGCTCACGGCCGCTCCGCAGGCGGCTTCCTCTATGTAAGGGGAAAGCGCCAGTTTTTTCTCAAAAACCTCCTCAAACGCCTTCTGCAGCCATGGATTTTTTCTGATCCCGTTGCCGGAAGCGGCCAGCACCGGAGCTTCCAGTTTTATCTGTTCTGAAATTTCCCGGTACATATGGTACAGCTCCCGGGCCATACCCCGGAGAACTCCGTTTATAAGAGCGGCAGGAGTAAAATTTTCCTCGCTTATTCCCTCTATACTGCCTCTCATATCCGGATGCATTCTTGTTCCCTGAAAGGTAGTTCTCACCAGCAGCGGTTCTTCAGGCTGTGCCTCTTTCAGAATCTTGTCCATAATGTCATACTGAGGACAGTCGCCTATACCTGCCGCCTTTCCATACTGACGGAAAAAATTTTCAAGGACCGCATATGCCCTTCCGCCACAGAGGGAAGCTCCTGCCAGAAGATAATTTTCATCCAGAAAAGGCCTCGTTTCTATCCCCGGAATCTGGATATTTCTGTCTGAGATCACGGAAATCTGTCCTCCTGTTCCCATATTTATCAGTATGGAGCCCGGCTCCCGTCCCGCCGCGCCCAGAACGCTTGCCTGATTATCGCCGATAGCCGTATATACCGGTATGCCGCGGAATTTCCCCAGCGGAGCCACCTTTGTCGTTGTATCTGGCAGAATATCTCCGGTTACTCCCAGGTCTTTCAGCAGATCCGTCCTGAACTGTCCTTTCTCCAGGTCAAAAAAGCCGAAACTGGCCGCCATACTGCTGTGTATCAGGGGACTTTCCCGTCCCGTAAGTCTCATTCCTATATAATCTGCGATCGTGCAGAAAGACGCCGCTGTTTCCGGAACAAGATTTTTTCTCTGGTTATAAAGATGCGTTACCCATCCATATCCTGAGTATACATGTATGCCTGTCTTTATATATATTTCTTCTGTCAGAGATTTTCCTTCAAAATCCTTTCTGCCGCCTCTTCCGTCCTGCCATGTATAAAGAGGACTGACACAGATTCCCTTCCGGTCTATATACACAATCCCATGCATCTGTCCCGTAAGTCCTATCGCCTCAATGTCTTTGAACTCTGAAAGAAGCTCTTGGACGGCGTCAATTACCTTTTTCTCTATCTCATCCACCTTCTGCAGCTTTTCCCATGGTCTGTCTGTCCTTATAAAACTGCCGCCCGGGATTGTTTCCGCCTTTACCTGCCGCCTTGTCTGCCTGTCCAGAACAGACAGCCCAACAGAAGTTGTCCCTATATCAATTCCCATGACCTTCATTTACAGCCCCTCCTCCGTGTATCTTTATGATCTGTTCATTATTTTACAATCCTTTTCCGCCGTTTTCAACGCATGTCCCGGAATATCAGATATCCTGTCCTGTCGTTACTGTCAAGTAATCGTTGGCAACTTTCTTTCCGATTTATCTTTTTGCTCAAACAGTCCTTTTTCTGGCTTCTAATATCCTGCCATATACAGCAGGCGTTTTCTCTCTCCTTGTATCTTTCCATCCAATCCAACCACATGCCCTATTGACGGATATTGATATCCCTTTCCGTCTTTCTTTGGCGCTTTCGCTGACATCAGGATCTCGCCGTATAATTCTTCTACTTTTTCTTCTTCAAATACCGGTTTCCTCAGACGTTCTGTCACTTCATACAGCTTCCCGCTGCATTTTTTTGCCAGTATCTTTGCCAGATGGTTCCCGCCTCGCCGGCTCCAACTTCTGTGTCCATGCTTCATCCGTTTCGCGATCACACTCCACACATGGTTTTCCATTGTTCCCATGTTCCGGTATTCCAGCCCCTCCGGCGAATCCGGCAGCTCCAGATTCTGGGACTGATAAGGCAGTAGCCCTTTCTGGTTATTTTCATAGTATTGGATCAAGTCTTCTACGTCTTAAATCTCATCCTCATCGCTTAGGCTGTTCCGGTAGATCTCCAGATACCGGAATAATTCTTCGATTTCTTCTTCTCTCAGGAGCTCCATGATCACATCCCGTGCAGTCTCTTCATGGATCTTTTCTTTCACAGCTTTATTGCGGTGAAATGGGTCTAACTGAAAACAGGTACTTTTATCTTTTACTTTCTTGATCCACGATGCCCCATCGGCGTTTAATATCCTCTGGCTTACCTCATCCAGATCAAACTCCTGCGCGATTGCCGCTTCCCGGTATTCCTGAAACTCCTTTGCTTTGGAAAATCCGGCAACTACCACCTTGTTTTCCAGCGCATAACGATCCGGGCCGGTCTTCCGCCATCCGTCATAAGCGATCCCGACCTTGATCTCTGCTTTATCCTGTTTTTCCTTTTTCCTGTCTTTTCCCTGCAGCTTGATATAAACTCCGTCCGCTTCTTCAAACAGAACAGGAACCTCTCTTTTCCCCTTCACATGGCCTTTCTTATATGCTTCTGTCAACTCAGCTTCGTCCTCACAGACCTTTTCTCCTAACGCCTGGATGACGTTCCATACTCCCATGGCACTGATGGTCTGTCCCGTCATCTCACTAACCTGCTGGGCGCATTCTCTGTAAGATAGTTCCGTGATCCCTTTTACTAACAGTTCCGCCATGTTCGTTGAGATCAGACCGACATGATCCAGCTCCAGTGTTTCGTCCAACAGATATACAAAACGCCTGGTCCCGTCTTCCTCGGTCACTTCATAGACAGTCCTCCGATAGGTTACTTCCCCATACACGGTTTTTACGGTTGTCTGCCGGGTTCCCTTATTCCGGTACTTCTTCTTGTCCCTTTCCTCCATCAGCATCCTGTCATACCGCTCCAAGAACTCTTTTGTAAACTCTCTTCCGATCTGGCAGACCCATGCATAAATATTTTTCTCTAACGCCTTGAATGTTACGCCGTTTTCCTTTATCATTGAATTCATCATACAGACTCCTTATGTTTTTTCTCGTCAATTAAACAATAAGATAAATCCTGTCTCTTATACACATCTCCGAGCCCACGAGACACTGAGCGATCTCG
>ERZ1090861.1356-NODE-1356-length-12624-cov-10.987111_pt1 | contig 12624 bp, 11 predicted proteins | sample MGYA00478482_ERZ1090861 | MGnify/ENA primary metagenome ERZ1090861 (study PRJEB33644, sample SAMEA5815744) | chicken gut metagenome | biome: Chicken; feature: Gastrointestinal Tract; material: Caecum | place: Ireland | collected 2019-01-01 | study: A study of... | reverse complement strand
CTCGCAAAGGGATGGAGTAATTTTATATTTTACCGCACTATTATTTGGCGCTTACGCTATAACCGACTTTTTTGCCGTGTTCATCGTATATAATTGTGCGATCTCTGAAGGGATCTTTTTCGGAATGGTATTTCTTCATAATAAACCACCTTTCTTTCTATATTGATAGCTAAAAGAATATAGAAATCATTTGTTAATTCTATTCACGGCTTCTGCCAAAAAATCCTTAAGCTCTTTTCTTAACTGCTGATATTTATCTGTTAAACTACCCATGTGCTTACCCTCCTTAATATTTCGGCAAAATCAACCGCTTTTCTACGACCTCAGCTACCAACTGCAAGGTATTCTGGTAGCCCGTTTTCTGCAAAATATTCTTGATGTGGTACTTGACGGTATTAGATGTAATGCCAAGATCCGCCGCAATCTCCTCGTATTTTCTGCCTTGTGCAAGCTCCCGAATAATATCAAATTCCCGACTGGTAAACTCAGCGCTGTTGCTGTATCCAATGCGAATCACCGGCACGTCCTCGGGATAAACATATTCGCCGTTCATCACCCGGTCACAGACCTCCATCAAGGCAGTGCTGCCATATTCCTTATACCAAAAGCCATTACAGCCGCATGTCTTTGCCTTTTGAATAAAGGAATGTTCCGGCATGGAGGTCATAATGATAATCTTGATTTTTGGATTATACTGCTTGATCTTTGCCGCAGCTTTCAGGCCGGATTCTTCGTCAGCCGTACATACATCCATCAAGATTAAATCGACGCTTCCACGCAGACAGGCAATTTCTGCATTGGCTGCATTTTCTATGGAGGCGTACAGGACATATCTTTCTGATTTGGCAATCTGGCTCTCAATGGCATCGCGGGTAATCCTGGAATCTTCTACAACTAGAACCTGTATCATTTCCGTCCTCCTTTCTGGGGTTCATCAAAATCAAAGGGAATATCCACAAGCAGGGAAACACTGTTGTCGCAGAGTACCTTCAGGGTAGCTCCTTCCTGCTCCAGCCGCTGACGCAATGCGCTAAGGCCATTACCCTCGGTAATACTTGAAACAGATACGTTCCCGTTATTGGATATCTCTATGTGATAACACTCCTTGCGCTGTTCAATCTTTACCGTTAGTTCCGTAGCGTCTGCATGGCGTACCGCATTGGTAAGTGCCTCTCGGACGGCGGCATACAAAAGCTGTAGTGCTTTGCGCTGGGTGGGTTGTTCCCCAAGGAATATAACCTTACAGCCAATCAGCTCCGCCACCTGCATCAGTTCAGACTGCAAGGAGGAATCGGGAACCGTCCACACGGTAGGAATATTGGAAAAATCACGAATAGTGCTGTTCCAATTTTCCCGCAGTACGTCGGCGTTCTCAGCCAAACTGTCTTCCGTGATTGCTTTGGTGGTAGCCAACAGACAGTGTCCCAGCTCATCATGGATATGCATTTTCGCGGCAAGAATCTCTTTATTCAAATTGACTTCCACGATGCTGTCCAGCAAGGCTTTCTGCCGCTTTTGCATCTCCTGCAGTCGGATAGTGTTCTCGTACAACTCTTCACTGAGACGGTAGAGTTCTGTAATTTCCGCCGCCTCAATCTGAACGGTATTGGAATCAAGAAATCTCAGTTCAAAACGCCAGACCGAGCTGTCGGAGAAGCGGAAGAACAACTGTTGTTGGGTGCTTTCATTGCCATTGTCCGTATCTTTCGGCAGCCAGGATTGGTCTAACTTTTCCGCCTTGCCGTTATTGGCAAAGTTTGTGAGCTCCTCCCATGCCACCTTTGCGTTCAGAATCGTGTGTCCGGTCAGCTCCAGCATCAGCTTGTTCATCTTTTCATTGACGAGAATGACCCGCCCATCCAATGCGGAGAAGCAGATCCCGCCGGGATAGGAATCGATTGCCTTTTTGATCATTTTGGCTGATGTTTTCTTTTTCATGACTGCCCCACCTCTCCTTCTTTTAAAAGTAGAAGCCGATAGCCTGCCGGAATTTTCTCTGTCTGAAGGCTATATCCGCCTTCTAAAGAACGGGAAACAAACTCGTGATCTGTACCGGTAATCTCAAAGCAAACCGTGTCGCTGATTCGGATTGCCATAGAGGTTAGGCGGAAATCCGCATCTTCCAGAATCGTTTCCAAGGTTTTCATAATGAGAAGAATCAGCTCTGGCTCTAAATTCGATGTGGGGCAAAAATCCAAGCTTGTCCTGATTTCAAGATTCTTCATACATTTCGCCATATCCTGCAAGCTGATGGCCAAATCACCCATCGGAATCGTCTGCTGCTCCTGATAAGTAAGCCGTAAATTGCAGAACCGCTTGATGTAGGTGCCGATCAGACAGATGCGGTTCCAGTCATCCGCCGCAATGGTTTCTTTCGATAAAAGCTCTGTCAGCAGGGTGAGCTGTCCGGCAACCTCTGAGGATAAGCTGTCATAAATACCATTGCGCGCCTGAACACTTGCTTCGTCCGATTGGAGGCGGATTTCCTGTGCCAACAGATCTTGTTCTTCTTCCAGCTCCGCATTCAGTTTCTGAAGCTCCCGTAAAGAATGGTTGATCTGCGAGAGGTCTGTTTGCCAGATCATGCATCCGCCCGGAATAGGGTGCAGATGCATGGTAATATCTTCCGTAGACGAAAATTGCTGCTCCCGCTTTAGGGCTTCGAGGATTGCAGGCGTGATTTTCACCGCATTTTCCGATGCTGCAATCGTCTCCCCACTTGGGGAAAGAATCTGCATTGCCACCGTAGACCGCCGGAACACTTCCTTGTACTGCGTGTTCACGGGAATCAGTCTGGTGAGGATATAGAGCTGCCAGCAAAGCACAAGAATAAAAATCAGCCCTGCCGAATATTCCACAAGCTCAAATCGAACCATGTATGCCGTCGCCGCATATGGAATACTGAACAGGAGCAGTAGAATCGGTTCATAAAAGGGAATCAGCTTCCGGTAAAGAGAATCTGACTTTGTCGTGCCGTTGCGCCGGTAGATTACATATACTTGATACCCAATCATCCACAATCCCCACAGATAGATGATATAGGTACCGATATATGGGTGAAAATACAGATTCGGCTGGGATTCCTCCGGCATAATGTAATAGAAAAAATGATGCAAATCGTTGGTCAGTGCCATCACACTCAAAAAACAAGCCGGTATCAGAAGCAGATACCACTTTTTGCTGATTCGGTAATCCTCCGACGTGCCGAGATAGAATGCGCCGTAAAGCCCGAACAGTGGGATAAAAATAGCCGCAATATTGATAAAGTATCCGGTAAAGCGCATCCATGGGATATGGGCATAGAGGAATGCATCCTGAATGAAGCGAACCGTTAAATACAGGATACTGACGATATTCTGTGCAGTCAGGTGGCTACGCATAGCTTTCTGGGTGATTTTTGTTGTAATGGTATGCTGCCAGCCGAAGAGTAGCAGCATATAGACCGTCCAGACAAGATATGGCCGCAGGAGATCCTCTGGCAAGCACCGCATGCTGATCTGCCGGTATGCGGAGACTGCAAACAACAGCGCCGCTGCCCAAAAAAGCCGGACAACGGATTTTTTACGCTCGCTCATCCTATCCCCCCTTACAAAAGATAGTTCCAGCCGATGGATACAGTTAGAACATGTTAAGGATATTATAGCATGAAAAAGCCGACTTCGTACCCACACAAAAGGGTAGTGAACGGAATATTTTCAAAATATCTTCTGAAAACTACCTGATTGTGTGGGGCGCTTTTTTGCCGCTTCAGGTAAAATAGGATGGAAAATAAGCTGGGGCTGCTTTTGTCTCCGGCAAGCGAGAGGGGTAGAGATTATGTTCTGTTCAAAGTGCGGAAATCCTTTGCCGGACGACGCAAAATTTTGCAGCGCGTGTGGAGCGTCTGTAAAGATATCACAAGAAGCTTCGCCGGTGCCGCAGCAACCGGCAGGTATATCGGATGAAACGGAAAACATCCAAACACCGAAACCGGAGCCACTGATGCAGGAGCCTAATTTTAATGGGCAAATGGGCTATGGTGCGGCGGCTCCGGTTCAAAAGAAATCTAAAAAGGGGCTTATCATCGGCCTTTCTCTTGGCGGCGTGCTGCTTGCGGTCATTCTTGCCGCGGGGCTGATTTTTGTGTTCGGCCTGAAAGGCGGCTCTAAAGGCAACGACGGCTCTATCAATCTGGGATATTCCACAGTTGTTTACGATGACCAGTATACATATTTTCTAAGCGAGACCGAAACCTGGGAGCCCTGCATTAAGCGGGTCAGCAATGATCTGCGTGGGAAGCCGGAGATTCTATACGAAGCAGAAGAAATTAAAGGCGATGGGTGGAGTCAGTATCCCATGGGCTGTATTTTCCTCTGGAACGAAAAAATCTGCTTTATCGAAATCACAAAAGCCACAGAACAGGGCAATGATGAATACGAAATTCATTGGCTCAGCAAAAACGGCAAGGAAAACGGGACCCTTGTAAGCTATGAGCAGCTCAATACACATGGCGATTTGCTGTCTCAAATGGAAGGCGCTTACTTCTTTAATGACTATCTTATATTCGGAAACAGATTTTCCTTCTACCGGCTGGATCTGAATACCGGTGAGCTATGCAGACAGGAGGATTTTCTTGACCTTGAGGGGCCTGCCTGCTTTGTAGCGTATCAAAACGGATACTATTATTACTTTATTCCTGACATTGAGAATAATCTCATGGGAGAAACCCTGTATCGAAAAACGGCAGATTCCGAGGCTGAGGAAATCGGTAGCGTGCCATCCCAGGACGATGATGACGCGGAGAAGTATTTCTCCTTCATTCCCAAAGGTGACTATCTGTATTATGCAGATTCGGAAAATATCTACCGATTAAGCATCAACGACGGCGAGATCGGAAAGCTTGCATCTTATGACGATAGCACATATAACCGATTTGCCCTATGCGAGAATGGGCTCTACTATTCTAAGGATATGACCCTCCATTTCCTCAATACAGAGACCCTGGAGGAAACGATTTTTGACGAGGTTGAAGGGATTCCGAGCTTGATTTATGCCGGAGCTGATGATGCATGCTGGATGCAGGGTGATGCAACCAGTCATCGGTATGACTGCTTTCTCCCGGATAAGCAAGGCGGATCGATTGTTTATTTTGGAGAATCCGATCAGGACGCTTCCATAGATCATCAGGAGACTGTCAATACCACCGAGCTGTATGCGATTGTGATTGACCGAACCATTGCAGAGCATGGCGCTCTCTGGTTTGATGAAGTTGAGTATGAATGCTGCGCACGTGGTGTATTCAAAATTGATCTGATGGACTTTAATCAGGATGGCACTGAGGAATTGGTGATGCTCTATAACAATGAAGAGAGCATTTTTCCGTTTGTTGATGTATGGACAGTAAAAAATGGCGAAGCGGTTCAGCTTTTCTGCGAAAGGCAGCAGGAGGAAAACCACGAAGCTGCCATTAATAGCCGCATTTATCAAAATGGCGGAAACCTGTATGTTCCGGTATACGATTCTCTGGATCAAAATCCCGTGTATGTTCATTTATATGGCTTTGACGAGAACGGGGAATTTGGAGAGGTCTATCAATATGAGAACAATGCCTTTTATCTGAATCAGCTTCCGGATGATATGGAATTTACGGAATATAGCTCAGTTCCGTTCTACGTATGCGACCGTGTCACTGATTACGGAGCACAAAAAAACCTGATGAAGGGAGCGCTCCAGGGGGATATGGAATATATGCTCAATGAGCTGGGGATCACGGCTCCAGAGATTCCATCAACGCAGACCGGTCAATCTGAATTTGACATGGCCTCCATGCTGGGCGAGTGGATGCTGGAAATTGTGCAGCCGAATACGGAAAACGTCAGCCGTCACGTGATCCGGCTGTGGCCTGACGGCGTCATGGACTTACAAGCCGAGGACGGAAGCTGGCTTAATTATACCTATACAATGGATCAGACGCATTTTTATTTCACCTATGAGGCAAGCGGCATCACATCCGGTGGGACTTATATAGTTTCCGGGGGCAAGATCATCCTTTCCATAGAGCGTTAGAAAAATGATTCATGCTTTTGGCGGTGCGTATGCTCCGCCACAGCGATTGCGGCCATCCACATTCTAATTATATTTCTTGGAGGAAGAAATATGGACGAAACAAAAAAGCTGAAATTTCCGATCGCATCGATTTTCACAGCGTTGCTTGCGCTTGGATTGATTGAAAACTTAAGATATCTGTTGTTACGAGCAGGAATGCTGGATCAGATGATCGGTTACCGCATGGCGGTGGAGTTTGGCAGCACCTACTCTGTACCCCATATCATTTATCAGATTTTACTGATCGGCAGTATGGTGCTGCTGACGGTTCTGCTGTTTATGCGCAAACGAAATGGCCTTCTGGCGGGTGCGCTGGCAATACAAGCTCTATTACCCGTCTTTACACTTGTAAGCTTTTTGCTCAACAGTGGCTCCCGGGGCTTTTTTGAAACCTATGAATATGAGCTGCACTTTGGCCCGATGATGTGGGCAATCGGTATCTGCGGCTGCTATGTGCTGGAAAGTTTATGCTATTTGTTCCTTACCCTCATGACGATCACACCGTGCGCTGAAGACGGTGAGCACAAGCATGGGCTGCACAGGCTGTGGTTCCTGCCTGGCATACTCGGCATCTTTATCGCCTTTGCGTATTTTGTGGGAAACATCTATTTTAAGCGCAGCGACTTATGCTTTTTCTCTGGTCTGTTCCTGATTTCTATGACGTTCCTACTGGGCCGGTGGCTGACGCATCCCTATAAAAAGGAAAAGCCTGTCTACCAAATGCCTGTTGCGCAACCATATGGACAGCCGGTCTATCAGAATGTCGTCATTCCAGATACCACACAAAAGGTGTTTTGCACCAACTGCGGCCGGGAACTGCTACCAGACGAGACATTTTGCGTCAACTGTGGCGCCAGACGTCCGGAACCGCCTCGTCCTGAACCGGATCATGCAGAGCAAAAGGTATTCTGTACTGGCTGTGGCAGAGAACTCCCGCCGGACGAGGATTTCTGCGATGCCTGCGGTACAAAGCGTCCTGTAGATAAAGCAAGTAGGCATACAGAGCACGGCGGTCATATCGACCTATAAAATAATGTTATTGATACTGGAAGAAGCTGTATAAAAGAGAGATTGGGAGGAATCCATTTTGAACGCACGTCTTTTTATATTTTTGATTATTATTCTTGTTTTATTACTTCTTGTAACAGGGATCGTCTTACTTGTACGTTGGATTGTTCGTTCAACTGAAAAAAATCAAAAGAACCAGTATGGGCAAATTCCTGTAGTATATTCCGCACAAAAGGTGTTCTGTGCCGGTTGTGGCAAAGAACTATCGGCGAGTGAAGAATTTTGCAGTGTCTGCGGAAAGCAGCGCACGATGCCTGTGCAAGGTGCACAGCCTACATTTCAGCAACCTGTATATCCTCAGATGGGATACGTACAGGACGCACCCTCCGGCGGCATGACGGTGCTCGGCTTTTTCTTCCCAATCGTCGGCTTGATCCTCTATTTGGTGTGGAAAGATCAAACGCCGCTCAAGGCACACTCCGCAGGTAAAGGCGCACTGATCGGCGTCATCGTATGGACGGCATTGAGTATCATCCTTGCGATTCTGGCATACGTCGTCCCGCTGCTGGTTCTCTATTCTTATTATTGAGCATACATACGAAGAGATTTCCGTCGAATGAGGGTACAGAAATACTAAATAGGCTCTCGGAATCTTGAGCCTTTCGACTAAGATTCATCGGTCGGATGAACCTTGACAAGTAAATATTATCCAGAATGGATATGACAAGTAATAGATGATGAAAAATGACGCACTTTAATAGACCTAGCGTCAAACATGGTTTATAATAGTGTTGCTTATGAAGTTAAGCGGCTTGTTCAAAGAAATCTTTTAGCGGGGACGACTTTGGCAAAGCCCACGCATCAAGATGTTGACACATCATGATGGCAAACAGGCGGCAATACCACATCATAGATGAACGGTATCTGCCGTCTTCCAATTTATAGTCTATCTTTTCACGTTTATTACAGCGTTCCGCAGAAGTTCTGGCGTTAAATTCCAACTTCCATTCAGCACTGCCCCGAGGCGGATTATTAAAGAGTCTTGGATTATCTTTTATGACAAGGTGTACATTCCGACCATATTTGGCATCGGAACGACACAAAATACAGTCATGGTACTTCCGAAACGGAAGAGTTGATTGACGGCAGCTTTCGCTCTTTGGTGAATTACATAGCCTTGCTTGCAAAAAGCTGGAAACTGAATCCGCTTCAGAGCACTTTGGCAATCATATCTGCTGTCAGCTCGCTTTTTTTACTGATCAATGTCAACGGTCAGGTGTACATCTGGATGTGTGCGCTTGCCGGTCTTTTGCAGCTTTGGATGTGTGTGAAGAAAGTGAAGATAGAATCTTTCTCCATGGCTTTTACATATTCCTTGTTTAGCGTTGGCAGCCTGATTACTGCAATTCAGCAGATTATCAATTACGGGGGCTATTATTTTTCCGGCTGGCGTGGGGCGGAACGAGTAATCGTTCAGCTTGTATTGTATGCATTGGTTACTATGGCATGGATTTTGGCATTGAAAAAAGACGAAAATAAAAATACTCTTCGGCTTGTTTTCTTCGTCATCTCTTGTGTGCTTGGCGCATACGAGGTCATATATGTCCTGCTTGCTCTGCGGACAAGCTTTAAGCTTGCCCTGTACGGTTTGGCATGGATCGGTTTTATTGCCGTATTTGCTGTACTGGTATTCATGCTTTATCGAAAAAACGCCCTGCATAATCAGACCTTCGCGCAGACCGTCAACAGAAGTGCAAATCCCATCAATCCACAAATGATGTATTATTCGCCCGAACAGCCTCAAACAACCGTACTGCCGCAGGAGCAGCCTTCCGCTATGCCGGAGGAGGCACAGTCTCCGTCTCCTGTGCGGGCAACCGTTTTCTGTACACAGTGCGGTGCTGCCATGGACAGCCATTCCATGTTCTGCACGAAATGCGGTGCAAAACTGAAAAACGATCCGGTATGATAACCGGGCGCATCGATTGCTTTTTCACGAACAAAACAAAAGATATTTCTCAGAAAATCAGGAGGGAAAATTATGAAAACAAATGTAAAAGTACGGTTATTCTCCGTACTGCTGACTGTCATGCTATGTGTTACAATGCTGACCGCCTGCGGAGGTTCAAAACTCGATGGCACATATCGCTCTCAGGGTCTTATTTCCCAATCGTTTACCTTTGACGGAGACCAGGTGACCATGTCTGCTTTCGGCGTCAATGCCAGCGGCACATATCGGATCGAGGGTGATCAAATCATCATCACGTATTCCCTGTTTGGTCAGGAATACACTTGGGAGCAATCCTTTTCGCAGTCGGGAAATGTGATCAACATCGGAGGAACCGAATTCGAAAAATAACAAAATGCGGGAGGAGACAATATGTATACAAATAGAAAGCTTTTAGAGAATCAAACGGCAGCAGAAAGAGAGAAATTTTATTGCGAGAAAGCGTATGAATATACGTTAAGAGCAGATAGTGCGGCGCAAATTCTGAATCATTATAAAACAGTGCTGGGTGGATTAAAAAAAGCACATACAGATTACAGATTTTTCAAAGAAAACATAATGACCATTTCTGTTTTCGGAGCCGCTTTTTTTTCCATCAAGATTGCTGCGGAGGAATCGGGCTGTGTACGATTCATACTTTACTTTGATCAATGGAAGGTGTATATGCTGAAAGAGCCAATCGCCTCTGGCAAGGAAATGAATCTCGCTTTTACAGCGTTTGAAAAGCTGTTATGTGAAATCGATCCTTATACATGGTTAAGAGAAATTCCCACAAAAAGGAAATGCAAGCAGCCGATGGCGCGACCTGAGGAATGGGAAACCCTGAATTATCGTTCGCTTGTTTCAAGCGAAGAGGCAAACAAGCAAAATCTGAAGGACTGTTATCTTGCCGATGCTCTGCGTTCTATGGGGATCGATGTGCGCGGCGGCTCAGAAATGCCTGCTGCGGATGAAAATCCGCTTTTGAAACAGAAGAGAGCCGAAATCGTTGAGTCACAAGCGAAGAATAAAGAGGCAGAGGCGAAGAAAATGCAGGAACGCCTTGCGGAGAATGAACGGAGAGCTGCAGCCGGACAGATATCGCTGGAGGAGGAAGAAGCGAACAAAGCCCGCGAAAAGGCAGAGTTTAGAAGAAAGTTCCCGACAGTGGATGAGTATCCGTTTTTATTTTTGGCAAACAGCGCAGAACCGGCTCACCCATATATTTTCGCAAACATCAACGAGGATAAGACCCTTTGCTTAGAACCGGAAGATGGTGAAGTGTTGCGCATCAGAATGACTGGTCTCTACGTTTCAATGCGTAAAAAAGGGGAAAAGCAATTTGCAAAAGCAATATCAGATACAGCCTGCAGCGATTATGTCCTTTATGTTACAGACGATAGGATCGCTGTGATCAATCCTAAGTATAACAAGGATAGAAGCGCCGGATGGATCGGTATAGGAGATCTTTCCACAATGATGATAGCAAGCGTCCTTACATATGCAGAACGCGGAGTAAGAGCCGTACTCAGACAGGAAAAGGCGCATGCGGGGCAGATTCGTTACGAATGGATTTCATCCATAGGCTATGATCATAAGGTTAAGTTTTTGGATGACGAAACGTTGAGAATAACATACGAGGATCACCAAAATACCGTATGGCTGGTGGATCTCTATATTAATACAAAGGATGCGGACGCGGAGTCCCTTGCAAATATGATTCTCAAAAAAGCGGCCGGGATCCGCGCCTCTATGACGGATGAAAAGGAGCAGGCTTCTGCTGATTTTATTGCAGATGTATTGAGCGGAAAGAAAATAATAAAGAAAAGTGACGATCCTTCAAAATTAAGCATGATATCATTCCCTGATTACTTCCTTGCTTCATATGGCGCCCAGTACAGGAACATGAAGTATTTAGAGGCGTATGAAAAACAAAAACAGATGAGTGAACAGAGTCAAGTTGACAAGGAAGGGCAAAATGCAAATCAGCCGGCAGAAAATAATGCGCAGCCTTCGGGCGGCAATGACAGGGAGCCGGAGAAAAAGCCAAATTTCTGCCCAGCCTGTGGAACAAAAGTAATTCCGGACGCTAAATTCTGTTCTAAATGCGGTAACAAACTTATATAAAGCTGCATAAACACTGACAAAATCTGGATTTTTCCAATGATCATGACAAGGGAAAAAGGCTGCAGCAATGCGGCCTTTTCTGTTGCAATCTTGGTTTAATTCGATTCGCCGACATAGTAATAAAGACAAAAAATCTCTGCAACGAAAAAATCCTCAACACCTGTAACGGTGCTGAGGATTTTTTGTAACCATGGGAAGGAATTATTCTTTTGAACCTAAAAGGTGTTTGCGTGGAATTCAGATTTTTAGGTTTCGCAGGCATCCACTAAAACATCTGCCGATTGCTCCTTTGCGCCATAGCCGCCACACGCCTGAATAATATTTCTATATATTATATTCTTGCTGCTTGGTATTTTAGATGTAGCAGCATCGAAGTAAATCCATGCATTAGCGCCCGGGGCATAGTCGCCAATATTAACGCCCATATCTGTGATTATATTGTCACTGAGCGTTACTCCTTTGGGGTGTTTTGCGTTATATATCTGGGTACTTCCGCTTATGTAGGATAAGCCGTTTGGCAAAATGTTGCGGAGAGTCAGATTCTTAAACATTTCCGAGCTCATATTCCTGACGCCAATGCGGAAACGAACACGTTCTCCTGGTATTGCGTATACTTTATCTCCCCATATAGGTTCAGCTTCATCTTTCTTCCGTACTTCAATCGTCAAATTCGTCCAAACTTTCATCACTAAATCCTGATGCTCCTCTCTATCTACTTCAACTTGGGCTTTAATGGCTGCACGTACAATGTTATGCATGTGAGAGCGCACCGCTCATTCAACCGGATATGGAAGGAAAGGGACAGTGCAGAGCCGGATATCCTGGGTAAGATACTGGATAAGAACAACCTGAACAGGGCTTACAAGAGGGTGAAGGCAAATAAGGGAGCGCCGGGAGTCGATGGGATGACCATCGAGGAGGCACTGCCATGGCTGAAGGAACACAATCACGAATTGACGGAGAGGATACGGAGGGGGAAATACACCCCGTCCCCCGTCAGGCGAGTAGAAATCCCGAAGCCGGACGGAGGGATGCGAAAGCTTGGTATCCCTACCGTAATAGACCGCATCATCCAGCAGGCAATGCTCCAACAGCTGATGCCAATCTATGAACCGCTGTTTTCGGAAGACAGCTTTGGCTATCGTCCGGGACGAGGGGCAAAAGACGCCATTAAAAGGATAAAAGAATATATCGAACAGGGATACACGAGGGCAGTTGTTCTCGACCTGTCGAAATATTTTGATACGCTGAACCACACAATCCTGCTGAATCTGCTGAGAAAGCAGATAAAAGATGAGAGGGTCATACAGATGGTAAAGCGATACCTGAAAAGCGGAGTGATGGAAAACGGTGTTGTAATAGAGACAGAGGAAGGCTCCCCACAGGGAGGAAATCTATCCCCACTCTTAGCAAATGTA
>ERZ1090861.1353-NODE-1353-length-12653-cov-29.916177_pt1 | contig 12653 bp, 8 predicted proteins | sample MGYA00478482_ERZ1090861 | MGnify/ENA primary metagenome ERZ1090861 (study PRJEB33644, sample SAMEA5815744) | chicken gut metagenome | biome: Chicken; feature: Gastrointestinal Tract; material: Caecum | place: Ireland | collected 2019-01-01 | study: A study of... | reverse complement strand
AAAGCAGGGTTTGGGGAAGGCACTCCCCAACAAGTACGACCGGTCAGTGAGACACGATTTCAAATTTTGAAATTGTGGCCACAGGTCGATACTTGCTTATCGCTTTTTCCGTCCAAAATGAAAATACAGATTTCAAACTGGATTTCGGTTTCCAAAGCTGGGAGTGCACAAGTTCCAATAGAAGTGTCTCTTGCTTGTGGTCGCCGCTTGCACCGAATCTGCGTTCCTGCCCCTGTGTTACAGCGGCGTTGTCCGGCTCGCCCGCATTTTGTGCGGGGTCATGGCGCGGTATCCAGATTCAGACGGCTCATGCAATTTTCAAGGTTCGGGTATGAAGAATTGCAGGCCGGCGATCCGGCTGCAAATTCTCTCGGAATATTAAGAAAAGCCGCCCCGCAAAGAACCAAAGTATTTTGTCGTAGGTGAATGGCGGCAAAATGGCTCGGTGTGGCTGCGGGGCGGCGATTTATTGAAGTAAAGCGATTGATGTAGTGTAAATGGTAGCATAACAATGCTGTTGTGTCAAGAAAAATGCAAAAGATTTTGCATAATGACGAACAAGATGCAAATTATTTGTGCAAAATTTACAATGAGATGGTCTCTTGAAATCTGTATGACTATCTAATACAATATAAGTGGTTATTTATGTCAGTTTACTTTCATGGAAGAGGAATTCAAAATGAATTTGGATTGGGTGCAAAATCCGTGGTTTACTCTAACAGGTTGGATTTTTGGTTTAGTTGGATTGGTAGTCGGTATTTACTTTGGAGTAAAAGGAAATCACAAGAAACAACTCACATGTACAATTGTGAAGTGTGATCATTTAATTAGTAAGGGGCGAAAGATTATTCCTAAATTACGCCTCTTTTTTGAGGACAAGGAAATTGAAGATATAGCAATAACGAGCTGTGTGATTTGGAATACAGGAACAGAAACAATAGATGGTTCAGACGTTGTATCTGAAAATACAATTAAGATTACAGCAGAAGACAATTGCCGTATTTTGGATGCAAGAATTCTGGCAACTAATAAAACAACCAATAATTTTCGTTTAATGGAACTTTCTGATTCGGCTTTTGAAGTGAAATTTGACTATGTTGACAAAAACCAAGGTGCCAAGATTCAAATTGTACATGAGGGAAAATCTGTTGCATTTAAATGTGAGATTAAAGGGGGAAATTTCAAAGTCAGTGGAAAAATAAACAACAAAGCGGAGTCTCCGTATTTTAGGCTCCATTTTTTAAAGTCACTTGCCAATATGTCTGTATGGACGGCTTTTATATATCTTGTGTTCTTTGTGCTAGGATATTTAAATCAAATTAATATTATTGAACTTCCAGGAATCTTTATGACGGGTTTATGGAGGGATTTGAGGATTTTTGATGCAAATATTTTCAGAACAATATTTTCAATTGTGATATGTATGTTGTTTTTTGGGGGGTGTCACATTATCCTGTATAAGTCGGATTACCGAGACCTGCCCAAATCGCTATATTTGAGTCCCTACGAAATTGATGATGACCTACGAGATAATGATTCGGAAAATACAAGGCTATTAAAAGATTAAGTCACTGGGGAGAAATAACCATGCCAGACAAAAAGACCCTTGACCAACAAGCCGCCGCGAAGCGCTTTGCCCAGGTCTGGAAAGACCGGGGATATGAAAAAGGCGACAGCCAGACCTTCTGGCTCAGCCTGCTGCACGACATATACGATGTGGAGCACCCTGGGGAGTTCATCTCCTTTGAGGAACAGGTACACCTGGATCACACCAGCTTCATTGACGGGACCATACCGGCGACCCGGGTCATGATCGAGCAGAAAAGCCTCGGCAAGGACCTGCGGAAAGCTATCACCCAGTCGGATGGGTCCAAGCTGACCCCCTTCCAGCAGGCCAAGCGGTACATCACAGAGCTGCCGGTTTCCAAACACCCACGGTGGGTAGTCACCTGCAACTTTGCCGAGTTCAACGTCTACGATATGGAGCGCCCCAACGGTGAGCCAGAGGTCATCTACCTCAAGGACCTGGAAAAGGAATACTACCGCCTGCAATTCCTGGTGGACACCGGCAACAGCGATGTCAAGAAGGAAATGGAAATTTCCCTCAAGGCCGGCGAGCTGGTGGGCGCGCTCTATGACAAAATTTTGGCGCAGTACAAAGACTCCACCGACCCCCACAGCCTGAAAAGCCTGAATATGCTTTGTGTTCGGCTGGTGTTCTGCCTCTATGCCGAAGACGCCGGCATCTTCGGCGGGCACGGCAAGTTCCACAACTACCTCAAGAAGGTGGCGGACCGGGACGTCGCCGACGTTCGGCCTAAACTGATCGAGCTATTCCGGGTGCTGGACACCAAAGAAGCCGACCGCGACCCTTACATGGAGGACGAGCTGGCATCCTTCCCCTATGTGAACGGCGGCCTGTTCGCGGATGAGAGCATCGAGATCCCGCGGTTCAACGAGGAGATCGTCCACCTGCTGCTGGACAACGTCAGCGAGAACTTCAACTGGCGGGACATCAGCCCCACCATCTTCGGCGCAGTGTTCGAGAGCACCCTCAACCCCGAGACCCGCCGCTCCGGCGGGATGCACTACACTTCCATCGAGAACATCCACAAGGTGATCGACCCGCTGTTTCTGGACGGCCTGCGCCGCGAGCTGGACGAAATCAAGGAGATCGCGGTGGACAACCAGCGCAAGCGCAAGCTGGAAGCCTTTCAGAAAAAGCTGGCGTCTCTGACTTTTCTGGACCCTGCCTGCGGATCGGGCAACTTTTTGACTGAGACTTACCTCAGCCTCCGCAAGCTGGAAAACGAGGTCATCAGCCTGCTGCAATACGGGCAGATTACTTTCGGCGACGAGCATTACAACCCCATTCAGGTGTCTATCGGGCAGTTCTATGGCATCGAGATCAACGACTTTGCCGTGACCGTCGCCAAGACCGCCCTCTGGATCGCCGAAAACCAGATGATGCAGCAGACCGAGAGCATCATCCATATGCACATCGACTTCCTGCCCCTGAAAAGCTATGCCAACATCATCGAGGCCAACGCCCTGCGTATCGACTGGAAGGACGTTGTTCCGCCCCACAAACTGAACTACATCATGGGCAACCCGCCGTTTGTGGGGGCGCGTATGATGGACACTGAACAAAAGCGGGATTTGAATGCTGTTTTTCCTGGCTGGAAAAATGCGGGCAACCTAGACTATGTTTCGTGCTGGTATAAAAAGGCTGCCGATTTGATGTATGGAACGACCATTCGTGCTGGACTTGTTTCCACCAATTCCGTGACGCAAGGCGAGTCCGTAGCCAATCTCTGGAAGCCGCTTTTTGAACATGGCGTACATATTGACTATGCCCACCGTACCTTCCAATGGGACAGCGAAGCAAGCATCAAGGCGCACGTTCACTGTGTGATTGTTGGCTTTAGCTGCGCGCCGAATAGTGAACCGAAGATTATTTATACTGGAGGAAAGCCACAAGTTGTAGACAATATTAATGCTTATCTTGTGGATGCACCGAACATCTTTGTTGAACCCAGGAAAAAACCGCTTTGTGATGTCCCTACAATAGGTATTGGAAATAAACCTATAGATGGTGGATACTTTCTGTTTGATGAACAGGAAAAGAATGATTTTATCAAAAAAGAACCTGCCTCAGAGAAATATTTTCATAAATGGTATGGAGCCAGAGAGTTTATCAATAACTGTCCTAGATATTTCTTGTATTTGGCAAATTGTAGCCCAACAGAGTTAAGAAAAATGCCTGAGTCATTAAAACGTGTAGAAGCTGTAAAAGAGTATCGTCTAAAAAGTCCAAGTCCTGGAACTAGAAAAATAGCAGATACACCTACTCGTTTTCATGTCACAAATATCCCTACAGGTTCCTATATTGTTATTCCACAAGTGTCATCAGAACGAAGGAAATATATTCCCATGGGATATATGCAAGAAGGAGTTTTGTGCAGCGACAAAGTAAGAATTATGGAAGGTGGAACACTCTACCATTTTGGTATTTTGGAATCTAATGTCCATATGTCATGGATGAGGGCCATCTGTTGTAGGTTGAAAAGCGACTACAGCTATACAGTTAACGATGTGTATAATACTTTCCCCTGGCCCACGCCCACCGACGCCCAGAAAGCCAAAATCGAGCAGACCGCCCAGAGCATCCTGGACGCCCGGGCCCTCTACCCGGACGCCAGCCTGGCCGACCTCTACGACGAAGTGACCATGCCGCCCGAGCTGCGCAAAGCCCACCAGGAGAACGACCGCGCCGTCATGTATGCCTATGGTATGCCCGTGAAGGAGACGACTGAAAGCTCCTGTGTGGCCGAGCTAATGCGGAGGTATCAGGAACTGGTGGGGGAGAAGAAATAAACATTTCCTGTGGCAATATGAAATATAGGAGGTGCAAATCCAATGAATAGGGAAACTTTCTTGCGAGATTACTGGGCTTATTATTTGATGCTCGAAGAAAAATTTATCCATACAACAAACTATGTGACGCTCGCAGAAGATAACTATGGGACTTACTCTAATGAATATGCGGCACTCATGCAAATGATTGGGGGTGAGCTGGATTCGTTCTTTAAGGTTTATTGCGGATATGCCCCAACCGACTTCAAGAAAATAAGTGACTATTATACGTATCTGATGCAAGATTATCCGGATGTTTTGAATCAAAAGATAAATGTCCGCTCAGCTGATATTGTATTTCAGCCATTTGCCGGCTGGGATGGAACACGTGCCAAGCAGTCGCTTCCTTGGTGGATGGCGTTTGATAATATTAAGCATAGCCGTGCAGTCAACAAACGGGATGCCAATCAGAAAAATACGCTCTATCTTTTAGGGGCGTTGTATTTGTTGGAAATGAAATATTTGAAAAACCTTGCAAAAGGAACAAGAATTAGAGATTTACCTGATAAACTGTCAATCTTGTTTGATTTGCCTGGTTGGGAAACCAGATTTTCAAATTATGGTGGTGGACTATGGGGAGAGCACGTTGTTTTCAATAATAAGTGAGAATTTGGTTGCTCAATAAAGTGAATTGAACTTATAACAAACAGATAACGCAATAATTCTTCAAAATATTCTTTACGGTATGTCCGTGAAGTGGACGACCGAAAGCTCCTGCGTGGCTGAATTGATGCGGAGGTATCAGGAGATGGTGGGGGAGAAAAGATAAATATTTCCTATGGCAATATGAAGGATAGGAGGTGCCAATTCAAAGGAGTTGCCTCTCATAAATATATACATATGAAAATAGTGGAGAGAAATGGTAATGGATAAAAATGTAGTAGAAAGTCAGTTGGATTTGTTTCTAGGACATTCATTAGACGGATTTTCTTTGATAAAAAGTAAATATAATCTGCTTCGAAAAGATAATGTATATCACTATACAGATATAGCTGGCTTTAAAAGTATTATTGAAAAGCAGGAACTCTGGGCGTCACATATTTCTTTTATGAACGATAGATTGGAATTTTTGCATGGGAAAGAATTGTTCAAAAAGCATTTAAACAGGAATATGAATGTGGATTCCGATTTTCAAAAAACATTACTGCAAAATGTAATAGATAGAATTGATGATGAAAAGTCAGGATGGTTAATGCCACATTCAAGTAAAGATGTGTTTTCTTTGAGCTTTTCTTATGAGCGGGATTCTTTGGAAATGTGGCGTGGTTATGGTCGAGAAAGTGGAATTGCAATTGGTTTTGACTGGGAAAGAATCAATAATCCGTCACTAAATGATGGGGACCAGGGTATGCGCTTGATTCGTATAGAGGATTATGATGAATTAAAAAAACAATATCAAAATGAATCTGAAATCCTTCCTAAAAACGAAATAATTTTTATCCCGGTTCCTGTGGTTTACGATGATTATATAAAAGATAATCTGGTTGATGATACAATTAAGATGGTAATAGATTATTACAATAAACGTGCTGTTCGTACAAAAGATGGGGATATATCTGTGGCGTCGGATACTTTATTGGATTTGATTTTTCTTATAAATCCTCTTTTGAAACATCGTGGATTTAAAGGAGAATGCGAGTGTAGATTTGTAGAAAATTATGTAGAAAAAGCCAAAGATAATTATCAAATTAAATTTCGAAATCGTGGTGGTATTATACTACCTTATATAAAATATAAAATGGTAGATGTTAATTGCAGGCCGATAAAAAGGTGGCCTATTCATGAAATTGTAATTGGTCCGGGATTAAATCAAAGTAAAGTGATCCAAAGCGTGAAGTACTTTCTTGAGAAAAAAGGCATGGAAGACTTGGCCGATAAAGTTGTTGCATCAGATATTCCTTACGTTGAGACATAATGAAAAAACATACTATTGTAAAGGCAGGTGACCCCATGACCTATCAAAACATCCTCTACATCGAAGCCTCCAAGGCGGACTACAAAGAGCAGCTGGAAGAAAAGAAGCCGCGCAGCTGGCTAAAATCGGTCTCTGCCTTCGCCAATACCCACGGCGGGCATTTGATCTTTGGCGTCAAGAACGAGCCGCGGACTGTGGCAGGTCTTGCAGACCCGCAGGCCGTCATCAGCAAGGTGACTGAATTGATCAAAGCCCGCATCGACCCGGCGCCCCGTTATATGGTGCAGGTGGTCGAAATCGAAGGCAAAGTCTGTGTGGACCTGGAGGTCCAGAATGGCCCGGCCTACCCATACTATTATGCGGCGGATGGAGTCCGTGTTGCCTACGTGCGGCACGGCGACCAGTCGCTGGAGGCGACCACGTGGGAACTGAATGAACTGATCCTGAAGGGGAGGAATCAGACCTTTGACGCGCTGCCCAGCCCCTACCGGGTGGGAGATGTTAGTTTCACATTGCTTGCGGCGACCTTCAAAAACCTCAGGCACGAGGAGTTCGACCTTGCCAAGGAGCTGCCATCGGCCGGGCTGGTGACGCTGGACGGCCAGGTGACCAACGGCGGCCTGCTGCTCTGCGACCAGGGCGTGCTGAGGCAGTCCCGGGTGTTCTGCACCCGCTGGAAGGGAAACTGCAAGGGAAACATCGACGAGGACGCGCTGGATGATAAGGAGTTCCAGGGGGCCAGCCTTATCACGCTGCTGCAAAATGCGGAGGATTTCATCCGCAACAACAGCAAAAACCCCTGGAGCATCCGGGGAATGCGGCGGGAAGAGCGCAGCGACTACCCCTACAAGGCGGTCCGCGAGGTGCTGGTCAACGCGCTGATCCACCGAGACTACCAGATTTTGGGTTCGGAGATCCATGTGGACATCTTCGATGACCGGCTGGAAATCTTTTCACCAGGCGGCATGATGAATGGCCAGCGCATCCAGGATATGGACCTGCACCACATCCCTTCTATGCGGCGTAATCAGGTGATCTCCGATGTGTTCTCACGGTTGGACTTGATGGAGCGCCGGGGCAGTGGTATCGACCGGATCCTCAATTCCTATGCCGAGGTTGCCCAGAAACCGGAGTTCTACTCGGATTCTGACATTTTCCTGGTTACCCTGCCCAACCGGAGTGTGGCGGAACCGGCACAGATAGCAATGAAAGTGGCAACCTCTCTTGAAAATGTAGCATCCTCCACCCCAGAAGTGGCAACCTCAGGTACAAAAGTGGCAAGTGTATCTCTTAAAGAGGAAACCGAGAGACCTCTAGATGAAGATATGGAGATGCTGGATTTTCAAAATAGGCTAAAAGCAACCAACTTTTCTTCAAAGACAATTAAAAACACACTTGAATTGTTTAAACGATATCGGTATCAATATCCGTTCCACTCAATCAATGTTGCGGAACTTTATCGTGTTAAAGTTTCGAGAGCAAATGCAATCATAAGAGATCTAAAAACACGTGGCTTTGTGGAAGAGATTAAATACGGAGCCTACCAGTTTATAAAATTACCATAAAAACAGCGACCGCCCGCCACGCCATGTAGCGTGATGGGCGGCCGTTCTGTGTACCTTGACCTCTGCCGTAGAACCGGTGAACGATTTGTCCATATGGCCTCTCTGCACATTTTTGCACACATTTTGCACATCGGAATGCCTGTATTATGGATGCAAAGCAATACATGGAATGCAAACAATGCAAAGAGCAACAAAAATAAAATTACGATAATAAATAGAAAACGATGATATTTCGAGAATTGCTGATTTGACGAATGTTGCCTAGAAAGTCCTTTTAATCAGAGGGCCCGGGATTCGAGTTCCCGCGAGCGCACCAAAGAAAAGCGTTGAATCGTAAGATTTGACGCTTTTCTTTTTATGTACCCGCCCAAAGGCGGGGAGTGCACGGTCGGTGCACGGTTTCTGCACGGTCAGGCTTTTCGCAGGAGGATTTTATATCCTGTGGAATTCCTTTGCAGTTTGTGCCTGAATTTGCATCAGGTCATGAGGGCCAAGCGGAGCTGTGCCTTCACCGCAGGGTCGGCATTGTTCAGCAGGTCCAGAAGGGCAGACATGGAGATGGCGGCCTCTCCAGCTGCCTCAAGTGGTTGAGTGGGCTTACCGGTTTCCTTGTAAAAGCTCTCCTCGAACTTTTGCCCCAGCTCTTTGCGGGAAGTCTGCTGGATATGGGCATAGGTATTGACCAGCATATCCGCACTGGCGTGGCCCGTCGTGCCTTGTACGGCTTTCACGTCGCCGCCTGAGATCATCAGCTGGTAGGTGGCACTGGAATGCCGCAGCCCATGAAAAACGATGCGGGGAAATTCCGGGTGCGCGTCCTGCCACTTGAGGAACTTTTTGCGAATGAGGACCGGCTCCACGGCCTGACCGTTGGGCAGGCGCAAGAGCATTCCACTGTCGTGGTAGCGCTCTGGGGCACGAGCCTCGTCGGCCTTTAACTGTTCCAGCCAGCATTTTAGTTCCTCCCGAAGGGCGGTGGTCAGGAAGATGATTCGGCGAGAAGCATCTGTTTTGGTGCTTTTTAGAATCAGAAGGGTCTTGCTGCCCTCTCGCTTGTCCTCAAATGCTTTTAACACACAACTGTCGCCTACTTGGCTTAGAGATTCTTTCTGTACCCGCTGCATCGACTTGTTGACTGAAAAGGTGCCGACCCCGCCGGCGACGTCAAAGTCGATGTCCTCCGGGGTAAGCCCTGCCACTTCGCCTTCCCGCAGTGCGCCAACCAGAGTCAGGTGGACTGCCAGATGAAGGATAGGGTCCTCCATGCTGGCGAGGGCCGCCCGCATTTCCTCGACGCTCCAGATGCTCCGTTCCTGGGTGGTCTTTTTAGGCCCTTCCAGAGGGACGGGGCTTTTCAGCAGGATGCCCCATTCGACCGCATAGAGGAATGCGGTGTGCAGCAGCCGGTGGACCTCGTGAATAGTGGTGCCGGACAGCAACCGCTGCTTTTGTTTGGGGGTCAGCTTCTGCTTCTTGCCCTCGATATACTGGCCGCAAGGCGTCTTGCTCAGAGTGCTGTACAGGTTTTCCAGGTGATAGGGCTTGAGTTTCTGCATCTCCATGTTTCCAATATACGGAACAATAAGGTTTTGGATGGTGGACAGATTGGACTGATAAGTCTTGGGTGCCCACTTATGCTTGCTGCACTGTTTGGGCAGCCAGTCCATCAGGAACTCACCGACCGTTACCGTTGAAGGGATCAGGAAGGTGCCGCTGGCCAGCTCATGCTCTATCTGCTTTTTACGCTTCATCGCCTCCTCTTTGGTGGAAAAACTCTCCCATTTGTCGCAGCTTTTGCCGTGCTCGTCCTGGTAGGTGTAGCGGACGCCATAAGAGCCACCTCGTTTTGTGATATATGCCATAACTGCCTCCTTGTCAGGCTGCCCGGAACAGCCAGGCATGAAAGCTGTCCTTGGGGACGCGGATGCTTCCGCCCACCCGCAGGACGCGGAACTCGGTGGTGCTGTTGCACAGGTTATAGGCAGAGCGCAGGCTGATGGCCAGCATCTGCGCCACATCCTCCACCGTGTAGACACAGGCTTTCCGTTCGGGCTGTTTCAGGTCAGAGTTCGGAGACTTGACGGCATTGTTTTGGGTGACTGATTCCATTGTACCGGTTTCGGGGGTGTTTTGCAAGGTTTCTGAGGTGAAATTTGTGGGTGTGTTGTTATTTTTCTTCATTGGCATTCTCCTTTTCATGGTTCAAAGTTCGGCAGTACGCTGGGCGGCTTTGGGCCTCCTGAATTCGTCCAAAACCTCTTTCGGTATCCGTTCCAGCAATGCCAGAGCATCCTCATAATCGCGCCGGAGCTGTGCGTCCCGCAGTTCCTTGAGGACGCTGGTTTTGGTGGCGGCTTCCAGAGATTGCTCCAACTCGGCGGCTTTCTTTTTCAGCCGTTTGTTTTCAGTGGCCGTCTCGGTGAAGGCCACATTGTACTTTTTGAGTTGGGTGTGCATCTTTTCCACGGCCGGGATATAACCGTCCAGCAGCTTGGAAATCTCGGCAGCCCGCTTTTTGCTATTAAGAGGCCCGATGCCGGTAAGCAGTTCCTCCAACTTCTGGCGTTGCTTGTTGAGGCGGGTCATCTCCTTGAAGATGCGGGGCGGGATATGGTCACGGCCCGTCTGGCTGGCGCTCTCGCCGCGCTCCAGGTCGGGGTACTTTTGGACCATGTGTTCCCAGAACTGGTCCTGCCACCAGGTCAACTTTTTCTTATTGCCTACGATGTCCTTGGCGCTGAGTCTGCCATCCGCAGTCAGCGGGACAAAAGAAAGGTGCATATGGGGCGTCTTCTCGTCCATATGCACCACGGCGGATATAATTGTTTCTCTGGATTGGTATTGCTCAAAGAAGCGGAGCGCTTCCTCAAAATACTGCCGGATTTCAGGCAGCTTCTTGCCCTTGAAGAACTCCGGTGTGGCGGTGAACATCGCTTCCACCACTCGGACGCTGTCCGTCCGGGTACGGCAGCCGACGGCCTGGATTTGACTCTCGGCCTCCGCTCTATACTTGCCGGCTGGCTCGATGAGGTGAAAGTTGTGCTTGCTGCGGGAGAGGTCAATATCAGGGTTGCTGGCGTACATTTCTTTGGTGCGCTCATTGTGGGCCTCGATGTTGGATATCTCCGGCCCCTTGTACTTGGCGAAGCGCATGATGGCATATTGTGATTGGCTCAAGTGTGGCCCTCCTTGTAAATTGACAGGTCATGTTATGGGCGGGCATAGCGGGGAACCTCCTTTCAGATTTTGGTGCGGATCAATTTGATTCGCACCACTTCAACGTATTTTTGTTACTTTGCGGCGTAAGGTGCACCAACTTGGATCAAGTGGTCATTTTGACCACTTGATTTGGTGGGTGGCAAGTTGTCAAAATGACAACCTGCCACTCAGCAGCTATGATGGTTGCGATCAAGTTACCAAAATGATAACTTGATCATAGTGATGGTTATCATTTCGACAATTATTGCTTCAGAAGATCAAAGTAGGTGTGGACAAAATGTCCACACTTACTTCAAAAGAATAAAGTAGATGGTTCAAAATGAATTCGGCCGTCTTGTTTGCTTCAATGAAGTGGTACTGGTCATTTTGACCAGCACCACTTTAGTATTGTGAAGAATTGCGTATATAGCGCGTTTGGGGGATTTCGCTATGTACGTGCGTACAGACCTCGCATATGTGTACGTAGCGAAAGGGCCATTCCCATTACAGCTTATCAGCTCTGACACTTGTTCCTTACTGGGCAAGGAAATCAACGGATAAAATTTGTCCGTTGATTTCCTCATACCCGATTTGAAATGATAACTACCGCTTCAATCAGGCAAAGTAGTTGGATTCATTTTGAATTCAACCACTTTATGGTCTTAAAGCTTTTTGAAATACATGGTGGCACTGGACAAAATGTCCAGTGCCTCTTTGAGTGATAGGCAATCGAGATCTGATACATCACCGTTTATCAGTTGGTCAAAGTGACCAACTGATTTAATTGAACCAAATGGTCATTTATATTAGAATGAAGGATATTGCCTCTGAATATATGGTCGTGGACAAAATGCCCACAGCTACTTTAGCACCATAAAGGACTGCGTATATAGCACGTTTTGGGGATTTCGCTATGTACGTATATACAGGTTTTGTATGCACGTACATAGCAAAAAGGCGAAGTGCTCCCATATACATGATTTTGGCTGTTCCCAAAATGGAAACAGCCACTTCAATTTCGTGAATCAGAACTCGAGCGTCAAATCAAGAGATTTTGGTAGTGACCAATTTGGTCACAGCCGCTTCAAGGGAGTAACGAACGGTTACGCCCTTTGAGGTCTTGCACTATGCACCGCTGCACTAACCTTGTACATACGTACATAGCAAAAAAGCCAAGTTCTCCCATATACAGAGTTACCGACCCCAGGATAGGGGGACAGGCTCAGGCCGGACAAGGGCTTCGATTCCCAGATAGCCCCATACACGGCGGCCTGCCGAGTTGACAATATTGTTGGTGTGCTCCAGGTTGTACTTTTTCAGATTGGCGATCAGGTTATCGCTGAAGCTCCGGGCTTTCAGGGGTACCAGGTTGTTCTCCTCACACCACATCTTATAAATGGCATAGAGGTCTTTGGAGCTGATACAGGCATCCGCCTTGAGCCGGATATAATCTTCTGCCTCCATGAAGTCGAAGAAGTTGTTGCTGTCCCGCTTGACAAGCTCCCGGTTGCGCCGGGCGCGGTCGCTCTCGGTGAACTTGAAGCCGTTCCGAACGAGAC